>ENA-UENX01000022-UENX01000022.1-marine-metagenome-genome-assembly--contig:-NODE-22-length-74552-cov-149.261088_pt1 | contig 74552 bp, 51 predicted proteins | sample MGYA00237875_ERZ529327 | MGnify/ENA primary metagenome ERZ529327 (study PRJEB26372, sample SAMN05368347) | marine metagenome | biome: cultured habitat; feature: ocean water; material: water; isolation... | reverse complement strand
CACGCTTATTGTTACCATATTTTCTATCTTTATACAACAAAGCCGCTTATCTAAATAATCCTTCCTTACCTGATGCTGAGCGAAATAGATTAGAAGAAGCTGTCATAAAATATCACCAGTGGAGACATGAACTAGATATAGTCGAAGCCATGCAAGCTGATACTGTGGAAAAGTTAGTAGCAGCTACCAATAAATACAAGGGTTTTCCAGATAACTTTATTAAAATGGTATAATACTAACTTGAAAAAAGAATGTTACAAATAGTTTCAAACTTTAGATGTCCAATAATTTCCTAAAATTACTATAGCGTTAAAGTTCATGACTTTTAACTTTTCACTCCTGACTTTTAACTTGAAAACCCTATAATGTATCGTAAACCAACTATCTCATTCGATCGCGGGACTCTTATCCTCCATCCCCCACCCCAGGGAAAAACTTGGATAGACTACGCTACCTGGGATGACCGGGTAGAAAAATTCCGGGTTAGGGCAATAGACTATCGGCCTTTAGTAGAATTGTTAAAAGCAGAAAAAATCGACTTTATTGACAAAGCTAAAGAGTTTGCACCTCTTGAGCTCATTCCTAGTTTCGAGATGCTACCCTACCCCCATCAGGAAGCTGCATTAAAAGCTTGGAAACAAAATAATAGAAATGGAGTTGTTATCCTCCCCACTGCTTCGGGTAAAACATATTTGGCACAACTAGCAATGCAGGCAACTCCCCGCAGTACCCTTGTAGTAGTGCCTACCCTAGATTTAATGCACCAATGGTATGCACATTTAAACGCAGCGTTTCCCGATGTAGAGGTAGGGTTGCTCGGAGGTGGTTCTAGGGATAAAACACCAATTTTAGTAGCAACTTACGATAGTGCAACTATTCATGCCGAGACGATCGGAAATAAATATGCTCTATTAGTTTTCGATGAATGCCACCACTTGCCCACTGATTTTTATCGGGTGATAGCCGAATACGCGATCTCTCCTTATCGCCTCGGTCTTACCGCTACCCCTAACCGTTCCGATGGTCGTCATTCTGACCTAAATTATTTAATTGGACCTACCGTTTTTAGCAAAACTCCTGAAGAGTTAGCAGGTAGCGCCTTAGCTGACCATAAAATCGTGCAAATAATGGTTAAACTATCGCCACAAGAGCGTGAAGAATATAACAAGTTAATGATAATTAGAAATGACTTTTTAACACAGGCAAATATTAAATTAGGTGGGGTAAATGGTTGGAAAAACTTTGTTATAGCGAGTGCTCGTTCTACTGCTGGTCGTCGAGCAATGCTAGCTCACCGTCAAGCTAAAGAAATTGCTCTTGGTACTGAGGGAAAATTGCGAACTTTAAGTAATTTACTGGTTCAACATTTCCCAGAACGTACCTTAATTTTTACAGCTGATAATACTACAGTTTATCGAATTTCCCATGACTTTTTAATCCCGGCAATTACTCATCAAACACCTGTAAAAGAACGCCATGAAGTTTTAAGTAAATTTCGGACTGGGGAATATAAAACTATTGTAGCTTCTCATGTTTTAAATGAAGGTGTTGATGTTCCAGATGCGAGGGTAGCAGTTATTTTGTCTGGTACAGGTAGCGAACGAGAATATATTCAAAGGTTAGGTCGAGTTTTGCGTCGAGGTAGTGATAAAAATAAGTTAGCAATTTTGTATGAAGTTGTTACAGAAAATACTACTGAAGAGCAGACTTCTCGCAGACGTAGAGCTGGAATTAAGAGGAAAAAGTCTCATCAAGATCAAGATGAAAAACAGGAAAATTCCGTTGTTCAGCAGTTAGAAATTATTAAACCAGAACCTAATTATGAAATTAATAATCCAGCCGCTCAAGCTGTAGCTGAACCTGGAGTAAAATGGGATTATGAGAAAGAAAATGATGTAAAAACTCCAGAGGATAACTTGCCCAACCAAAAATTTGCTAAATCTCAAGAGCAAGACCAGGAAAAAACAGAACTTCAACCATTAGAAAATATTCAGCCAGAACCGATTTATAGAATTAATAATTCTACTACTAAACTGGCTGCAGAACCAGGTAAAAAGTATAAAGAATATGGGAAAGACAACCCTGAGGAAGAATCTGTTAAATCTCAAGAGCAAGAACAGGAAAAAACAGAACTTTAACTATTAGAAAATATTCAGCCAGAACCGATTTATATAATTAATAATTCTACTACTAAACTGGCTGCATAATCAGGTGTAAAATATCGAAAATATGAGAAAGACAGCCCTGATAAATAATCTGTTAAATCTCAAGATTAAGAATAGGAAAAAACAGAACTTTAACCATTAGAAAATATCCAGCCAAAACCGATTTATATAATTAATAATTTTGCTACTAAATTAGCTGTATAAACAGGTGCAAAATATGGAAAATATAAGAAATATAACACTGACAAATAACCTGTTAAATTTCAATAGCAAGAAGAGGAATAAACAGAATTTCAACAATTAAAAAATATTCAGCTATAACAGATTTATAGAATTAATAATTCTGCTAGCTGAATGCTTATTTATTTTATTCTAAATTTCTGATTCCTTATTATACTATAAACCTAATCTCTGTAAAAGAGGAACAATAATATAATGACTTACACCCAGACAAAAACCAGCAATACAACCTAATAAACCAAAAAAACTTATACTAGCAAAAAATTCTAATAAACTAGGCTGACTTTGACTCACCACAATAAACTCTAAAAATAGCTTTGGAAATATATTTAATTGCTCAAAACCAACAAAAACGATCGCTGTCAAACCAGCAACCAACAAAGCATAAACCGAATGATACCTTCTTAAACCTAAACCCAGAGTAATAACACCAGTCGCTACTCCCACAGACAACTTACCCATAATTTCTAGAATAATTAAATCCTCTGTTGTCGTATAGACACTGTTAGCAACTTGAGAAAATTGCCAACATAACCCACCTAAAATATAACCAATAATTCCCACAAATGCAGCCAACCAATAACGACGACGCTGACCAAAACCTCCCACATCAGTTAAACCAACTCCCGTCCCTAAGCCTGCCAAACCAAAGACAACTATTTCCGGACCAATAGTTAAAGGAACATCTGACACCAGAAACAAAAAATTAGAAAATAAACCAGCAAAGCGATCGCCAACTCCTGACCAATAAGCAAAAATTAATCCGAATATCGCCCCAAGACTTCCCCCGACTCCTCCCAGTATCATTTCCCAAAATGTATCTACACAACCTGCAACTATTTGATGAACTATTTGAGATGCAGTAAGATACAGCCTACTAATATTCTTACCCAAGTTGATCAACTGAAGCTTCAGGAAATTTTTAATCCTTGTAGCAAAAATAGATATTCCCAGAGACCTCTTTTGTTGTCGATAAATTTTAGCTAAACGGACTTGAACTTCTGCTGCCGTAGCTGGTCGTTGAGATACATCTAAACTAACCATATCATCAAGTAAATTAGCCAAAGTCGAATTCACAGGCTTTAACTGTCGCCACTTCAGTTTACCAGTGGAGGGATCTTCCAAGTCTGTCGGATATTGACCAGTTAATAAATGAATGCAAGTACGACCCAAAGCATAAAAATCTGTAAAAGGACCTATTTCACCTCCAGTAATTTGCTCTGGGGGACTATATCCAGGGGAAACTAACCGAGTTGTACTGCATTTTGGCACAGTTTTTGTAGGTTTGATTCTATAGTTATTCATTTGTTTCACTCCCCCAAAGTCAATTACTATTAGTTGACCCCTCTTTTTTCTTTGATGATGAGAAAAAGTTGGGGATAATTTTGTCAGGGAGGAAATTTCCAATCCTCGTAACATTAAATTAGATGGTTTAATGTCTCTGTGAATAATTTTTCGGTTGTGTAGTTCCCTAAAAATTTCTATTGCTTGGAGAAGCCAGTCGATCACATAAATATCGGGACATCCTTGGGGATATTGTTCGATAATTTCTTCTAGGGTACAACCATCAATTTTTTCCATCACCAAACATGGCAAAAAACATTGGCTAGAATGGCCAACTTCTGACTTACTATTTCGCCTGCGGAGGTGAAAATAGTCTTCTGGTTCCACCTTGGGAATGCCAGAATGATTCAAATTTGCTAGAACCCAAGCTTCCTGATCAAACAACTCAAGAGCTTTTGGGGAAGTTTCTAGTAATACTTTTAGGACACGTTCGGTTTGAGTTTTTTTGTCCCAAACAATATAGATGTTGGCAAAACCACCTTTACTTATTTTTCTCAGGGGAATGTAGCGATCTTTGAGTAGCACAGGGGTGCCACAATTTTGGCAAAATTTATTGCCCCATATCTGGATTGGATTTGGACAATGGGGGTTTATACAGTGGATTTTTGATAATAGGGACTGATGTACAGTCATTGTCAGAAGTTAGAATTTAGAAGTTGTGTTTGTCACAGAAATTTTGAGCAACTCTTTAAAAACATTTCGCCTTAAAAGGCAGAGTTTTATACCCAATTTTTTCGATCGAACCTAGCTACACAAAACTAATATAGCGTTTCATTAAAGAATACAACGGGTATTTCATAACAACATCCGGTTATCAAAAGGTGTTCTGTCAAAATTCCCCCTGACCATCTCTCCTGAAAATTTTAAGAAATGTTAAAAATTATTATCAAATTGACAAAGGCTAGATAATTTTACTAAGTGTAGTATAAAAGAATAATGTAGGTTAATATATTAAAATACAAAGAACATCTATGAAATTAGTAGCTGACAAGAATTGATAACTAGTTGGATATGGAAGTAGCCATCAAGAATAGGGCAATTATTAGGAATATATAGAGTTACTTTCCCTAATGTATACATCTTCAAATCAGCGACAAACGATGTTAAATTTAGCAATGGAGTTCACAAACAGGTATGCTTCTCATTCTGCGAATGACTGCGTGTACTAGAGGAGCTGGATAATTTCGACATTGCTAAGGTGAAGTAGAAATAGAACTGATATAAGCGAGCCTCTTCAAAGATTTATGTAGATAATCTTAGATTTCTCAGAACAGTTCCGAAAGGATAATTATAAAATGGAAGCGCTTTCTCAAGAGATTCTTTCTGAAGACATAAGAAGTTATTCCCACAGTTCCAAACTCGGAGATATACCAAAAGGCAGAGGCTAAAAGGCAGAAAGGAAAAGATTGACCGTTTAAGGTTTCAGCATTTGGTTTTTCCCTCATCCCCCTTAGTTTCTGTGGGTTTTATTTGATGATTATTCAATTTTTTCACTCCCCAGGGCAAACGTATCTTGTCTATAAAGGGGGTAATTTTGAAGAAGTCATGCTTTATGGCGCTTGTTGATAAAAGACTTTCCATTTATGGCTTTTATTTGATTTTCAAAATATATATTAGGAATCAGCAAATTAGATGGGTTTGCTTTGTTTTACTCCCCCAAAGTCAATAGCTACATTACCTCAATGGAATAGGGAGGCAAGAAATCCTCAATAGGCAGAGGCTAAAGGGCAGATTTATTTTTTTTATTCCCTTGAAAGGGGAGACTTTAGACCTCCTGAATCTACTCAATGAAGATGATTTATATAATATAAATATAATAGTATAAATACTTAGGTTTTTTTATACTACTTTAAACGTTACAAGTATATTTGGGGAATGTGAGATTAGATTTAACAATCTATCCTTAACAGATCTAAAAATATTTTTCATTCCACTAACGTACATCTAATTTGCTTAGTACGAGTCAAATTAAGGAAATCTTTATAGTTAAGAATAATCCATTTTGGTAACTTTTATTTTTGTAGTAAAAAAATGCAGATTAAATGTAGGATAGTTGAGTATTTTCACAGGATAGTTATTAATAGATAGATGCTAAATAATTAACCCCACCATGAAAATTAATTTAGGGATTTTTTTGTTGCTATATTGGCTGGTGATTTTGTTTATGAAAAAAACGATTATTTCCTTTAATCGTTAGTCATACTTACTAGAAAACATCAAAGTATAATTGCTGAGATTAGTTAATCATCAGAGTCTTGAGTTTGTCCTAAGTATGTTATTTTCTTATGATCCCTTATAGCTTACTTAATAGCTCACTGAGTATTTAATCTTATTGTCAGAAGTAAGTTTTGATGTGCATATCTATGTTTGTTTGTCAATAAGTAATTATGCACTTGATTTATTGATAACTATTACTACGATAAAGTCAACAAATGTAACAAAAGGATTAAAAAAAGTTATCAATAAAAAAAAAATCTTTTAAGTAAAAAAGTTACAATTCTTGATACTATCTAAGATACAATGCAAGATACACTCAAGAAATGCGGTCTACTTGACCGTTAACACCTGTGGATGAGCAACCGTCAACGGCCTCAGTAGAAACAGGAATTAAACATCAATTTGTCACTTTTTGTGACTTTTTGTATGAGCTTTATGAGTTTATGAAGCAGTAAAGAAATTCTTAGGAAAATTAAGATATGAGTTACGCTAAAACACAAACTCAGTCTAAATCTGGGTATCAGGCTGGAGTAAAAGACTATAAACTGACTTACTATACCCCTGATTACATACCAAAAGATACAGACCTTTTAGCAGCTTTCCGTATGAGTCCTCAACCTGGAGTTCCTCCAGAAGAAGCTGGTGCTGCAGTGGCTGCTGAATCTTCTACTGGTACTTGGACAACAGTATGGACTGACTTATTGACTGACCTTGATCGCTACAAAGGTCGTTGTTATGATATTGAATCTGTTCCTGGTGAAGATAATCAATATATTTGCTATGTAGCTTATCCTCTAGATTTATTTGAGGAAGGCTCTGTAACTAATATGTTAACCTCTATTGTCGGTAACGTATTTGGTTTCAAAGCACTACGGTCACTACGTCTGGAAGACTTAAGGATTCCAGTTGCTTACCTGAAGACTTTCCAAGGCCCTCCTCACGGTATTACTGTTGAGCGTGATAAATTAAATAAATATGGTCGTCCTTTATTAGGTTGTACTATTAAGCCTAAGTTAGGTTTATCCGCTAAGAACTACGGTAGAGCAGTTTATGAGTGCTTACGTGGAGGCTTAGACTTCACCAAGGATGACGAAAATATTAACTCTCAACCTTTCATGCGCTGGCGCGATCGCTTCCTATTCGCTCAAGAAGCTATTGAAAAGGCCCAAGCCGAAACAGGTGAAATTAAAGGTCACTACCTCAACGTAACTGCCCCTACCTGTGAAGAAATGTTAGAGCGTGCAGATTTTGCTAAGGAGATTGGTACTCCAATCATTATGCACGACTATCTAACAGGTGGTTTTACAGCTAATACAACTCTAGCGAAATGGTGCCGTCGTAATGGTGTATTATTACACATTCACCGGGCAATGCACGCTGTTATTGACCGTCAGAAAGCCCACGGTATTCACTTCCGGGTTTTAGCTAAGTGCTTGAGAATGTCTGGTGGTGACCACCTCCACTCAGGTACTGTGGTTGGAAAGCTCGAAGGTGAAAAAGGCATTACAATGGGCTTTGTAGACTTAATGCGGGAAGACCACGTTGAGCAAGACCGGGAACGTGGTATTTACTTTACTCAAGATTGGGCTTCTATGCCTGGTGTAATGCCAGTAGCTTCTGGTGGTATTCACGTTTGGCATATGCCAGCTCTAGTAGAAATCTTCGGTGATGATTCCTGCTTACAATTCGGTGGTGGTACTTTAGGCCACCCTTGGGGTAATGCTCCTGGTGCAACAGCTAACCGTGTAGCTCTGGAAGCTTGTATCCAAGCTCGTAACGAAGGTCGCAACTTGTTCCGTGAAGGTGGCGATGTAATTCGTGAAGCTGCTAAGTGGTCTCCTGATTTGGCCGTTGCTTGTGAACTCTGGAAAGAAATTAAGTTCGAGTTCGAGGCTATGGACACCCTCTAAGTCTATGGAAAATGGAAGACTTTAGATTGAATAGGTCAACAGATAGATAATTGCGTCAAACTTAAGTACGAAGAAATTAATCAATCCTTAATCTAAAATCTAAAGTCTAACCATAAGTTCAGGCTAGGGTCATTTCAGTTATCAAATATCAGTTATTAATACCTTCTACTAAAGTAGAAGGCAAGAAATACTGAAGTTTACTTTTTTCATTCGTTGAAAAAGGTAGATTTGAGACCCTATTTTTTGGTCAAAAATGGATATAAAAAAAGTTGCAAAAGATACTGCAAAGGTACTAACAAGCTACCTAACTTACCAAGCTGTACGAACTGTAACGAATCAGTTACGAGAGACGAACCCTCCCTTAGGGATCTGGTTAAGTGGTTTTTCCTCAACAGGCAAAATTCAAGATGGAGAAGCTTACCTACAAGAGCTACTTCAGGAAAATCAAGAATTAGCATTTAGAGTGATGACCGTTCGACAGCATTTGGCAGAGGAAGTAGCTGATTATTTACCGGAAATGGTTCGTAGTAGCATTCAAAAAGCTAATATTGAACATCGTCGTGGGTATCTCGAGAAGATAACGCAACTGGAAATAGCTGACCCTAGTCTAGATCCTGAACAAGGAACTGATGAGCTTTAAAGCATACTTTTATAGTGAGAGATGCGGTTAGGTTGAAAGTTGATGCCTGTGGATATTGTGCTGCCGAGAGCGACACCAGAAGCAGGAAGTAAACATTAATATTTCACTAATTGTGATGTTTTATATCAGTTTAATGAAGCAGGTTGTACATTAATTAAACAGTAAAAAAAAACATGAGAACATTACCAAAAGAGCGTCGTTACGAGACCCTTTCCTATTTACCTCCTCTAACTGATCTTCAAATTCGTAAACAACTACAATACATTTTGGATCAAGGGTTTATTGCTGGTGTAGAGTTTAGTGAGTCTTCTGATGCAGAAATGCACTACTGGACTTTGTGGAAGTTACCTCTGTTCCAAGCCAGAACAATTGATGAAGTTTTAGTAGAAATTGATGCTTGCCGTAGTGAAAATCCTGACTGCTTTATTCGTGTAATGGGTTTTGATAATGTGAAGCAATGTCAAGTATTGAGCTTTATCGTACACAAGCCTAATCAAAGAAGATACTAATTTACTAATTTAGAAAATCCTGGGATAGGCGATAGTCTGTCCCACTGTTTTTTTTATAGTATCCGCTAAATTATTTATAATTAGAGATACTAGACCAAACTTAGTTCTCAAAAGTAACTTTTTCAAATTTATCTCTAACCCTTTTTTATTCAGACCTTAAGATAAGTGTCTAGTCTTCAAAATCAAGCTTATGTCTAAACGGGATTTAATATCAAAGAGTTAAGCTTAAATTTTTGTAGTACTATCACAAAAACTTAGTTTATGATCTACATATTGGATAATAGAGTATCAAAAATATTTAAATAATGGTTAAAGTTTTTATAAGTTCTGTTATCAATGCTCATATTGATCAAGTATGGATGAAGACTAGAAATTTTAATTCTCTACCTAGATGGCATCCAGTTGTTGCTACCAGTTTCATAGAAGATAATAAGGCAGCTGATGAAATTGGCTGTGTTCGTAGTGTAAATTTCATAGAAGGCGGATCTATTCGCGAAAAGCTATTAGTTCTGAGCGACTTAAATTATTTATACTCTTACTCAATTCTAGAATCTTCCTTCCCTCTCAGGAACTATGTAGCAACATTACAGTTTAAGCCTATCACAGATGGAGATTTAACTTATGCTGAATGGACAAGCACATTCGACTGTGACCCCCAAAAAGAAAAGAATCTGATTAAATTATTAAGTGATATTTATCAGAGAGGTTTCAGCTCATTGAAGGAGATATTTCAGAATTAGTCCTGCTCGCGTAATGGTTTTGATTCAAATAATAGCGAACCGCTGTGGATATCCGCAATATGAAATACCCCTAAAGGTTTTATATAATAAAGTTATAGAGAATTAAGCAAAAAAAAGGCTAAAACCCAAATTAAGTCAAAGTTTATAGTGTTTGTTAGTTATGAAATACTAAAAACATTATAGAGTAAACTTTTGATAATTTGTGATTTTATATCCCCAATAACTTTGATTTGTGATGTGTGCCTAAGTACTGACTATAATTTTTTAATATCAAATAGAACTTAAATCACAAAAAGTCAAAATTGGCACCCAAGATATAGTTTATTGGGAAACACCAGAGAAATTTAATACTTTATTGATGGATTTTATTAACGATGTAACAATAGGCGATCGCGACCATTAAAATTATTAAAATTACAGCACTTTACCTAGATAATAAAGTACAGTTTGTTAATTCTTTTAACACTAAAAATAAGAAAACTTATGAGCGATCGCTAGTCATTCTTCAGCGAAGGGAAAGGGGAAGTTGTTGTTGGGAAAAGTTAGTTTAATTGCAAAGGATCAATTTTTTTATATGATATTAGTTTTAATTGATTTCCAAAGACCCAATGTCTTTATTAGGTGGTATAAATTGATTTGAAGGAGTCGGAAAATAACCACTTTTTTGAAAGTAGGAAATATAGATTTCTAGTAATTTTTTTCCACTGGAGGACAAGCGATCGCTGCCGTAGCTAATCCCTCAATGGTAGAGGAACATCTCTGAATTTCAGAAGCGTAAATTAATAATTTCACTGAATATCCCAGCATAATTTCTGGCTTAGAGTAACAAAGAGTTTTTCGTTTGATACAAGTAAGATAATTACGGAGATTCGATTTATTCGTAGTAAGACAAGAACCCTAAGATAGATAGAGATATTGTTCTAGTAGCAGCTTTCATTATAATTATTTAACCCGACATGATATAGTCTCCGACTGAATTAGAAGTTTGAGAGAATAATAACATTTAAAATGGAATTTCTTGATCTAAGTCATAATCATTTTCAACCGCTTGAGATTGAGCTAAATTCTTCTCTGCAGCCTCAATTTTTGCAAAAAAAGATGTTCTAGAACCAGGTTTTTTTGTCATCAGTCTATCAATTTTGTATTTAGCTTTAATTGCCTCTTTATATTCTTTAGAAATCGGTTTTTCCGGCCAATTAAAATCAGTAGCTTTGATAACTGGTAGTCGAGAACCTAACTTTTCTATTGGCATTTGTGGTAATCGGAGCAAAAAATATTCTCGCCTACGTTTAATATTTTCTGATCGATTTTCAATTTCTTTTAATACACCAGCTAACTGACTAGAATGATGTTCAGAAATAGCAACTATAACCTCAATATCATCTAAGGGAATACCTAATTTTTCTGCTTGGGCTAAAAATTTATCAGGAATATGATTTGTGAGGCACGGATTTACTGCAGCAGAGATTTCTGCCATAGCTTTTTTGATAGTTGTTTGAGCAGTTTTAACTGTTTGATTATTAACTTTATTTGTGTTTTTTTCACTGACAATATCTTCTAAATATTTGGTCGCATTGATTAATAATTCAATTGCTTTTTTTAGATGCTTATAATCCATTATTATTATTATTCAATAGGTTCTAATTCTTGCGTTGATTGCCATCCTGGCTGCCAAAGAGAGCGGTCTTTTAGTTGTTTAGCATTTAGCCAAAATCTCACATTTGAGTCACAGGATGCTACCATTTCAGCAAATACCCATTGACCTTGATTTTTACGATTTACTACTTGGAAATGTCGCCATCCCCAAGTTTTTTTAGTTGCTGTCCATTTAGAACCAAGAAGATAAGGAAACTTTTGTTTTTTTGGCATTTTCAACAAGGAAGAAGGAAATATAGTCTTACGGGCAAGTCAGAAGTTAACCCCCACTTATAAGTCTATGCTTTATAAACATCTTTATTAAAATAAAACTTGATTAAATATACAGGTTATTTTCAAAGATTTAGGAGAGGTTTTTTCTTTTCTAGTTGTGACGATAACAAAACAAAATAGAGTTAGAAGATACGGTAACAAATTAGAAAAAAGTAATGGAGTAATACAATTTTTTTTATCAAAATTTTGCGCAAAGTTTTCCTACAAACTTTAAGGAAAGGAACGACAAATAATTACAGCATATTTTAGCTTTATGAGGTACTCCCAACGGGAAATATGCTCCCAATACATGATTTTTACCATTTACTCCATACATCATTTGCCGGAAATTAGCTATATATGTGAGTCTATCTAGTTAGGTGAGAAACTATGGGTAATAGCTCAAAAATTGTCATTGCTACATCAAATGGTTTTTGATAGATAACTTTGAAACATAAAAGGTTTTAATTTTCTGGTGTTTGTCCTTTCAAGTTTACTCTGCACCTGTTATTTACTTTGTCTTATCTTATTCCCTTAATTGTCAAAAACCTATCTTTGTAAACCCCTAAGTTTTAACGAGGAAATTCAGTAGAAGCGAGTGGGAATTCCTCAGTACATACCCAGGACGGACTATATCTGAGAATTTAATAATCTCCTAACAGATTACAAGGACCTGAGCAAAATATCAAATAATATACCCCTACTTGGAATAGTAGTTTTGGGTAAGCCCTCATTACCAAAGTTGATACCAAACTTGATATTTGTAAGGCTATCCAATTTCTATTTGAACATATTTCCAGTGTCAGATTGGCGATCGCTATCCAGTGAATTGTTAAAGGTCCAACTTCTGGATCGTCACTACCCAGGTTAGTTGGTATTAGTTCTACTCTAGACTTATAAATAATATAGAACTTATGCACCAATTAAAAATTATACATTATTTTTAGGGAATTCTACTATATGTAGTGTTGCTTAGGTGAGTCCTGTCAATATCTTTGTCAATATCTTTAATATGCCAAGCTCAATAGGCCTGTCTAAATAAATATAGAATTCTGATGAGACATCAATTTAAGTGGTGGCTTAGCTTGATAAAAATGCCAAACAATTATAAAATTAATTTTCCCTCATTTAGGATTTTACCTGGGTTGTGTGGGAAAACGCAGAAAAATTAATTCCTTATTTCCAGTTTCTTACCCTCACCCAAAGACTTTTTCAACAAACCCTAAATATTTAGGAATAATCCTGATATGGTAAGATTTTGGTCAAACTATCAGTTTGATATTAAGAAATATAACTTTTTATGATTAATATTGATTTTTTATAATTAATATTGATTTTCCCTTAATCTTTCTTTCTAAGTTGAGAGATTAGTAGAAAAATTTTCTTTATATAAATAACATAAAGAAAAATAATTTGTGTTAAAATTAATTATGATAGTTACAAAGAAAAGTTATTTTTCTTTCTCAAAATTATTTATGAGATGAGTCATCAATTAATATTGGAGATGAGGTGACAATAAAATTCATTAGAGGTAAGCATAGATACATAATTGCATCTAATTTAACATAACTAGCTAATCTGGTTTTCACCGCTCTGATATACGAAATTAGGAGATGGTACATTCATAATTTTAAAGAAAAATAAAACTATGCAGAGCAAAAAGAAAATTATAGCTGGAGGGCATTTATTATGGCTAACTTTGATTGCTTCTACATTTTACTGACAGCTACAATTTACTTGGGACTAATTTACCTAGTCTTGAGTTGGATGCCAAAGAAAATTAAGAAAGCTGGCTAGAGTTACAGGATTGATTAGGGTTGGGGATCAAGGTAAGGACTTTATTTGTGATCAACATTTTATGGTGGCAATTGCCTATTCATCCAATCCTTTTCTGTTAAAGTATATTTAATTACTCTAAGCTGATAATATTTACTTAATTGGCTATCAAAAAATACTTGAATACTTGTGATTAAATTATTAAGCAGTCACACAAAATTAACTACACCTAGGTTTAAGACTTAACCTATTATAGGATATACTATAAGTAAAACTAGAGTAGCTAAACAATAAGTATAATGGTGCTTACATATATTTATCGGAAAAAAAATGAGTTTAATAGTGCTTGAATGTATTTATTGGTAAAAAACAGCAAATAAACAAGCCAAATATCTAATACCAATTTTTTATAATTAAGCTACAAATAATACTTAGGATTTACGGAGACGGACTCCAGCTTTATAAAAGAGTTAGGATAAATTGTTATTTTTAATAATAGACCTCTCCATAAAAAATTCTCAAACCCATCTGCTACCTTTCTAAAATTGGTATTTTTGGAGAGGTCTAAATAGGCATCTAGGAAAAAACTGGGTTTGGTGGGTTCCTCTGGGAAAATAGGATATTAAGCCTCATTAATTAGACATAATAAAGATTTTTGTAGGTGTTGAAGCCAGAATATTTTTCAAATTTTCCCTTGTTCCCTACTCTCTACTCCTTTCGCTACAAACTCAATATTTTTAACAAAACCTCCCCCATTTCTTTACATCCCACGAGTTTCATTCCTTCCGACATAATATCACCAGTACGATAACCTTGCTCCAATACTTGCAATACCGCTTGTTCAATTTTATCTGCTACTACAGGTTGCTCTAAAGCATAACGCAACATCATTGCTACACTCAAAACTTGTGCCAAAGGATTAGCCTTATCCTGACCAGCAATATCTGGCGCAGAACCGTGAACAGGTTCAAATACTCCTGGTCCAGAAGCACCTAAACTGGCAGAAGGTAACATCCCAATACTTCCTGTTAACATGGCAGCAGCATCAGAAAGAATATCCCCAAATAAATTTCCTGTGACAATAGTATCAAATTGTTTCGGAAAACGAACAAGCTGCATAGCTGCATTATCTACATATAAATGAGATAACTCTACATCTTGATATTCTTGGGCAACTAGATTAATACGATCGCGCCAGAACTGAGACACTTCCAAAACATTTGCTTTATCCACGGAACACAACTTACCTCCTCGTTTCTGGGCAGTCTCAAATCCTACTTTAGCAATACGGTCAATTTCTGACTCAGAATAGGCCATTGTATTGACACCCCGTTTCTCTTTAGTCTCCGTTTCAAACACACCCTTAGGTGTACCAAAATATACCCCACCAGTTAATTCTCGCACCACCATAATATCCACTCCTTCAACTATTTCTCGTTTCAGAGTTGAAGCATCTATTAATTGGGGGAAAATTTTAGCAGGTCGTAAATTGGCAAATAATCCTAATCCGGCTCTAAGTCCTAATAGTCCGGTTTCTGGTCGTTGATGGCGGGGCAAATTATCCCACTTGTAACCACCGATAGCTGCTAATAACACTGCATTGCTATTACGACACATTTCCAGAGTTTCTTTAGGTAGAGGTTCTCCTGTAGCATCAATAGCTACTCCACCAATAGGAGCTTCTTGAAATTCAAATTCGAGGTTAAATTGCTTGCCAACTACTTTCAAGACATCTACCGCCACTGCCATAATTTCAGGGCCAATGCCGTCACCGGGAAGTAGAGTAATGCGGCAGTTTATCATGTTCTTTAATTTTGAATTTTCTATGAGTGAGTAAGTAAAGTATTAATAATATCAGGTTGGAGGCAATATAGAAAGCTAAGAAAATATTTCTCGGTCTTCATAAAGTTATTAAAGTATAATAAGTATTATTATAAAAATGTTTACTTATCCTAATTTGATGTTAACTCTGCAATGTAGGGGATTTACTATCAAAAAATGTATAATTAATTTTGTGTACCTGCTGATTAAATACCCCGTTCAATTCAATAAATTCAAAATGAAGCAATTAATTACTGGCTCTGGCTGTATTTATTGTACTAGTTAGTTTAGCTCCTCTTAACAGTATAGCTCAGGATCAAACTGAAGAAAAGACTGCAATTTCTGCCATATATTGACTTTGGTAGTAATAGCTTTAAGACCTTGTAAGGATAGCTTTGCGTTACAAAGAAAGAAAATAGAACAAAAATCATAGTGCATTGAAAGCAAAACCTGCAGCAAAATCTAAGTCCAAGTACCGGGTTAGGAACTAATCTTATGGATAGATCCTTACCTAAAGCACTAAGGGAGTCTAATACTTTGACTCAGTGCTGAAGCAATAGAGTAGTGGGTAAGCCAACAGAAAACTGGGAGAGGGGAGAAGGTGAATACTTATGTGAATACTTACAGTGATGTGGCTATTAAATAAATGGTCTCCCTGAATAGCTTGGGCGTAATTAGCCTCGACGACAAACCCTTATGATTTATTTCCGAAATTTATATTTAATTTGATGGAAGTAGACTTATCTGTAACAGACTATAGCACCGTATCTCATAGGTTGATGAAAATATTATCTAGTCTATTTTAAACATTAACTAAATGGAGTCTTAACATTATTCTCTTGACCTTTAATTTTTGACTCAAGTTTTACCTAAATAAGTTTTTGGAAAGCTAATAACTGATAATTGAAATACCTCCTATTCTAATAATTGTTTTAGCTTTTGTTCTTCCCAAAGTAACTGATATAAACCTGGTTTATTTACTAATTCTGCATGATTTCCTACTTGCACAATTTTTCCTTTATCCATCACCAAAATTCTATCAGTAGTAGCCGCAGCAGACATTTGATGAGAAATAAAAATTACAGTTTTCTTTTGAGTTCCTGTTGATAAATTTTGCAAAATATTAGTTGCTGTCTGATTATCTACACTAGAAAGTGCATCATCTAAAATCAATATTGGTGCATCAACTAATAAAGCTCTTGCTAATGCCGTTCTTTGTCTTTGTCCCCCTGATAAAGTAATCCCTTTTTCTCCGACTATCGTTTCATATTGTTGGGAAAAATTCATAATTTCTGTATGAATTTGTGCTTGTTTAGCAGCAAATTCTATTTCTTTTTGTTCTTTTAATGGATCTCCATAACAGATATTATTTTTAATAGTTGTACTAAACAAAAAACTTTCTTGGGGAACATAAGCGATCGCCTTGCGTAAATCTTCTAATTTTAGTTTAGTCACATCACAACCATCTATAAATAATTGGTCAACATCAATATTTAAAAGCCGAGGTAATATATTTGCTAAAGTTGATTTACCTGCACCAACAGATCCAACAATAGCAATAGTTTCTCCTGGTTTAATCAAAAAATTAATATTCTCTAAAGCCGGTGTTTGACTGCCTGGATAAGTATATGTTAATCCTTGACTTTTTATCGAACCTTTTACTACTTGTGGAAAAGCTAGAGGTAATTTATAGTCTTGAATTTTTGGTTCAACTGTGAGAATAGCTTCTATGCGGTCAATACTTACTTCTCCTCTTTGATAAGCAGTAATTGTAAAACCTAATAATGCAGTCGGGAAAACTAAACGCTCAACATAAAGAATCAAAGCTACAAAATTACCAACTGTTAATCTACCAGCTTCCAAGTAACTTGAACCATTAACTAATAATATTAATAAGCTTGAACTTGCTAAACTAATGAGGATAGGAAAAATAGTATTACGAGTTCTTGCTAAGTCTAAATTACAATTTAAAAGTCGTTTATTATATTCACCAAAAGCTCGGATTTCATTTTCTTCTTGAGCATATATTTTGATTAGAGAAATACCATTTATATCCTCTTGAATTAAATCACTCATACTAGAAAGTTCTTCTTGCACAGCTAATTGTTGGCTTTGCAGTTTATGACTAAATATTTGTACCATTATTAGCATAATAGGATAAACAGAAATTGCTAATATAGTTAATCGCACATCAATAGAAAGCATAACTGGTATGGTTAAACCATAAGCAAAAATTGTATTAAAAATACTTAAGACTGCAAAACCTAATAGTCTACGGATATTATCAACGTCACTTGTAGCGCGATTAATTAAATCTCCAATTGTATTATTACTAAAGTAGGATGGTTCTAATTTTAAAAGTCGATTAAAAATCTTTTGTTTAAGGTCAAATTCTACTTGTCGCCCTACTCCAAAGATGAGAATGCGAGAGAGTATTCTAATTACCCACATAATGGAAGCAAAAACTACAATTGTCACCACATAGTATAAGAATTCATTAAATTGAGTTGCTACTTCCAAATCATCTATAGCTTGACTGATTAATTTAGGAATATATATTCCTAAGCCATTGACTATTAGCAGGGAGAGAATTCCTAAGAAAGACTTTCGCCAATGAGGACGTAAGTAGGAGGCTAATTTTTGGAATCGTAGTTGAGAAGATTGAGTCATATTAGTAGTAGTAATGTTATATTTTAGATAATGTTATAATTGTAAATAGTTCAATAGACACAAGCTTGATTTTCAATTTAATATACATTGGTAGTTAGTTTTCAATCAAAATAATATGTATCAAGTAACGAGTAAATGTATCAATACTAAATAATCTTGTCTCAAGTTAATTTCAAAATATTACTACAATTATCTTAATATATTGACTATAATATTTGTCGCAATTAGGATTAACAAATATGAGTAAACGTTTTTCTCTTACATTAGAAGACGATGGCACTATTAAGGTTAAACCTGTTCCTCCTTCACCACCACCTCCAAATAAACAACCACCTCCTGGACAAGATTTTGTGATTTCTTTGTCAATTATAATTTTAGGTATTATCTTTATTGTTAATTTTTTAATCTCATCTAGTGTAGAGAATACAAGCGAACAATCACCAGAACCATTACCTACTAATTCTCCCAATAATTCAACTGCTAAATCTTCTAATAATTATGAGCCAGTAAAAATGTATTTTGAAGAATATTGATATTGGTTGACAGTAAATTTTTCATTTATACATATACTTCAAAAAGTTATGAATCCCTTATAAAACTATTCCAATATCAGTATTTTGGAGATATATAAATTAATTAGGTTTTGCTGAATAAATCGGAAAACAGTTAATTTTTTATTCCCCAAAAAACTGATGATAATTTTAAATTATCATCATTTATTCAATTCTTAGTTGAAATGATTAAATTGACCGCAAATAATTAATACTAATTTTTTGTCAAACTTCAGAAATTTAAGTAATTAACACAAAGGTAATAACCTTTCTGCACAATGAATGCCATCGAATGGTGTTAATTTTTAAATGTCGTTACTATACCAGGGCCCGGTCGGGGTAATTTTCCTTACACGGTCAGGTTTAGGTGTAGGCCAAAGGTATATTGTCAATAAACCGGGATAAATTATCAATAAACTTGAGCTTATTGCATTTATTGACTCGCAAATTTCTACATATAGTATTTATTCAACTTAAAAAAAACTACATACAGGAGGAATGAGCAAATTAGATGGGTTTATCTTGAAGGTTAGGAGTGAGTTCTCTGCTCAAAAGCCCGCGTTAAATTTTTTTTTTTGAGAAATGGTATATTACCCGGCTTTTGTAGTATAATTTAGTCTTGGATAATAATACCCCGCCCGATCGGGCAGAGTTTAATTCAATAATTCAATAAAGCTTTTAACTAAAAGCAAAAACCAGTAGTTACATGGTGGTAATTTAGAAACTGGGGGCTAACCAACCACGCAAGAAGTAATAAAATAATGCCAAATATTCTTCCCAAACTTCAGTAGTTAATGAAATAGCTTCTGTATTAGGAAAAAAATCTGCTAGTACAAAACGATAGGAAGAGTTTTCATAAGGATTAACAGTGTTAAAATCTGTAGGAGCCGGAATAACCTTCATACCTATGTCAGTAAAAGTTAAACTAGCACGACGAATTTGGATAGCAGAACTAACAAGAATAACTGTAGGATCTAAACCTCTTTCATTTAGTATTTCACGAGTTTCGATAGCACTTTCATAAACCGTCGAGCTATGAGGTTCGATAATAATAGCAGTTCTTGGAACATTTAATAAAACTAAAACTCTTGTAATATCTTCAGCTTCAATTGTATTAATATCTTCTCCAATTCTTGGACCAGCACTAACAATAATATAAGGAGCTAAACCCTTTTTATATAACTCAGCAGCATATGTAATTCGCTCCGCAGTTTTAGTTAGCTGAATTTGTATTCTATCAGGTACTATTGGTTGAGTTGTTCCTTGACCTAATAATACAATTGCATCTGCTTTTTCATCACAACAAGCTGAAACAGAAACAATCTCTATTGCATCTTCTTCTACTTGTTGAGCTGACCATACAGCAAATACTGGTGCACTAGAAATTATCATAACTATTAATGCCGTAATAATCAGTGCTGGTGCCGGATTTTTTATGCCTCCACCAGATATTAGAGTAGTTGCATAAACCAACAATATAATTGAAAAACCAAGTGGTTTAAATGCAAAAGCCAGAAACCTGAAAACTGCAGCCCCCACAGGACTATCTGGGGCATAAAATGCCAGCATTAATAAAATAACTGAAAATACCAGTAACAACTTAGAAATTAAGTTTTTCTTATCGCCACTTGAATTGTCCCAAAGTGATTTAACTATACAAATTAATAGTGCACAAAATACTATTCTTGTTAAAATTATCAGCATAATGTTTTGATTTTTGTCCTGAAAAAATTGGGATTTTTTGCTTACTTAACTTACTTCCTTAACATATAGCAACCCAATCAAACGGTTGTAAAAATTAAAAAACTAAAAATTCACTCTAAAATTATTGTCCATTGTCAATTATCTATTTCCTCTTCCCAAAAAGCGACAAGATTTTGGACAATCTAAAAATAGAATTGGTATCCCATTACCCGTAAATAAAAATAAAAATCAACTAGTTTTAGCAAAACTATAGTTAATAATTAATTTTTTTTCTGTCACTATTTAGATTACTTTAACACGGACATAAGTTTATTATCACCTGCAATTCAAGTCCAAAAACCGATTGATATACTTGTAGCTTGAATTATTTGATTTAGAGTTACTTAATAAACTTGCAATTTTTTTTGATTGCATCAATCTTCTTCAGTAAGTTTATTCTACTTAGAAAGGGCTTATAAAGTAAATCTTCCCCCAAAAAAAATCTTGCTATTTGCTGGGCTAGGGCATATATTGCTCAGGAAAAATTGGAGTTATAAGCCCGTCTAACTAACGTAATAAGGGCTTAAGGTTTTGTTTATTTTAGGGTCTGATCTTGGATCATTTTCTCCCTGAGTGAATCCTTTGAGCTATTCCTCCTAGCTAATATCTAACTAATCAGTTTATTATAATTAATAATAAATTTTAGACCCAAGCTGAACTTTTATGGAACCTGCTGTCAATTTTCCTACAGAACCAAAGATACAAGAAAAATTGCCAGTCATAGAAACTACTAATCTAAGTAAATTATACCGCACTGGCTTTTGGATGAATCAAAAAATAGAGTCTCTTAAAAACTGTAATTTAACAGTTTATCAAGGGGAAACTTTTGGACTTTTGGGACAGAATGGTGCAGGTAAAACCACTCTACTCAAAACTTTACTAGGAATTGTACGCCCTACCTCTGGATCGGGATTTTTGTTGGGGCAACCAATAGGCGATCGCTCAGTTAAAGCAAAAATTGGCTACTTACCAGAAAATCCTTATTTTTATGACTATTTAACTGGATGGGAATTCCTCGAGTTTGTAGCAGGATTATTTAAAATATCTAAATCAATACAAAAGCAAAGAATTTCAGAGTTACTTGACCTAGTTGGGTTATCCAGATCAACAGCTATTAGAAAGCAACTACGTCAATATTCTAAAGGGATGTTGCAAAGAGTTGGCATGGCGCAAGCTTTGATTAATGACCCAGAATTAGTCTTTTTAGATGAGCCTATGTCAGGTTTAGATCCAATGGGTCGTTATCAAATTAGAGAAATTATTGTTTCCCTTAATAAACTTGGAAAGACTATTTTTTTTAACAGTCATGTTTTATCAGATGTGGAGAAAATTTGTGATAGAATAGCTATTCTTGCGGAAGGAGAATTAATTTGTATCCGTACAATGGAAGAAATATTAAGTACAGATGAATCTTGCTGTTATGTTAAAGGTAGAAATGGTAATTTTGAGATACTTAAACAATGGATACCAGATTTAGAATTTGAGAATAATTTTTGGCATGGTCATTTACAGGGAGACCCCCAAGAATTTTTAGTTAGTTTGGGATTAATGAAAGCTACACTAATTACTATGAATATAGAAAGGTTTAGTCTGGAAGAATATTTTATGCAGCAACTCCGAGAACGGGGAATTTTTTCTACTAATTAATTCCTAATATTTTTTGTGTGGCTCGTTTACGGGCTACAACTATTCTGACTTCCTAAGAAAATGATGATAATATATTTTTGATGGACTTAGCTTCAATCTCGTTTGCGTTTTTGGCTGTTGTCGGTATGAAAACTTCAGCTACATGAATAGTTCGCTTCCTTTAGAGAAGTATTTAAACACATAATACCAGGGTTAAAAATTACTTTTAACTTTTTATTTGCACGTAGCGCTATAGTTTCAGTTCTTGTAACTTTAAATTATGTTTTGGGCAAAAAGAATTTACACCTTTAGCTATCACCTTACCTGTATAATGAGCTGCTGTTTTTAATTGTTCTTGTGTGAAATTTAACTGAAGTAGTGATATGGCTGCTTGGCTGGCAACTTGTTCTACAGAAGTACCTTTTTCAAAACTTTTACAAGCATCACGAGCTAATTCTGATGCTTTTTCATCTCCCATTATATTATGTATTTCTACCTCTGCTGGAGTTAATGAAGTTTTTAATAAGTTTTCAAATGATTCTGCTTGAGCAGGACTAGATAATAATATGTTTAATATTACGGTTATACTAATCGTTAAACTTTGACGTATTTTATTATTTTTTTCCATACAATAACCTTAAAAAGGATAGATTTTTTAAAGAGAATGTCAAAAGTCCTACAATTGACTTTTGACTTGAAAGTGGTTTGAAACTATTAACTTTAATGGTATCTATAAAATAAGTCTTAAGGTCTGCTAAAAACTTACGCTTCAGTAGGTTATAAGGAATCTTAGATATTATCAAGTCTAACCGGGGAAGCGTACAAAATTACCCGAACTACACCATGATTTAATATTTTATTTACAGATACCCTCTTAACTAAAGAGATACATTTTTTAAATGACTACGAGGATCAAATGTACGATTAGCTGTTATTTTCTCATAACATTCTCTTTCTAAAGAACTAATATTTTTGGGAGCAGTAATAATAATTCTTACTAATTGGTCAGTACGTTCCTCTGATTTAGGTTTAGGCCATCCTTTACCCCGTAACCGCAAAGACTGACCAGAACGAATACCTGCAGGAATATTAACATTAACCATCCCATCAGGAGTTGGTACTTTAATAGATGTGCCTAATACGGCTTCATCGGGAGTTATTGGCACTTCACAAAGTAAATTATCTCCCTCAAACTGGTAGAAAGAATGAGACTGAATTTCTACTTTTAAATACAAATCTCCTTTTTGTTGAGTATATTGGTCTAGTTTACCTTTACCCTTAACTCTGATCTTACTTCCTGATTTTACTCCAGGGGGAATTGAAACTTCTCCACTACCGATACGTTTTTGTGTTCCCCGAAAAGCTTCTGCAAAAGTCAGGGTAATTTCAGCTTCTAAATTTAGGGAGGTTGCCCAATTGGGATTATTAAAACTAGAAGGATTATAATACCCATTATTAAATCCATCTGGCCAACTTGTATTTGTTTTGTAGCTATTATTTTTTCTTCTACCGCTATTACTACTACCAGGGTTACCACCACGTCCTAATAAAGCATTGATAAAATCTTCAAAGGAGGCATACTGACTAAAGTCAAATTCACTAAAATCTACATTTCTACCACTATTCCCACCAGGCCATCCACTACCACTAGAGCCTACCTGTTTCCAGTATTGACCAAATTGATCATATTTTTGGCGTTTTTCTGAGTCTGATAAAACTTCATAAGCTTCATTAACTTCTTTGAAACGAGCTTCTGCTTTGCGATCGCCAGGCTTCATATCTGGGTGATACTTACGAGCTAACTTCCGGTAAGCTTTTTTTATTTCTTCTGCACTAGCACTTTTGGTTAAGCCTAGAATTGAGTAATAGTCTTTAAAATCAGTTTTCGCCATTTATTCTCATCCTTATCTTATATTTTGAGTAGTTACTTAATGTTAATATATGATTTTTTTTATTTTAGTAATGAGTTGAAGTTGACATTTGAGAGATGAACATAAAGTTAAATGTTTAAGGTAATATCTGTAGTGATTTTTAGAAAAAATGGAAGATAATAAGATAGTTTTTAGTAGTAAAAAAAATAAAATTTTCTAATTTGTAAATACTATATTAATAGCATTATAATAGTTTACTTGGGTAATATGTATAGCCCTATGGATCAGTTAAAATTGAAAAGTAATTTCTGAGTAAGTTTAAATTTAGGGATGTACTAACCTCAGCGCCCTAAATAGGTAGTGGTTAAATATCGATTATTACGGTTTAATAGTTATGCTTTCTCAGATATGAGTATGTTTTAAGCCTCAGATCGAGGTTGACGATACTTTTCTCTACTATCCCCTCAAGACTTTTTATGTTATGGTAAAAACTATCCTTTGATATTGGTAAATAATACACTATAGTCAATATTAAAGTTGATTTCCTTCATTATTAAATTTATCATAAGATTAACATTTAGCTAAGTTCGGTTTTTCCTGAAAGACTAATAGCAATTGCCGTACCCAAATTTTTAGTTATTAGTAATCAACTTTTTTGTTTCCCCAATTTGAAATCATTTATGACTAAACAGTTAGTAATAGATATGTTTAATTTAGTCTAAGTAGAAATCTTTTTTTCCTAATAAATAATGAGAAATCATGAGAAATATTTAGAAATCAATGTTATTTAGATTTTGTAATTCCTAGTAATTCGTTGAATTTTATCCCACCCTTTGTCACAAATTGGAGAAGTATCTGTTAACTAGCGCTACATTTTCATTATTACTTCTTCTGATACTTGGCGCTGTCGTTATTTATTCTTTTATATGCATAATTTTAATCATTTGTCAAGCAATAAACCAGGTATGTGGCTAAATCCATTTTCTCTAGCAAGATTAATAAGTTATTTGAGTCCCCGACATTCTGTATTAGTAGCATTATATATGGCTAGAGATGTTTTGCTGACAGCTTGGTGAGACTGTTGCTGTTATTGCTGCCAAGCTTTTAACCAAAGCTCCTGAATTGCTCGGTCACTAAATAATTTAGCACAGATAGCATTAGTAAAAATTAGTTGATACTGAGAATATCTAGAAACTATTTTCATGGCTAGAGTGGATTTACCACTAGCTGGTATTCTAATCAAAATAATTATTCTGGTCATAAATTAGTAATTAGTATTTAGTGATTAGTAGTATTTAGTCATAACTACTAATCAACTGAACTACTAATACTAACAACATTTACTAAATCACTGTACCATCGGGAATAGTAGCATTTTTCAAAACAACAACAATACCACTGCGAATGATAAACCCTTCCTCCTCACGTTGGGCTTCTTCTACATTGTCCTTATTGATTATTTGGACATTACAACCAATGCGGGCATTTTTGTCAATAATTGCTCCACGAATTTTCGTTTCAGCACCAATACCCAAAGGTACAGAACCTTTTTTTAGGCCATATCGACGTTCTGTAGGAGATTCATAGAAATCTGAACCCATTAGCAGAGAATCTTGAATTATACAATTAGCTTCTATACGCGATCGCACTCCTAAGACACAATGGTCAATCCGACATTTTTTAAGAATACAACCTTCTCCCACAATTGACTCTGTAATCTCACAGTCCAAAAGTTTGCTCGGAGGTAAATAACGAGAGCGGGTATAGATAGGGGCTTGTTCATCATAAAAGCTAAAGGGTGGCTGAGGCTGTTGAGTCAAAGCCAAATTAGCTTCATAAAATGATTTGATGGTTCCGATGTCTTCCCAGTAACCTTGGAATGGGTAGGCTTGAAGATTATAAGATTGAGCCGACTTGGGTAAAATTTCCTTACCAAAATCTGTATCCTCTGAATCTTCTATAAGTTTGATCATTGCATCTTTATTAAATACATAAATTCCCATAGAAGCAATATAAGGTTGTTTTGTAGCTATTTCTGGACTGACTCCTAAAATAGAAGTATCAACTGCCATAGCTTTAAGGGCATTACCTTTCGGTTTTTCACTAAATTCAACAATTCGACCTGAGTTATCAATTTTCATGACGCCAAACTCGGAGGCCCGTGCTTCATCAATAGGCAAGACAGAAAGGGTGATATCTGCCTTGGTGTCGATATGGCGTTGGACAAAGTCTCGGTAGTCCATACGGTAGAGATGGTCTCCAGAGAGAATTAGATAATAATCAATATCCCACTCTTTGAATAACCATATATATTTACGGACAGCATCTGCTGTTCCTTGAAACCACTCTGGATTATCTTTAGTTTGTTGAGCTGCTAGAACTTCGACAAAACCATCACTGAAACCTGAGAAGTTATAGGTACGAGTGATATGGCGGTTTAGAGAAGCTGAGTTAAATTGGGTCAAAACATAAATTTTCTGGATTTCTGAGTTTATGCAATTACTTATAGGAATATCTATTAAACGATATTTTCCTGCTAGGGGCACTGCAGGCTTGGCCCGTAGTTTTGTTAAGGGATATAAACGGGTACCTGCGCCACCGCCTAGAATTATACTTAGTACGTTTTTCACGGTTAAACCTCACTGCCAAAAACACTCATACTCTAAGTTTCCAACGGTTAGGGATCCTTGACAAGGGGGTAAATATAGGAGAAGTCAGAAGTAGGAGGGAATGGCTATTTACCCCTATATTATTGTTGTGACTGAATTCAGAAGGGCAAGAGTGTCCGTGCTATTGATAGGAACTGCTGTATTTTGAGATATGCAGGATTTAGGTATTAGCACTATACATAGTGTATTTTTGGTAATTATTTGAGATATTTTCAGTACAATTAGTGTCTTGATGTAAGTGTTTATATGATCAGGTTAATTTTTGGTTATGGATAGATGATCGCTGTTGATGAAGTCAAAAATTAGAAGTTTTCTGTATTGTTGATTTTTCAGAAGAGTTAGTCTCAGGGGTTTTGTATTGTCATGCTTTTTAGTTAGAATAGATAAATATATTCTAAATTAAAGTTATATAAGTTAGAGCAAAGATAGTTATATTCTTACTGTCAATGAGAGGCTATCTGATGGTGCTAAAAATTTGGGAATATCTGACCAAACTGCTTGGAGAATGTGGAAGTGAGGTGAAATTAAAACCTCTCAACTTCTTATCGCTACAATTATTGTCAGCACTGACAAGCAAAATTCTCAAGGTATATCTATCTATACTTGTGTATCTAGTTGGGCAAATAAATCTAATTTAGATTTCCAATTAGAAAGAATGAAGTTTTACTGTATAGCTAAAAGTTATTAAATCAAGCATATTGTTAAGGGGGTTAGCAGTGGTTTCAATTCTTATCGCCAAAAGCTTATTCAATTATTAGAAAAAAATAATGATTCAATAATTGTTTGTGAAGATAAAGCTCGGCTAACTGGAGTAGGATTGAAATATTTAAAACTGTGATAAAATCAATAATAGAAAGATATTGGAATTGTTAATTCAGCGTCGAAAAAAAAAGTAGAAAATATTTTAGAGGTAAGATTAATCCCCATAACGAGAGTTTATATAGTAGAAATATTTTCCGAGTAGACTGAAGAACAAAGTGAAGTTTCATGGTTTTCAGATTATGTGGATTTAGGGTTAGATAATTTAGCATTTATTACCTAAAATAAGTTAATATTTTCACTGAGAATATTATTTCGATAGTGAGCTTTGTCGTTAAGCTATTATGAGTAAAATTTTATAAAGCTAGTTAGTTAGAATAAATGTCCATAAAATTGTTGACTATATAAAATTATGGATTAATTGAAATTGGAGAATTTAATCATGGGGTATCGCAGGCTAAATTTATCTAGGTTGGGGTGTGCTATTTTAATTGGTATTTCTTTGTCTTTGTTGATGAATAGAAATACTTGGTCACAAGAGGCGATCGCTCCTAATATTCAACCATATATTGACCAGTTAAATGATGATAACCCTAGCAACGATAAAGAAGCAATCCAAAAAATCAAGAAAACTAATGATATTGATGGATTAATCATAATATTAAATAGGGGTCAATTAAGAGATAGTCAAGCTGCTATTAAAGTTTTAGGAGAAATAGGCCCTTCAGCTAAAAAAGCTGTTCAACCTTTGACTAAGGTACTACAAGATGACCAAAAAGATGTAAAAAGTCGTTGGTTTGCTGCTAGAACTTTGGGTCAAATTGGTTCAGAAGCTAAAGCTGCTGTTAAACCTTTGATTCAGGAATTAAAAACAAATCAGTATCAGCCTATTGTTTTTTATAGCATTCATGCTCTAATGCAAATTTCGCCAACAGAGCCAGAAACTGTTGAAGCTGTAATTTATACTTTAGAAAATTATGATGATGATGATGTGCGTCTTCGTGCTACTAGTGCTATTGCCTCTGCTATTGAAAAAATAGAAAGTTCAGAAAGGTTAAATAAAACTCTTGTTAAACTTAAAAAACTAACTAACAAAACAAATAATTGGCAGGTAAGATTAGGAGCAGCTCATTCACTAGGAAGTAGTGGTAGAGATGTTAAACTAGCGGTAGAAACTCTGATCAATCTTTTACAAGAAACTGATGAAGAAGTTCTGAAAAAATCCCTTGAATCTCTAAAAAAAATAGCCAATTTACTTCCTAGCAGAGCACCATTGCTTATTTCCCAAGAAAGGAAAGATGCTATAAGTGGCTTAGAAACAGTTTTAAAGTTTTTTCAGGATAATCAAGATAAATTCTCCAAAATAGAAGAAATAAATCAATTAGAAGTTGATTTAAAAAATACGCTTACAATTATTAAAAAAACAACACCAAATCTGCCATTTGAAATAATTGTTAATTTAATAGCTACTCACCGGACAATATCTATTCCGTTATTTGTTTTATTCCTATGGTTTTTATCAATTTCATTTTTATTTTTGATTAATCCGATTCAGTTGTTGCGAATTAATAACTTTTTACAACGTTACACTGATATTCCATTGCCTGAAATTTTGGGAGGAATCAAGATTTCATTAAGAAAATTTTTGTTTGATATTCACTACCATCCTAGGGTGCTTGATGAATGGGTTAAATTAAAAATTGACAAAGCTAATCATGAATTTGAAAAGAAGCCTACTGTTGAGCAGCGAAAAGTTCATATTCGAATACCTGTTGATATAGGTAAAAAATCTATTTCACAATTAACTGGAAAAGACTTGCAACGAAACTTTGCAGAACAAAAAGAATGCATACTTATTTACGGAGAAGGGGGCTCAGGAAAAACAAGTTTGGCTTGTCAGATAGCTCATTGGGCAATGTCTAATATTCCAGAAGAACGTTTATGTAAACACCAGATGTTGCCAATTTTACTAGAAGAAGAATTGAATTTTGAAGTCAAAAAAGGAAAAAAGGTTTTTCTTGAAGCAATTCGTGGTGCCCTACGAGATTTAGTTGATGAGGAAGATACCTTGTCTGAAGAATTGTTGGAACAGCTTCTGAGAAAGCGACGCCTTCTAGTTATTGTTGACCGCTTTTCAGAAATGAGCGAAACCACTAGAAATCAGATACGACCAGAATTACCTGATTTTCCTGTTAATGCTTTAGTTGTTACATCTCGCCGTGACGAAAGCTTAGGAAGTGTAAACAAAACAACAATCAAATTAAAGCCTATTGAAGGTAATAGACTTTCCGATTTTATGGACACATACTTAGTACATCGGGGAAAAAGAGATTTATTCGACAATCAAGAATTTTTTGAAGGCTGTAGCAAGCTTTCAGCAATGGCAGGTAATAGTCACATGACTGTTATGTTGGCTAAACTCTACGCTGAACAAATGATTGCAGTTAAAACGAATGAAATTTTAGATGATCTACCAAGTAATATTCCTGACATTATGCTATATTATTTAAGCGGGCTAAATAATATAGCAGAGAATCACTTGGATAATCCGTCTGTACACCGTGATGCTAAAGTTGTTGCTTGGGAATGTATCAGACAAAAATATCAACCAGGAAGGGCTACACGAGATATTGTAATCGCTCAACTGGCTCAACTGGGTGGAGATGAGCCAGAAGCCAGGTTAAAATATTTGGAATATCGCCTTGGTATTATTAAGACAATTAAACCAGAGGAAAATGAAATTCGTTATTCTCTCGATCCTTTAGCTGAGTATCTTGCAAGTCTTTACCTAGTCGACACTTACCAGGATAATGGCAATTTATGGCGTGACTTTTTGACACAGGTACATACTTTATCAGGTCAACCTAATTCTAGCGTAGGCTTTCTAAAAGCTTTGCATGAATGCTGTTTAGCTAAAAAAGATAAAGTTCAAATACCTGATTTTTTCTTGGAGGAACTTGTTTCGATAATTGATTATTTAGATGCGGACTATAGCTAAAGCTAATTTATTGTTTTCAATCCTCGCATATCGGGTAGCAGTTTCCTTGTTCATCCGTTTCACAGTAACATCTTCCTCCATCTAATATAGTTTTAGGGATTAATCGACTATTGATATTATTAGTATTACTAATTTCCCCTAAAGCTTTAATTGCCCGCGACTGCACATCTGATTTATCTTTCAATTCCCACCATGAAGCATTTAAATAATCAATTATTTTTACAAGACCATTTAACGCAGTTTCCTGATATTGCTTCATACTCAATAAACCTTCAGCAGCTGAAACGCCACTCTTAAGGCATTGATATAAATTATTATGTTCCTCCTTATCCTTTGGGGGCTTATCTTCTGGATCCTTTGGTAATAATAACACTGGCTCTAGCAACATCCTCAAACGATATGCTGCCTTCATTGCTGGTGTGCGAGAAATCAAGTTAGCCTGACTAATAACCAACTGATACTCACCCTCAACTCCTTCTACATTTTGCAGTGCTTTATCTAAAGCCCAAAGAATTTCTTCGTAATATTTTCCAAGTTTGCAGTCCATAATAATCTCCTTTGTTTGAATTTGATTTGTAACTAAAAATTTCTCTGGTTGTTGCTGTGCTAATTGAGTGCTATTTAAAATAGTCTTGCCGCTAGCCTTAGCTGCCATCATTGTTGCCTGAAAAGCATCAGCTAAACCAGACCCAGTTGCCAGATCCACGCCAGCATTTGCCTGATTTCCTCCCGTACTCAAACTACTTTTCCCCGTAAAAATATCACGAGCAGTTTTTTTCAGAAAATCCCGAGCTTGTTGGGGTGAAATTTGAGGATATACCTGCTTCATCAAAGCACAAATACCCGCCAACTGAGGAGCTGCTGCAGATGTACCACTAAACACAGCCCAACCATCCTTCGGCAAAGTCTCATCTCCATAAGGATAGCCAATATTTCGTGCTCCACGAGTAACATCCATCAGACTCCCCGGCTGTACTGGCAACATAATATAAGTTGCCCGTGGTAGTTTGCCCACTAAACCACAAACATCAGGCACAGTTCGTTGGGGAAAAATTCTGCTCCTGAACCCACTAGCATAGTCACTAGCTTCCAACTTGCCATCAGAAGACATATAAACACCGCCAGCAGAAATCACATCAGGATGTTGTCCAGGAAAACTCCAGCCTCCATTTCCAGCGGAGAAAACAACAATAATTCCCCGATTTACTGCATCTGAAACTATCGCTGACATTACTTTAGCAAAAGCAGAAAGAGGAGGGTCTCTTTGATCATCACCCCAACTACAGGATATAATATCAGGATTTAGGGAAACCGCTTTTTTAAATGCTCCTACTGAATTAACCAATGCAGATTTTTTTGACTTAGCCTTAACCATTGTCAACTCAACATTTGGTGCAATAGCAAACAGATTAGCTGATTCCCCGGTCCCGTGACCATTTTCATCTAATTCTGGGTTAACTGCACCCCCATCCAGCACCACCTTACCTTGATAACCATGAGACTCAAAAAAAGGATGACGATACCAGCCAGTATCAACCATGACTACCTTGACACCACTTCCTGTGATACCTTGGTCATGAAGTCGATGAGCATTTATGCCTTGACAAATATCATCTGGTACATTGAGATGCCAATAGTTGGGTTTTGGAGGAGTAACTGAGGCCGTATTATAGACAGGTTCATTAATTGCCACTCCTTCTATCAAGTTAGTTAAAGAGCTACCAGAGGCATCTATTAACCCTGATATTTCTGCGTTGGGAACAGATAAAAATGTTGCTTTTGTTGGGTAAAGTCCTCCTTTAATTATGGGAATTTCTTGGGTAATAATATTAGTCTGAAAAACCCGTTCATAAACTTCTGGAGGGGCAGCAATAGTAATACTTATTGGTCCCTCAGAGAAAACATTAAAACCTTCAGCACGCAACTTTTCTGCGGTGGCATTAACTAACTGAGGTTCTGAATAAAACCGCTCTACATTCTTGCTGGTAATTATCTCTGATGTTTTCAAAAGTGAATCTCCACTCTGAGAACGTACAGAAACTTCAGCATAAATAATAGATGGCAAATTCTGGTTTTGTGGTTTCACCATTTTTAGTTTTTCATTTTTCTGTAAAGATTAACTATAGTGAAACTTATTTGACATCCTCTTATCTTAATTATCCAGATATCAAATAATTTCCTGAAATTACTGAGGGCGCTAAAGCGTTGAACTCCCTCGATGGGCAGGGATAAAGGGAAAAGTTTACTTTTCTGACTGCAAGGCAATAGAGACCCAATTGTTTGGTAATCATAAATTATGAATTGATTTCGTCAGTTTCCTTTACCAATTTTAGAACCCATATATTTTAACTTTTATCTATCACTTTTATCTATAAAATATATCTCCGGGGACTTAGTTTTTATTCAAGTATTTCAAGGATATGAGTTTCATTTTAGGAAAAGTATAAATTGATTGTCTAGTAATTGTCATAAATTTTAATGTTATATTAATTTCTCCCATAAAATTTCATGAACTTAGGCTACAATAGTCATCTTATCTGTGAAATAATTTCCTGAAATTACTGATCAAGTCTAACTTTTAACTTTTGACTTCTCTTTAATTGTATAATATTATAAGATTAATTGACTGTCAAAATAGTAGTGGTTTTTGTTCAAAGAGAAAATTATTTATGCAAATTCAAACACCAGAATGGGTTAAACAGGCTGTATTTTACCAAATTTTTCCAGATCGTTTTGCTAAAGCTCAACCAACGACTGAAACTGGAAAAGGAATAGACAAAGGTTGGTATCCCAGCAGTCTAGAACCTTGGGATGAATATCCTACTCCTCAAGGTTATAAAGGAGGGAACCTCTGGGGTGTCATTAAAAAACTTGACTATCTTCAGGAACTTGGTATCACAGCTATTTACTTTACACCAATTTTTCAGTCAACCTGTAACCACCGCTATCATACTCATGACTATTATCGAGTCGATCCAATTTTAGGAGGTAATGAGGCTTTAAGGGTATTAATAGATACTGCTCACGATCGCAATATTAAAGTGGTTCTTGATGGAGTTTTCAACCACGCTAGCCGGGGTTTTTATTTCTTTAACGATATCCTGGAAAACGGTCCTTATTCTCCCTGGTTGCATTGGTTCAAAATAGAAAATTGGCCTCTGTCTGCTTACGATGGTAGTTTACCTGCTAATTATGTGGGTTGGTTAGATAACCGTGCTTTACCTGTTTTTAATCATGACAACCCAGAGGTCAAAGAATACATTATGGAAATTGGAGAATATTGGTTAAAATTTGGTATTGATGGTTGGCGGTTGGATGTACCTTTTGAAGTGAAGACTCCCGGGTTTTGGCAAGAATTTCGCGATCGCGTTAAGGCTATTAACCCAGAAGCATATATTGTGGGTGAAGTCTGGAGTAACTGCGCACAATGGTTGGATGGTACTCAGTTTGATGGAGTGATGAATTACTTATTTACTGGTCCAACTATTGCTTTTACTGTAGGCGATCGTGTGGATCTTGAGCAAATTGAAGGCCGTGACTATGTAGCTTATCCGGCTATATCTGCTGTTGAATACGGTCAAAAAATGCAGGAGTTACTGCAACTTTACCCTTGGGAAATTCAATTAACTCAACTCAATTTATTAGATAGTCATGATACAGCTAGAGTTTTGAGTATTGCTAAAGGGGATAAAGCAAGTGTTGAATTAGCGACTCTGTTGTTAATGACTTTTCCCGGAGCACCAAGTATTTATTATGGTGATGAGGTAGGTTTACCGGGTAAGTTTGACCCTGACTGTCGTCGTAGTTTTCCTACTACTGAAAAATGGGATCGTGAAGTTCTGGAATATCATAAACAGTTAATTGCTATTAGAAAAGAATATTCAGCTTTGCGCACTGGTAATTACGAAGTGTTGTTTGCCGAGGGAAATGTTTATATTTTTGCTCGTATTTTAGAAGAGGAAGAAATTATTGTAGCTGTTAACATTGGTATAGAAGCAGCAAAAGTAAATGTTATTTTTAATAAGCTTAAATCTCAACCTAATAAAGTTGTTTATGGTAGTTGTAAAATTTCCTGGCAAGGAGGAGATGAAGCTAGTAAATTAGAGTTATATTTGCCAGGAAGAAAAGGTTGTATTTTGGTTAAAGATTAATTGGTGTTATACTTGGGAAAATAGTATATGGAGATGAACAATAGAAACTGGGGATTAAGATTTTATCTCTTTGCACCTATAATAAAAATAATATGTAATATTTATTGAGTAGCTATTAAAATCATCTAAATATTTGATATGTTCATCGGGTTTAAACAGAGCTATTATTATGGAGGTAAGGTCAAAATAAGTTCAGAAGCTAGAAAGATTAGAGGGAAATTTCAAAAAGGCGATGGATACAGAAATGGGTTGGGTATAAGTTGAGAGAACTTACATTTTATAACATCAATTGTGTTAAAAAATTCCTGTGCATTAACCTCAAATAAATCATTTTTGCTTATTATGGTGTTATCTTAAAAACTGCTAAAAAGTTATAATGGTAATAACTAATAAACTAGGAAAGTGCTGTAAAACTTATGAGTAGCAAAATTGAATCCTTAAAAATACGTTTTTATGGGGCTAAAAATCTAGATTCTATACCCCAATTAAGTAATTTCTCCGAGCAAGATCGCCTAGGTATTAAAGCTGTTGCTCAGGTTTTACCCTTCCTAACTAATAATTATATATTAGAACAATTAATTGATTGGAATAATGTTCCTAACGATCCAATGTTTCGGTTGACCTTCCCTCATCCAGAAATGTTAGAGTCAAAAGACTATAACCATATTATTCAGCTTTTAACAGAAAATGCTCCTAAAACTGTTTTAAAACAGGCAGCTAACAAGATTCGTCAGCAACTAAACCCTCATCCGTCAGGACAAAAACAGCACAACGTTCCTACCTTTAATAGCGAACCTGTTCCTGGAATTCAGCACAAGTATCGCGAAACAGTTTTAGTTTTTCCGACTGCGGGGCAAACTTGCCATGCTTATTGTACTTTCTGTTTTCGCTGGCCACAATTTGTGGGGCTTGAAGGTTTAAAATTTGCCACCCGTGAATCAGGAATGTTTCAACAATATTTACAGCAACATCAGGAAGTCAGGGATGTCTTATTTACAGGTGGGGATCCAATGACTATGAAAGCAAGGCAACTGAGTCTTTACATCGATCCTTTACTGGAAGCTAAATTCGATCACATCCAAACAATTCGGATAGGGACAAAATCAATTTCTTTCTGGCCTTATCGTTATGTCACCGATGAAGATGCTGATAATACCTTGCGCTTATTTGAAAAAATAGTCAAACGGGGGAAACATTTAGCAATAATGGCTCACTATGAACATTGGCAGGAACTGGATACTCCAGTTGCAACTGAAGCAATTCGACGGATTCGCTCTACAGGGGCCCAGATTAGGACTCAAGCGCCCGTGGTACGCCATATCAATGATTCTGCTGAGACTTGGGCAAAAATGTTGCAAATGCAGGTGAGTTTAGGCTGTATTCCTTATTATATGTTTGTGGAGCGACAAACAGGTGCAAAGAAATATTTTGAAATTCCTTTGGTGCGGGTTTTGGAAATTTACCGAGAGGCTGTAAAACAAGTGTCTGGTTTAGCAAGAACTATAAGAGGTCCATTAATGTCAGCTTTGCCCGGAAAAGTAGCTATTGATGGTGTTGCTGAAATTGCTGGGGAAAAGGTTTTTGTATTGTCGTTTTTGCAAGGTCGCGACCCTGACTGGTGTAAGCGACCGTTTTTTGCTAGTTTTAATCCAGATGCTACTTGGTTGAACAATCTCAAACCTGCTTTTGGGGAAGATAAATTTTTCTATGAAAACCAGCTTGAGGAGATTTTGACCCGACAAAAGTTATTCTAATGGTTTATGACCGTTTTGATAAATCTACGGTTATTTATGTCAATTTATTATTTTTCCTCAAAAATACAGGAACTGAGCTGATCAAAAAGTCTATTCAGGATTCATTGACTTTTTGATAAAGCTTAAATTCCAAAAACGGATCTTAAGGTTAGGTAGTAAGAGAAAACAATACAGAGATTTTTAAATTTCTGTGGCAGATAGTATAGTGAGGAAATATGTATTGCTTCTCCCAGGTTACTTATGGGTTAAATAAAATCTACCGTACGAAAAAAACTGTAGAAAATCCTAACAGCTTTTATCTTGATATTGGATTAACCAATACAGGCTGTGCGGCACAGCTCACTATTCCCTCGGCAGTAAATACCTCTAGGAATTTCTTGTCTTAAATTTGAAGACTGCAATTGATATCGTCATTAATGACTATACCAGTTGCACTTCTGAATAAACCACGTTTGACTCGTTTACCCCCAGAAATTTTATGTTTAACTAGTAGCTCAAGATCAATTGCAGAAGTTTTACTGGTGTAACAATATCCGTTTCAATGACTTTGAGCCCAGCTAGTTGACATTTATAAGTTATCTGTTGAATTAGCTTATAGGGAGGTATTGGGGTAAAGTTTTGATAGTTTTTTTTACCGATGTTTGCACCTTGTTTCCGTTCTTTCACCAAAGCCGACAACTCTATATATATCCAGAAAAGGCTCTCAAACCCTTACCCCGCTCTTGCCAAATTGGCATTTTTGGAGAGGTCTAATAGTAAAAGAGTAATAAATCAACTCTTGAGAGCAAAATACAATCTAGACCTCTACAACTTATTGCTATACCGGTACTGCTACTTTATCCTTTCCCCCTGTAGACAAAGTTCTAAATCTTTGAGGAATTTGCAGGTTTTTTGAATCCCCAACCCGGGCTAAACGAAACTGCCAATCAGATACTTCCTCGTAACTCAAATGTTTCGTATCAACACTTGCGGTCCAGAATCCAGCAAAAAGTGCTGGATCCTCAAACCGCAGCAGACCAGATTTACGAATTGTCTCCCCCTGTGGTGTTCCCAATATTGGAGAAATAACAAAGGGACTGACCTGAAATATGATTGATGGGTTAATTGCCTTTACTTCATGATATACTTCCCATAAGGCCTCTTCGAGTCTCAACAACGCCTCTTCATCATCATCCGGCAAGCCAATAATTACCCCATAGCTAATCATAGGAACCCCAGTTTGTACAATAGTCCGCACAATTCGTTTATGTTGCTGCCAGGGAACTAACTTAGCATAAGATTCCCGTCCAAAAATAGGTCGTTCCGCAGGAAGATAACCGGCAAGAGTTCCTTTTCGCCCATCCCAACTGTAAATTGCTTGGATAACCTCTTCATCAGGGGTTAAATCTTCTCTTTTACCACTATGCCCACGTCCCATGGTCATTTTTCTCAGTTCTAGACCATTCGGCCAGAGAACTGCTAAGTTCCGATCTCGCACTCCTTGCATAATTTCTAGAATTTCTTCTCGGCCACCAGGGAAAATTGTCCGCCCCAAGAATTGATCGGAGAGACTAACTACTGATTTAGCTCCTGCTTCACAGAGTACATCTAGCCACTCCATTACTCTTTTGGGTGTCATACGGCGATATCCTGTACCGTAAGTGGGAGTTTGACAAAAATCACAGTGGCGATCGCAACCCATATCAGGAAATATAGCGCCAATAGGCTTTAATTCTTCCGGAAACGGGTCCATCCAATACTGGGTTCCCAAACATTCTCTTGCCACTTCTACAGAAGGTAAAGGCCACTCTTCTGGTTGTAGGGGAACCCTTGGTCTCCGATACTCAGTTCCATCAGCCAAAATTACACCAGTCAGTGCTTCTTTTGAACCTTTTCCTAGGAGATAATTAAATAGCGGCCAATTTGCAGCACCGGATTTTTCTTTAACAACTACTGCTGCACCGTTTTGAAGATAAACTTCAGGAGCAGCAAAAGGATCGGAACCACCTACAACTACTGCTTTACCTTTGCTTGCTAGGTGCTTTAAGAGCATCATTGCTATTTCACGATATAATGTAAAATTAACTGTTATACACCAGATTTCACAACTTTCTGGGTCTATGCTCTTGATATCAACACCACAGTAATTTTTACTGAGCTCAATTCCTCTCCAAGTTATGTGTCCATAATTTTCTACATAATCTCCATCTCGAAGGTTTATAAATTTAGTTTTAAATCCTCCTGCTTGGAGATTTGATATTAAAATTTGCTTACTAATAATTGGTTCAAACTTCCGTAAGGAATAAAAATCGTTACCCTCTGGATCAGACAGCTTCAACTGAGGTAATTCAACCAAACCAATAGTTTGATTCTTTGTATCAATTGTCATTACCTTTTTTTCCCTGGTTATTTTTTTTTGATGTTTATAGTTTATATATTCTAAGTATATAAAGCAAGTTAAGTTGACAAAAAAAAGGAATAAAAATTAAGTAAAGTCTATAATTTTTGTGAAAGAACTTAGAGGATATAGAGTTTAGGTCATTTGAATAATAATTAATAAAATGTAACAATTCAAAAACCAGATATAAGCTCTGAAAGTTTTATACAAATTTTCAAGGTTCATGCTATATTTATAAGGTTGCAAAATAAATGTTCTTTATAACAAAACTTAACATTATGTTAACTGGTTTGTTATAAAAAAAAGTATAACTATTGAGACATAAAAAAAATAAGGAATAAAAGTATTGAAAAAAAAGAAAGACTAAGGCATAATAAAGTTGATGGTAGTTAATATTACCCATTAATCATTCCCTTCAAATATATTCTCAAAAAGTGACTAAATTTTTGAAATGAATACAATTAAATTGCTTTAATGATCTAATAATTTTTTTATTCCTAAAACTAAGTATACATAGAAATCACCTAACTATATTAAACTCTAATTCTGTTAACCTAATAGTAAGATTAAAAAATGTCAAAACTTCCTAAAACTTGAGAATTTTCAAATAACTAACCCCTCTAAAACTGCTCTAATATCCAAAGTTCTAGTAGTTACAAAATTTTAAGAAATCAAAGGAGATCAAAGGTGAAAAAAAATTTCACGGATGCCGATACAGAAAATTATTATAATACAGTAGAAATTAAATACCAAGTTCCTTGGAACCCAGATGGTAGTAAGCATTGGGGATACTTTGATAATTTAGACGCTCCCGATCACGAAGAAGAATTATTTCAAGCTAGCGATCGCTGGAACGAATATATGTTAAATCAAAGTAAAATATGTTGTAAATCTCGCGTTCTTGACGTTGGTTGTGGAAATGGTAACACGGCTATTTATTTAGGGAATGAAACTAACTGCGAAGTTGTAGGAATAGATATTAGCCAAACTCATGTGAATAATGCTCAAAAGAAAGCGGCAGGCTTTCCCGATCTTAACCTTTCTTTTAAGAAAGCATCAGCAACAAATTTAGTTTTTTCAGATGGCTATTTTACTCATGTTTGGAGTCAAGGAACTCTTTTACATATTCACGAACGAGAACTCACTTTAAGAGAATTTTATCGCCTTTTAAATAAAAGTGGAATTTTAATATTTGATGACTTAGTAACCCTAGTTTCCCAAGTCACTGATTCTACTTTAAAATATGTCTATGAGAGGATGCAAATCAGTCAGTTATTTTCTCCTAACGATTATAAAAATTATCTGGAAAAAGCAGGCTTTACAATATTAGATTCTTTAGATTTATCCCCCCATATGAAAAAGTTTTATGGTATTCAAGCAAAGCGATTTCAAAAGGAGTTTCCAGAGCGAAGTATTGCTTATGAAAAAACTAGGGATGCTGTCAACAATGAGGAGATTGGATGGTGGTTTTATCTTTGTCAAAAGAGTTAATCGAGCTATATCAATGTATAGAGCAGTTTGTCAAGTTATGAGCTAGATATACTAATTCTCATAATTTATAAAAGAAAACTGTAGGGGTTGGAGATAAAACCCTAGCGATAAAATATTACAATCTATGGGTAAGTTGCGATCTATTAACTATTTTATAAAATATGTAGTTAGGTTAAATGCAATGTCTTTACAGATTAAAAGAATGAGCCATAAAATAGGAAGAAATCCCAAGATATTTATCCTGTCATTTGTAGTATGTTAGTCTGAAATATGCTGTATATTCTAATTTAATAATTTAATCCGGTAAAAGAACTTAAAATGATTCGACAAGAAGACGTTAAAATTATTCTTCAAGAGGAAGAAGTACTCAAATACGACCGAAAAGATTATCTAAAATTTCACGAAGAACTTTCATCAAAAGACCGAGAAATTACGATCTTATTTCAAGATAAACCAATTTTTAATGTTTTAGTTCCTCAAGGAGTTTTTAACCCTTATGGCGGTATAGCTGCTCAAGCTTTTATGAGCGGTATTTTGAATCAAATAATTAATGTTAAGGGAAAAAAGGTACTCGATCTTGGATGCGGTTCTGGAGTTCTTGGTTTGTGTTGCCTATTTAAAGACAGCAATAAAGTAGTTTTTTCGGATCTTCATCCGAATATTATGCCTCTCAAAAATAATCCCCTAATTCGAGAACAAGATGAGGTCAAAGTACAAAATTTGTGTGTGGGAGAAGCAGACAAATCTTACGATCTAGCATTTATGCCTTTTCCTAGTCGTTCTATTGATCGCCCTATTAATGCAGACTCCTATGAAATGGGAATATTAAGAAATGACGATCTAGTGTTTCGGGCGATCGAGCAGGTAGGGCGAGTATTAGTACCTGGGGGGGAGTTTGTCTTTTTTTATAGGGTGTTTAATGAACGCTTCCCGCTATATTTAGAGGTAATGTCAAAGTTAGCAGCACATTTCGACCTGACTACTCTTAAGTTGTTATGGTATGTAGAAGAGGATGATGGGCATGGTTTATTGCTGTCTGTGGATAAATATTCAGGTAAATAAGTCTATAGTTTTGATTTCTCAGCTGTAAACTTTCCGTCTGAATGCTTACACTTTGGAGAATGTTGACAGGAGTCTCTGTGGCTTTCAGCAGGAGGATAGTGTTGTCACTCCTCCTACTGAGATCCTGGAAGAACTTCTCATCCTCAATATAGGGAAAGAAAAGTTTTTAAGAATTAGTAAGAATATATAAGGTTTTGGTTATCATGATGTACTTCATCAATTTCAAAAGTGCTATTAATGTATGACTTCTGTGAAACGGTATGAGTTAACTTTAAGCTAATTTTGTAATTATTTACCCTTGATTAATCTTATTAATAAACCACATCGGCATTAACCCTATCCATCTCTGTTGAATAACACCATCTTTCAAAAGAACCGCAGTAGGTACTACCTCTATCTTCAATTTTTTATACAACCTTTTATCCACTGCAACAACAGGAAAATTCAAAAAATATCTATCTACAAAATTTTGTCCTATTTGAAGATTTTCAGTATCTATTAATCCCACTATTGCTGGTAAATTATCTTGCAATTGTGCCAATTTCAAAAGACTTAACCAATGTTTACATTGAGAACATTCAGGACTCATAAAAACCACAATTACAGACCCAGACATTAAAGATTTTGAATCCTCTCCTAGCCATTCTATTTGCCACATCCGGTTTTCTTGTAATGGAGTAAAATCAATATAAGGACGACCATTTTCTTGTATGTATTCTAGGGAACCAGCAGCCAAAGCATAGCTAGTTATCAAAGTTATTAATACCACTAGCCATTGCCAGAAAATAGTAGGTTGATATTTACCAAAAAATTCAGCGAATATTAACAGAAAAATATAAATAGCATTCAGAATTAAACTTTGGGTAGGAGTAATTTCAAACAAACCATTATAACAGCCACAGTCTGTTGTTTTACCAGTTGATGTACTCCAGTAAGTGAGTATTGATAAACCAAATAATAATAAAATACTTACAAGTATTATTAGGTTCAGAAAAACTCCTAAGATTAAAGCCACTCCTAAAGCTGATTCAATAGCAGTAAATGTTAAAGCAACAGGTATTATTAACTTAGGATTTACTAAATTAAGTTTAGTAATATGTTGGGCAAATTTCCAAGGTTCTATAACTTTAGCAATACCAGTCAACAGAAAAATACTACCTACTATGTTTGAGGTTATAGAAGCTAAGACAAATAACATAATATCAGTTTTAATTTATCAGTTTTAATTTTTAATTTATCATTATTTTGTTTATAAAATAACTCAGTAATGATATCAGGTTACTGCTATTTTACCAGTAATTGTGTTCCTTAAAACCTATAATTTTGTACCCAACTAATATGAAAATTGCTATAATTAATTATAAACTCAGCATTCAGTAATTAGGTTTGATATCTTAGGGATGAGAAAAGGGTTTAAACAAACTGTTATCTAAAACCAAAAGCAATAGCTAATAAATAATGGATGAATGCTTATCATAAAAATAGTTTGGAGTCAAACAGCAATTAAAAATTATATCTACATCTCCAACAAAAGTCAATATTAAATCATCATCAAAAATATCAGAAAATCAGTGTAAAAGTTGGGAAGTACTAACTCCTGATATTAGTCATATAATCACAGAATATAATATACCTATGGATAACCTAATTTTTTGAAAAAAATAGGAAACATTAACCATTACTATCATAGTTATTCCAAAATAGATACACCATTTTTAGCTGCTGCTAATATCTAATTTTTATAGTCTGAAACAGTCTTTCCTTTGAGCAGATATTCTCCTAATTGTAGAAGTAATATTTCTAAAAATTAGACAAAAAAAATCTCCTATTTTTTCAGAGAATAGGAAATAAAAAATAGGGATTTTAATCAAAATATCCCTACTTATTCTCCTACTCCTAAAAAAAGACAAAGAGTAGTAAACCCTAATTACTTTCTGTTTGCTTTTTTAACTGTTGAAGTAGCTGTTCAAACTTTTGTTTAGACTTACCATATTCTACCCAATTATCTTTTCGTCTTGCTGCTTCAGTTTGACTATAAGCTTCTACTATTGAATTAATCAACTCAGAAATATTTTTTGTTTCTGGGGTTTTCTCTGTAACTTTAACTTCTGGTTGTTTAACTTCCATACCAAAAATTGTTTCTAAAGATTTACTGAGAGTTTCTGTCATTACAACCTCTTTATCATAAGCAACTATTACCCTCTTTAATTCTGGTAATTCTCCCTGTTCAGCCCTTAAGTAAATTGGTTCTATATACATTAATGATTCCTCTATAGGAATTACTAATAAATCTCCTCGAATTACCTTAGAACCTTTTTGGCTCCATAACGTTAATTGTTGGGATATTTTTGGGTTTTGGTCGATGCGAGCTTCAATTTGACTGGGACCATAAACTAACTTTTGTTTAGGAAATTCATATAGCAATAATTTACCATAATTATCTCCATCTGATTCTGCTGCCATCCAGGCAATCATATTATCTTTATTAACTGGAGTAAATGGCAAAATTAAAACAAATTCTTCACCCTTTTTTTCTGGTAAACGCATAATTAAATAGTATGGTTCCATTAATTGTTTATTATCTTCATAAACTTCTGTAGGAAACCTCCATAAGTCCTCTTGATTATAAAATAATTGAGGGTTGCTCATGTGATATGATAAATACATTTGAGCTTTAATTTTAAATAAGTCTAAGGGGTAGCGAAAATGGGCTTTAACATTAGTTGGAATTGCCGATTTTTCTGTAAATAACTGGGGGAAAATTTTGCGGTAAGTATTTAGTACTGGGTCATTTTCATCTACTACAAAGAACTTCATCGTACCGTTGTAGGCATCAACCATAACTTTCACAGAATTCCGAATATAATTAACATTTCCCCTAGCTATTCGCTCAATGTTACCTCTATTTAATATTGCCCGGGCATTATTACTCAGATAAAGTGGTTCCGAATAGGGATAGCGATCGCTCACTGTATAAGCATCTAATATCCATTGAATTTTTCCATCAATTAAAGCAATATAAGGGTCATTATCAAATCTTAAAAAGGGTGCAACTTGGTTTACTCTTTCTTTTATATTTCGATAGTAGTGAATTTTTGAATTGTCAGTAAAGTAGCCAGAAATTAAAATATTAATGCTGCTTAAGTCATAAGCATAGGCAAGTTTTCGCCATAAAGAATTTACTGGAACTCCCCCCGTACCACTATAAAAAGTAAAAGCATTTTCACCACTCCGAGGATAATCAAATTCTTCAGTACTCATACCCGTAAAAATATGAGTATCAGTTTTTTCTCCATAGTAAATAGCAGGTTCTTTTACCTGAAGATTTACCTGAGAAACTGGTGGAATATCTTTAATAAATAAAACCGGTAAACCATCTGCCTTTACTTCATTTACAGGATTCATTACTAACCCATAACCATGAGTATATTTTAAATGTTTATTTACCCAAGTTTGTGCTTTTCTAGGAACTTGAGAATAAACCATTTCCCTTGGAGAAAGCATTACTTGTCTATAGTTACCATCAATAGTGTAACGGTCAATATCTACATCATTAAATTGATAGTAAAGCCGCATTTCTTGAAGTTGACGATAGGTGCTGAGAAGTGGTCTATAATCCCAAAGCGTAATATTGCGAACTGTGCCTTGATTATTTTTTAATGTTTGACTATCTAACTCAAATTTAGCTGGAAAACTTTTAGTTTCTACATTATCTAAACCATAGGCTTCACGGGTAAATTTAATATTATTTGCTATGTATGGTTTTTCCTTTTGTAGTTCATTAGGATTAACTATAAATTTCTGTTGAAACCATGGATATAAAACATTAAATAATCCCAATAAAACTATATAAATAACTATTCCATAAGTTGGCCAAATAATGTTATTTTTCCAAACAGAAAGTACACAAACTACTGCTAATAATAATGCCACTATTGCCATGGCCCAATAGGCAAAAAGTTTAGCATGAACGTCTGTGTATCCAGCCCCAAAAACTACTCCATTAGAGTCAAAAAGTAATTCATAACGTTCAAACCAAAATCCTACTGCAATTAAAATTGTCACCCCTGCCAGTAGGAGACTAATATGAGTTTTAATTGAACCTGTTAAAAAATTTTGCCATTGTCGCCCAGCGGTAAATTTACCCTTCAAAGCATATACTATGATACTAATAATTAAACCAGCGAAAACCAGAGTAAATAGCCACTCTTTTATTCCTTCATATAAGGGTAATCTAAATATGTAAAAACCTATGTTTCGTTGATAAATTGGATCTTGATTTGGAAAATCTACAGCATTTAAAAATTTCAAAAAAGTTTCCCAAGCTGGAGATGTAGCTGTGGCTGCGCTTAAAGATATCAAAGTAATGTTGACAAGGAAAATTATTTTCACAAAAATATTTCTGTAGGGAGCTAATTCAGTTCCTAATAAAATATTAAAGGAGCGATCGCTTGTCAATTTTTCAGCTATCCAATAATTACTCCATAGAAACAAAAAGTAAATAACAAATGCACCTACCCACAGAAATATTTGCCAATTTAATCTAGTCCAAAAAATATTAGCAAAATCAACCGTATTAAACCACCATGCTTCAGTTAATAAGTGAACTAAAGTTCGAGAAAGGGAAAAAACAACTAAAAGAATGACACTAATTGCAATGATTATGTAATTTCTTATTTTCATAATTTTCCATTATTATGTATCAAAAAAATTATTATACTTTCTAGATGAGAATTACAACCATATCATAAACTTTAATACATTTTATTGGTAACCTGTCTTCCCGATATGGTTTTAGTATGGCATTATTTTTTTCGGAATAATTATACTTTTGTAACAGGAAGACAGAAGATAAAAAGTAAAAGGATTTATTTTGATCGTGACTGAATTTTATACAGAAACAATGCTACCAAACATAATATAATTTAGTCTTTTTTTTAAGATAAGATTAACTATATACCTGTACAGAAAAGTTAGGTAAAATGACTATATTAATAAACTTGATTGATAATTATTTTTGGGTAATAGTTTTTGAGTAAAATGGGCATGAAGTGACTAGAAGATGGAGCTCAAGGGGTGATAGGAAGCATTTACTCACGGGACTCTGATCTTGAGTTTTCTCTGGCTCCGACAAAAAAACTATCACCCTCCCATCTCTTTTACCCGAGTTGGGAGCACCACCACCACTTTATTAAATATTCATTGGTTCTTGAATAAACTTAACATATAGATGTTTAAAAGTAGACCTAATTATGCGTGGAACTCCAAAATCAATAGGTTTCTTAGTTGTGGGTAACTGCCAATTTTCTACCTCAACTTCAATAGGCTGTAATAATGGAAAATTAACCCTTTTTAAATCAGAACAAAACCCCATTTCTTCAGCAACTGCCACTGTGGGAATTTCTGCAGGATTAACTTTGAGAATTTCTACTAATGTTCGGTCAAGGGCAAATACATCTATAGATGCTCCCAAAATACCTAACTTTCTAGGTTCTCCACCAATAGGACCATTACCTTCTTGACCGATAATACTATCAATAATAGTCAAATCTGGATTAATTGCTTTTGCTGTTTCTACTAGCATTTTACCGAAACGATCAGCATCTTTACCTGCTTCTAAATGCCACCAAGCTTTCATTTTTCCCGGTACACAACCAAATAAATTTTTGACTCCCATTGTCATAGTTAATTGCACATGAGATTTCAGCTTAGGCAAATTAATTATTACATCTGCTGCCATTGCTTCTTTACTTAATAGTAAATGATTAAACTCTTCACTAACTATGTCGTAACGTTTCCCGTGAAATTCAACTATTGGTAAGTCAAATTCTTTGAGCAATGATAAGTAACCATTTGCTTTTGCCACACCCATAGCACTACCAAAAGCTGGACTATCGCCTAAAAAAGGTTTACCGCCAGCTTTTTTTACCATTTTAGCGACACAATAAACTACTTCTTTTCTAGTTACGCATTCTTTTGTGGGGCGAGAACCTGTCAGCAAATTTGGTTTAAGTAAAACGCGATCGCCTGCTTTGACAAAAGCATTAATTCCCCCTAATGGCTCTAAAAGATTCTCTATGGATTTTTCTAATTCTTGAATTTTATAGGAATTAGCTCGGATTAAACTAACAGTAGACATGATTTTTAATTAGATTAATAGATATCTTGATAAAAGGTTAAATAGCATCTGAAAAAATCAATTTTCTATTCAGCCTATTTATTAAAATTATTACATTGTAGGATTTAATTACATAAATAATTATGTGAATGTACTGGAAACCTCCATTAAACTTGTTAAACATTTTCCAAATAGTAAAAGTATTTTTAGACATGTTTAATTTTGATTAGTTAATAATATCATTTCTGTTCTGAGAAACCTACAATTATCTACATAAATCATTGAATACCCTCGCCTATATCAGTTCTATTCCTGCTTTACCCTAGCAAAGTCGGCCTGATCTAGCTCCCCTAACACACCCTTGGGACTGAACTCCTAAGCCTGATTAAACTAGCATTTCAGTCTCACTTCACAACTAAAACCAAAGTATCAATCTTTTGTAGCAAACATTAACGTATTTCATATTATACTGTGGCGTCAAGAAGATCTAGGGCATTTATGCTGAAGAGTTTACTATATTTGAGCAAAAGCTTAACCCTAACTCATCAGACTTAAGTAAACCCTACTAATTAACTCTCAAAGCATTCACACAAATTATGCGCCAAATTAAGAAGTTTCAAAAAGTACCAAAATATCTGTCGCTGAAGCTCATGCATGGGTAAAATTTTGGGCATACCTAGGTAGAAAAATCAGGAGACAATTCTTACTACCCCTACCTGGTGACCATGCAATTTATCTGTGCTGACCTGCTGACATGCTGAACTGCAATAACCCTTATCCCATTGACAATAGATGTGCTAACTCTCAGTAGTTAAATACTAATAAACCTCACTATGTAACGAATATTTAGACTATTCATTCTGACTCCTGAGCCTTGACTCCTAAGTCATAACTCTACCAAACAGCCTAATTTTCTCCATAAACTCTACCCCGCCATTTTTTGGAGTCTTGATAGCAGATAAAAATATCTGTAAAACTGCCAAAGAGCTTGCTAAAAGAGATAATAAAAATAACCAACTAGCTTGAGCTTGACTGAAGTCATAGGAGGAAGGAATAACTAACAACAAAACAAACCTAATTAATAATAAAAATAAATTCAAAGCAGATAACAAAAATTTAGCAGACACAGAAATAGAAATAGGGAGACCAAAAAGAAAATAAACCAATAGCACTAATAAAGGTAAACCCTGAGTTACCCAAAATAACCAAAGATCGCTCCCAACTTGAACGGTTGAATAAGCATCCTTTAGGTCAAGCGATCGCCCCCACTACTGCAAAATTTTCACCATCCCCTCATACATTCTCACTCCCAAAACCTCCGCTCCATCAAAACGAAGCACCTTAAACCCTTCAGCAGCAATATTTCTAGCCAGAGCCACATGATCACAAAAAGAACCCTGAGCACCAATGTAACTCCCCATCTTCGATAACACCGAACGTCGCACAAAAAATACTGACCATTAGCCATAACTCTTCCTGGTGTTTGTATCCCCGTACCCGTTAGCCCAAACCTATAAACTAACATTTTTAATAAAGCAAGTTGTAGCCAAAGTTATCCTGGATATTTCAGGATAAACCGTGGCGACAGCGAAATCACATCTTATCCTTCAGCCTCAGCCTTTTTAACCAAACTAGGTACTACCCCTGGAGCTGGTTGAGTATCCTCATCTACTCCTAAAAACCACTCACTCTTATTGCGATACTGAAGTTGATTTTTTTTTCACTCTCAGCAAAAAAAACTATTGGCTTTGTTTTGTTGTCAAAAGTTACTAAGTTTATACTTTCGGGAAAATAGTTTAAATCTACATCCTTAGCATCAGCAGTAGAAATTTAGAACCATTTTTTCATAGTGGGACTAATTTTTTCTTTTAATCAATTCCACAACAGGGTATTTATGTAGTTTACAAAACTTTACAAAAAAATAACCAGAATAGCCTTAGATATTTTTGTTGTTGATATTTTTAGATTTTGCTTTCTTTTTCAGTGAGAGGAAAAAACTAGGCTGATGATTTTTTTGGCCTTAAATTTAGTTTTACTTTTTCCATCAACATCAACAACATTTTTTATGTGTCATATTTTATAGTATATGTCAATAATGAACATATTCTGATAGTCGCTTAAATCAACTAGACTTATGTAAAATAAGCAGGATTTTCAAATAAAATAAAGGAATTAATTATATGAAGTAAACTTAGATAAAATTATATGAATGTAGGAGATTAGGTGATTACAAATATTTTAACAACAGGAATTATTGTTTTAGCTATACTTATAACTTTAATCTGGTTAGCAATAGAATTACAATATCGTAATCGTCCAGGGAATGCCTTAGAATTAACCTCTCAAGATTGGAATTTAGCAGTTGCAGAACCAGAAAGGTATCTTTTAGTGGGTGAAATGGAATTATGCAACCGTACTAAAAGCCTAGAAATTATGGTGCCAGAAGTACAAGCAAAAGTAAAACTATTATCTAGTGGAAGTTTAGAAGGAGTAAATTATCAAACTAGAATTATTCCTTTCCATAAAGATGCTCCCGCTAGATACGATAACTATTGGTTTGCTTATATAGTAAAAGTAGGAAAAAAGACAAAACTCAAAATATCAATTGATATTCAAGGTAATAACCTAAAGCAACTAAATTCTGCATGGATTAAAGTACATTATATTACATATGGACCTGAGGGTCGAATTCCCAAAGTGCAGCATATTATAGTCCCCCTCAAATTTCCCAACCCTAATTCTACGCCCAAAGTGCGAGAAGTAACAAATGCCAAAGTATTTCCTATTCCCACTCACCTATTAACTCAACTAGACGATCCAATAGAAATTATTAAACGTTATGTAGTTCCTCATGCTCAAAAAGGAGACATAGTTACCATAGGAGAAACACCCCTAGCCTTAATACAAGGTCGTTTTCGTCACCCCACAGATATAAAACTAGGATGGGTTGCTAAACGTATTTGTTACTTCTTCCTGCCCACCTCAAGCTTGGCCACAGCTTGTGGAATGCAAACTCTAGTAGATATTGTTGGACCAATAAGAGTATTAATAGCTTTTTTTGGAGGCTCTATTGCTAAAATATTAGGGAAATCAGGAATGTTCTACCAATTTGCTGGACAACAAGCCAGACTAATAGATGATGTTACTGGAACTTTACCTCCTTATGACCAATTTATAGTTTTAGGTCCAGAAAATCCTCAAGAAGTAGTAGAAAAAATACAACAAGCAACAGGTCTAAGTGCAGCAATAGTAGATGTGAACGACTTGAAAGCAGTTAAAATATTAGCAGCAACCTCTAATGTATCCCACTCTTTACTAGAGGAAGCATTGAGAACTAATCCCGCAGGAAATGCTGACGAGCAAACCCCTGTAGTTCTAATTCGTCCATCATTATCATAAGACAATAAGACAGAAAGTTGATTCTAATGGGAGTTGATTGTAATTATTTTGGTCAAGGAAACAGTCAAAGTATCTTGCTCCCCTGAAGTGGTATTGTCGATATCTATCTATTCTAACTGTTTTGGTTAATATCATTAGTAAAGTAATTACAATACTCAATCTTGATTTGAGTGGAGTGACTAGGATAATTTTGATTTTTCCCCAGAACTTTAGCTTACCAAAAGTTAAAATCCTGGGGAAGCGCCAGAAGTTTTAACCCTTTCCCAATCATCATTTTAATATTACTTTTGTTTATACCCTTGGGACAAATTAATTTGATTGGAAAATTGAGTCAATAGCCAAGCCTTTTGTTTGAGGACAACTTTTTAGTTGGTAATACAACAATAAATATATTAGTCGCTCCAAGGGCTATGCATCCTTAGCTCCTAGCTTCCCTTTTCATTAGTTCAAAAGCTAAACGGAGACAAAAAGTGGACCTTACCTAGGAAGCATCAGACTACCACCAAGGTAGTAATATCCTTTGTTAGCGCAGCTCATGAGGTTTGCAAAACCTCAATCAACCAAAGAGCTTCGGCTCGGTGATATCCCCTTAGCTTGAGTCACGGGAGAATGTCAAGTAAGCATCCCCATTACTAAGAATACAAAATTATGAAACCTTTTATCCGCCAAAAGCAAAGCCAGGTGGTTATCCGTTCTCTAGAGTACCGAGACCTAGAAGCTATCAAAAAGCTATGTCGGGAAACTCCAGAAGCCCAGAATTGCCACCAAGATGTTACTTTTAATCTCTCTCCCATTCACCTTAGCCAAAAATTGCCAGAAATTCATCATTGGTACTGGCCTATAAAGCTGTTGAGCTTTTTCCCTAATCCCTGTAAATATTTGTTAACTTCTTATGTTGCAGAAGTAGATGGACAAGTCAAGGGGGTAATTCAAGTTTGTCCAAGTAATCGCACTCGCAGCAGTTGGCGGGTAGAAAAGATATTTATCGAAGAAACAGGAAATACAAGAGGAATAGGTTCTCAATTACTTCGATACTGCTTTGAAAAAATTTGGGAAGCACGGACATGGTTGTTGCAAGTTAATGTTAATGATAAAGATACAATGGCACTGTATCGCCAAAATGGTTTTCAGCCATTGGCTCAAATTACTTACTGGACAATTACTCCCCAACAACTACAAGATTTAGCCCTTTCACAGCCAAATTTACCCAACTTACTACCTGTTAGTAATGCTGATGCTCAGTTGCTCTATCAATTAGACACAGCATCAATGCCACCCCTGGTACGCCAAGTATTTGACCGCCATATCCAAGATTTTCAAACTAGTTTTGTTAGTGGTTTGATAGAAGGAATCAGGCAATGGCTTAATCATACTGAGTTGGTAAGTGGTTATGTGTTTGAATCTCAACGTAAGGCCGCAATAGGTTACTTCCAAGTAAAATTATGCCGTGACGGTACACAACCACACATAGCTGAGTTAACTGTACATCCAGCTTATACTTGGTTATATCCAGAATTATTATCACAAATGGCAACATTGGCTCAAGATTTTCCTAATCAATCTTTGCAACTTGCTTGTGCTGATTATCAACCTGAACGTGAAGCTTATTTAGAACAGATAAAAGCAAAACAAATTGAACATACTTTGTTAATGTCTCGTTCTGTCTGGCATAAAATTCGGGAGTCTAGATTAGTTATTGCCGAACTCCAGTTTTCAGGAGTTCTTCAAAGTTTACAACCAGTTCGCAAACCAGTTCCTAGTCGTAGTTCTTGGTTGAAAATGATGCGAAATAAAAAAGAGATGCGTAGTAACTCCCAGAAAAATACTAATACTGATAATAATCATGATTGGAAAGGGAAAAATGAAAAATTAAATTCGGTATCGGAGTTTATACCTCATCATTCAAAAAGTGCAGAGAATAATGATGATAAAAAAATCTAATAATTACAATTTTTTAGCATACAACTATAGCAGTTTTCATTATTCAAAAATACAGAGATTTTTGCTTAAAGGTACTTACGCACTTATACTGGGGATAAGACTTTTATATAATCAATGTAAATAACACTATAAATTCAATTATTAATATAAAAAGGAGTACAATTACCAAATGTCTCAAAAGCGTATTTCAGCCCTAGGTTTGGATGTAGGTATAAAACGTATGGGGGTTGCCGGATGTGATGGTACTGGTTTAATTGCTACTGGTATTATGACTATCAAGCGGGCTTCATTTGAGAAAGATGTATTTCAATTGCAAAAGATTGTCCAGGAACGTCAGGTACAAGTTCTTATAGTTGGTTTACCCTATTCTATGAATGGTTCTATAGGTTTCCAAGCTAAAAAAGTACAAAGATATGCTCAAAGGTTGTCACAAACTCTCGGATTACCTCTAGAATACGTTGATGAACGTTTAACTTCGGTCCAAGCTGAGGAAATGCTCAAGGCTGCTAATATTTCTCCTTCTCAAAATAAGGCCTTAATTGATAGAAAGGCAGCAGCATTGATTTTACAACAATGGCTTGATGAACGCAGAGAAAAAAATACTCAGTTGACAAGCTAATCATTGCAATATTTCATTGACATATTGAGTAAAGGCTAATTTTGATAGATAAGTAGCAATAAAAATATAATTGGTTAGGGTTAGGGTAGCTGTTTAATTGACGAATTATGTTCAACTTAGGAAGTGTAAAATGCAGAATTAAAGAGGTTTTTTAATAATTTTATTTTTCGTTAAATACTTTGGTTATATTACACCTTATTAGTGCTTATTGAGTATAGTGAAAAATACTATTACACAAAGGTAAGCTAAAATCATACACTGGATTACAATAGATATCTCAAAAAAAACGTTTTCTTGCCCCTGGCTCCCCCTTTCCTAAATTGGCATTTTTGGAGATATTGTAATTAAAAAGTAAGTGAAAGGTGAATCACAGCTATGGCTATGATAGGAGTTGGCAAAATAACATACAAAAATAGTAAATAAAAAAAATATATTTCCACTTTCTATTCTGCTAATAAGTTATAATTAAAGCACGAATTTATTACCTACGAAAACTTAAACATAAAAAGATTAGGAAAAATAAGATTAAGCAAATCAATCTACAATGCAGGTGGGAGTTAATTCCTAACTATTTTAATGATCAAAGCCTTAGCATTAGGTCGTCCCCAGGACTTAAATGCTGGCCAGAAAGCTATAGGCGTGAATCCAAAAAGCACAAGTCAAGATTGCTCATATTGTCAGAACACATACCCTAAAAAATTATTAGAGATAACCCATTCCTATCCACTATCCACATTGTAAAATTGTGGTATGTCGTGCTCCGCAGCCAGAAATATTAAAGACAGGGCAGAGACCCCTCCTTGAAATACACGCTTGTCTGATGCAACAGCGGAACTGGGAAGCGAGAGACCCAAACTATACCGCAAGGTTAGTATGGGGTTATATCACATTAACAAATAATTAAAATGCCTAAAATGTTTTCATCCCCAGAATCACAAGAAAATGGACAATCTCAAGAAACCTATATCACTTTAACTGATGAGGCAGAACGAATACTATGTTGTACTATAGAGTATTCTCTAGAGTCAGATGATGAAGAGTATGTAATGTTACTACCATTAGACTTACCTGTTGAAATATTTACTTGGGGGCCAGAAGATGTAGAACAAGCAAGTATTCCTGTAGATAATGAATTAGAAATTGATAAAATTTTTGATACTGCTAAAGTTGTCCTTGAAGAACAAAACCTAGTCTTGCAAAGAACAGCAATAACGTTAACTGTTACTGGGGAGTTACCAGAATGGGGTGAAGATGAACTAGATGAAGTAGATGAAAATGATGAGGCCAGTGAATATTATGAAGAATTGGCAACTTTTTTGTATGAAGATCGGAAATACGCTATATACACACCATTAGATCCATTTTTGATTCCAGCTCGTAAAAGTGATAATGGAAAACTGGAATTACTTTCAGAAGAAGAGTTTAAGCAAATTCAGCCAATGGTTCAAACAATGCTAGAAAATCAATTGTTTAATGATATGGAGTAAAGCATTTGTAGGTTTTAGTAAATTCAGTCCTTTGGTCAAAGATTTAGCACTTAGTAATACTCTAGAATAGTCGAATCATAATTTTTACGACAAACTTAAGCTTAGAGCAATTTTGTTGCCCCATATTAACCAATCAAATGAAAAAAAGTATTAAACTTATTTCCAATCGTGCCTTATTTTACTTGGCCATTCTACCTGTAAGCTGTGGTGTTTTTGCTTGGCAGGGTTGGAGTTGGTGGAGTTGGGTAAGTAGACCTGTAGTTTCACCAACATCCTCTACTCAGTCTTCACAAGCTAATGCTATAAGAATTAAAATTCCTGTGGGAACTTATGGTCAACAAATAGGTGAGTATTTAGAAGATGCTGGTATTATTCGCTCTGCAACAGCTTGGAATTTATGGGTAAAATGGTTGAGTCTACAAAATCCCAATCTTGAGTTTAAAGCTGGAACTTATAATTTATTGCCTACAGAACCACTAAGCGCGATCGCAGATAAAATTCTACAGGGAGATGTAGTTAAACTCAGCTATGTCATTCGTGAAGGATGGTCAATTCAACAAATGGCTGCATATTTGGATGATGAAGGTTTTTTTCCAGCTGCTGATTTTATTGCAGCAACAAAAAATATTCCCTATGATAAGTTTCCATGGTTACCAACTAATATACCTCATCTAGAGGGTTATTTATTCCCAGATACTTATAAAATAGTAGCGGATAATATTACTCCAGAAGCTATTATCAATCAAATGATAGGACAGTTTGAACAAGTAGCTTTGCCAGTTTATCAGAAAAACCAGAACAATACAACAAAATTGAGTCTTCATGAATGGGTAAGTTTAGCAAGTATTGTAGAAAAGGAAGCTGTAGTTGCACAAGAACGTGGTTTAATTTCGGGGGTGTTTAATAACCGTTTGGAACAGGGTATGAGGTTAGCAGCAGACCCAACAGTAGAATATGGTCTTGGTATTCGTCAAACGAAAGATAAGCCTCTTACTTATAGTCAGATTGAAACTCCTTCACCTTATAATACTTATATGAATACTGGGTTACCACCAACTCCTATTTCTAGTCCAGGTAAGGCCAGTTTGGAAGCAACTCTTAATCCAGAAGATACAGAATATTTGTATTTTATGGCTCGCTATGATGGTACCCATATTTTTAGTCGTACTGCTAGAGAACATGAGGCTGCTATTGCAGAGGTAGAGAGATTGTTATCATCTCAGTAATTGTGATCCATTTTATTATGCTTGGGATTACTTTAGTAAATAGTAATTTTGTAGATTTTTTTGATGCTTAAAAAAGTGAAAATTAGCGACTTGTTAATAAATATTTTTTTCTATTTATACTCTGCTAATTTTTTACTTTATAATTGAGCAGCTGAAAATTATTGTTATAAATATTAATATTATGTGTTGGGGTAAACTTTTACAACCAGATTTAGTTCTGGGTAACTCAGTCTTAAGTCTAACATTAGAAATTCTCCAAAAATATCAAATTCAAGGTTTGGTGTTAGATGTAGATGAGACTATTGTGCCAATTCACCATAGTCAAGCTTCTCCTGAATTAGCTGTGTGGGTAGAAAAAATTAAAAGTGTAGCAAGTTTATGGTTAGTCAGTAATAATCTTAGTCAAGATAGAATAGGTCGAATTGGTGATTTACTCAATATACCTTATATTACTGCTGCTGGGAAACCTTCTCGTCGTAAGTTAAAAAAGGCTGTTGATGCGATGAATTTACCAGTAGAAAAAGTTGCTATGGTAGGCGATCGCTTGTTTACTGATGTTTTAGCAGGAAATCGTTTAGGAATGTTTACTATTCTTGTTGAACCTATATCTAGTAATGGTTTAGAATTTTCTAACTATAAAGTTCGTTCTTTTGAAGTATGGGTTTCTCAAATATTAGGAGTATCTTTGAATTTGACTACTCACTCTTTGATTTATGATCATAAAAATGATTTTATGTAACTATTCAGCTCTCAGCTATCAGCTTCATTACCTTTAGAGGTTTCAAAGAATTAAAAGTAATATAGTAGAAATGAAACCAATGCTTACTTAATTCATTGGTTAGCTGATAGCTGACCACTAATGACTAAATGCTGATAATTTTTGAATGCTGATGATTTTATTTTTATAAGGGTTTTTTTAAGTTTTTTCAGGACTCACTCTTCTAACTATGGAGAGGGAGTAAAGCAGTTGGTAAGGATAGTTTATGCAATGTCCATAAGGAGGAAATAGTTAGGTATATTGGTCTGTTGACTTTTCTGTAACTATTCTCATCAAAATACTAACTTATGTGAGGGCTTTAGATATGTGCTCAGGCACTTTTTTCAATCACAAAAGGGTTTGAGGCCATATCATTGAATACTCTAAGATTTAATCAGCAAAGCTTAATCAAATGATAAAGTTTGGCCAATAGGTTTCTGAGTTTATTAGAGTAAATAGCAATTCTAAATAGGTCATAAAAGATATCATGGTAAAAATAATATCTCTACTTCACTAGATAAAAAATGAATATTATAGATGAACTAGATGATTTTATATTTCAGTGAAAAGAGGCCAAAGAAATAACGGTGGTGCAGAGGGTAACGTGTGGGATGATGAGTTAAGTCGTTCCAAGTTTAGGGTGCGATCGCTCATCCTGCCTTTTTTGCTGCTGTATTGTTTTTAAGAGCATGGATCCAAATCCAATTTAAAGAAGCAATTGGAGTACTAAAATTTGTTCAATGACTCTTCAGGCTGGCAAAACTATTTCTACCAAATAACATAATGTAGTTTTTGAGTCTAATCAAAGTTATGATAACGAACCTGAAAAGGGCAGTTAGGACTTGGAAAAAAACTAAAAATAATTCTACCAAAAACAATGAATTAGTGAAAGCAAAAAAAGTTAGAGGGGATAAATTGACTAAATAGCAACCAGAAATAGAACTCAGACAGCAAGCAGTATTTATGATTGAGGAATGTAATCTGCTATGAGGACACCTTTGAGGTTATATTTAGGAAAAATATATCAAAGAAGAAAAATTCTGATAAAAAATGAAAAATCAATGCTTACTTATTCTTCTACCTTAGACTATCAAAGCTAATAATTTATTCCTATTGAAAAGAATTGGAAATACCGAAAAGACCATGAAATTTATTACATATTTACAGAAGTAAAGGCTGGGAAAAAGATGGGCAATACTTGGGGATGAAGATACTGATCATAGTTGGAGAGAATTGCAAGAATATTTAATTATCATTAATACAGAAAAACCCGAAGCAGAATGATGGATAAATTGTACATAATTTACTCCAAATGCCCCGGAGCAAAAATCCGTTGAAGATGTTTGGTAACCAGGCAAAAATTTCATCAGATAATTTGAATATTTTTGCAGTTATTTGAAGTCTTTGGGGATCTGTTTGAATATTAGACTTTACCAAATTTTTTCAGTATGAAATCTTGCCACGACCAATAGGCGGACTGCTATATTTTTTCTAAAACTACTTAATCGATCTTTAGTTCTTAACTTCTGCTATTTCTATTACTCGACTATTCCAGTCTTTAACTAATAAATTCAGGGGCTTTTCAGACCTAATTTTGTACTTAATACCTCTTATTTGTACACGCATTAATATTTGTTCTAAACAGTCTTTATCAAAACAAACATGACGTTGGTGATTTTTAGCACCGAGACTCGCTCCACTGATAATATGTAGTTGAGTGTTTTTCATTAATTGATACCACAAACCATCTGAAACTGCTGTTCCTTGGTTAGTAGTACTCAGTCTGGTATAATCATTTGATAGGTAAAGTGGATCCATACCAGTTGCTCCTAATGTTTGTTCATAATTATAGTAGTAATGTAAAGGTACTTCTGCTACTGGTAACTCTAGCATCCCTTCATATAATTGTTGGGCGATAGCTAAGTCGGAAACCATTATTGTATGAACTTTTGGAGCGCTAGTCAGAAACATCCACATAGCTACAGCATAAGCAGCTAATAGCATGACCATTATTCCCTGAGTAGAAAATAGACTATCAAGGGGCAATTGTGGTAAAAAAGCACTTATGTGAAACTTAGGAAGCAATAAAGCCATAACATTTACTGACATCATTCAATCAGATATAAAGTATTATTATAAATAGGTTTTTTTGACTTTACCACAAGTTTAATTTAAGTTTTACATTACTGCTATACTATGGCACGCTATATATAGTAAAGTTCTCGCTGTGTATTGACAATTTTTGTTATGAAGACTTACTTTATAGGATTTGGACTGTCAATATGCCATAGCTCACTGCTATAAGCCAAGGAATTATCAAATTATTTCAGTAGACAATTTATGTAGAAAATCTTTTAAGGGTATCTTCAATTTAGCTTGAAGTTTAGGAACTGGTTCCCCAGAAGGATGTTAAAGTGAAGTATATTAAAGTGTTTGTCTATGGCACTCTCAAACCAGGGGAGGTTAATTATCAGTTTTACTGTGCTGAATATGTTGTGCACTTTTTTCCAGCGGTGGCAAAGGGTGTGCTGTATAAACTACCTATTGGTTATCCGGCAATGACTAAAGGAGATAGTAATGTGCATGGATTTGTCTTATTATTTAAAAATCCTTTGGTTTTATCAGAACTTGATAAGTTAGAAGATTATCATCCGAAACGTTCTCCAGAGAAAAACGAATATCAAAGACAAATTATTAATACCTTTAGCTCTGATGGAAAATATCTAGGTAAAGCTTGGAGTTATTTAATGTCACAAGAAAGGGTAGAGTTACTTGGGTCTCAAATATTACCTGGTGGGCTTTGGAAACCTTAAAGCTATAGTAAAATTATACCTTAATTCCTGTTGTTATAAGGTATGCTAATACCACTTAGTTAACCAGTTTTTAAATGTTGAGGATTATTAACTCCACTGCAATGCCTGATGATTATATCAAGCATTTTTTGTATTAAGTGGGAGAAAAACTATGCCCCAAAAAAGATTTCAGTTAGGAGCATCATAATTCAATAGGATAACTTTCAGGAGAGTGTAGAGATAAACTTAGGACTTTTAGCTCCCAGAAAATATTGTTAGACATCTGCGAAAAACAAATAGACCGTGATCAAATCGTAAAAAATATAAATTTTCCACTAGATTATGAGTAGTATAGTTGAATATATTCAAAATAATTACCGAAGAAACGCAACCTTTACTAGTTATCAAGTATGAACAGCTAGAATAAATATTGAAACAAGTTATTTTTTAACTTTTTTTTAGTTTGTTTCCGGATAGGTATATTTATTTTGTAATAATAAATTAGTCAATAAAATATAAAAATGAGTAAAAAATAGATGGTATTTTAGGGGTAATTGTTATACTAAATATCTATATTTTTAAGAATGATTATATTTTGCAAATCAACTATTATTTTCGGTTTAGTTATCACTTCCTACAAGAAAGTTCTATTAAGAAGTTTTTGACTATTTTCGGAGGTCGAAATGTCTATTGTTTCTCAGTCTACTTCATAAGGAGCGGAAACTACTATTAATTTTTTTTAGGTTTAATATGCTTGGGGAATTTGTAGCAATGGTTCATTTACAGTTAAAATAACATTATCTGGGTTAAGTGTTTCTATAACGGGTTCATTTAAGGCAATTTGTAAAGTTTCAGAATCAGATACTTCCGCCAACTTAGTTACAGGAGAGCGAGTAGTAGAAATAAATCCTGATATAACTGCTATGCATAGACCAACAACTGCACTACCAACTAACACAAAATTGCGTTTCGATCTACGGTCAATTTTATTAAATACTTGTTCGATGGTTTTGTCGACAGGTTCTAGTGTTATATCTATTGGTATTCTTTGAAATTCAGAATGTAGTTGTAGTAGTCTTTCATAAAGATGTTTAGCAACTGGATCTGTCTCTAATAAAGCTTCTACTTCTCTGCGTTGTGATGGTGTCACCTCATCATCAATGTATGCACTTATTAGTTCAATTTTTTCTTGTTTCATCGTTTTTTTCCTACTTTGAAGATGATGACAAAACTCATCTTAATTCAATTTTTTACTCATACTTGTAAATTATGGAGTTAAGATTTATTTATCAAAAAATAAATTTGTTTGGCAATTAGTTTTTTTTACTTAAATTTAGCTAAACTTTAGGTATATATTGAAATATTGTTAGTTTTTAATATTGTTAGTTTTTTTGGATAGATTTTTGAATAATTTACAAGAGAATGTAAGAACTTAATGTAGCTTATTAAAATCATCAAATATCTAAATATTTTTGGAGCTGCAATTGTAATCTTTGTCTAGCTCTAGCAATTCTTGATTTAACAGTTCCTAGAGAAACTCCTGTAATTTCTGAAATTTCTTCGTATGATAAACCCTGAATTTCTCTCAAGATAATAGTTACTCTGAATACTTCAGGTAATTGAGCGATCGCATCTCTAAGATGATCGTAAAATTCTTGTGTGGTTAATTGTTCTTCTGGTCCTGGTTTATCTGTAGCAATTTCCCAATCTACTATACCATCATCTAAAGTCAAAGGAGCGTCCAACGATAGAGGTGGGGTAATTCGTTTTCGTTTCCGTAACTCGTCATAAAATAGATTAGTTGTTATCCGACTGAGCCAGCTCTTAAATTTTGCTGGTTCTTGTAGGCCTCTAATATTACGATATACACGGATCCAAACCTCTTGGGCCAAATCAGATCTATCTTGCCATTCGGGGGCCAAGTGATATAAGATTTTATCTACATGGAGTTGGTATCGATGTAGAAGTTCTGCAAAAGTTGTACGATCTGGGCGACTACCTTGTTGGCAGCGCAATACTAGATCGTAGTTAGAGAGTTTTTCTGGTGGCAATTCCACTTGCGAAAGGGTTTGTTCTACCTTAGACCACGGTACATACATATATTGACTCATTGGCGGAATTGGCTTAATAATTTTATTTTCCTACTTCACTACAACCCACATTCCCCACGTCAACTTGTAATATTAAAAATACTATAAAAATCCGTTGCTTGTTAGGTATATATAATTAATATATATATTGTATTTATTAACTTTATCTTTATTGGTCATATCCTCAAGAAAATACTAGATATAAATAGGTTAGTTAAAATACTTACTCAAGTAAGACAACTATAATTTTATCCTAACTGCGCTTGCAGGCGGATAGCTATCAGCCTTTACAACTCCTGGACTTTTTTTTACACTACAACGGGTTTCATACGAACATTACATATAGATATGGGTGTTTATTATAAAAAAAGTAATTATATCTAATGACGTGGAATATTTTTAAGAGTTCCTAACTTCTTCTGAATCTCTATTTCACAAGCTCCAAGACTTACCCAAGTATACACAGCTTGTTAAATATTTATTCCTATGGACGACTATGATTTTATCCTAACTTCTGTACAAGGGAATGGCTATTAGCCAGAACCATTGCATATTCTGACTCCTGCATTTTATACTAGAATTTTTTGAATCTAGAACGGGGGTTATATAATACAGTGCAACTATGTTTATAGGCGTGGAATATTTTTAAGAGGTTCCGAGTTATTCTGATTTTCTATTTCACAAGCTCCAATACTTACCCAACTACTTGATCCATCGGCCCAATGTTCTTTTTTCCAGATAGGGGCTGTATGCTTTAAAGTGTCAATAGTATAACGACAAGCTTCAAATGCTTCTGAGCGATGGGGACAACCTATTGCGACTAATACGCTGATGTCACCAACGTTTAAACGTCCCACCCGATGATGAATTACGACTGTATTAACTTCTGGCCATTGATGGCGAATTTCTGTGGCAATTTGCTCGAAGACTTTGATAGCCATAGGTTGATAGGATTGGTATTCTAAAGCAATAACAGATTTAGCGTCTGTTATATTACGAACCATTCCGCTCATTACAACTACAGCGCCATTGCTAGGGTTATCTGCTAAAGCATATATTTCTGCAATAGATAAAGGAGCTATAGTAATAGAAAAGTTATCTTTTTCTTCTTTCAGTTCTCCAGAGAAAGGTGCTGTAAAATTAGAATTCATGGTAGTATAAATATTTTTTTTTCAGTAATATCAAAAATATATTAATTATAGCAAAATTGTGATTTTTTCAGAGGATAAATGAGGAGTTATGAAGATTTATAGCTTCCATTCATGTAATTTGGGTGCAGTGTTATAGTAGGTTGGGGAAAGTCAGAAGAAAAACTTAATTGCATATTTCAAAAACTCAAAATTTATTGCTATTTCACTTCATAAACTATTAAATATGCTGTATGTTTAATTTGAAATAAAAATAGATTATAATATAGTAAGATAATTTAAAGATGAATTGGGGTGGGTATTTGATACCAATTCTCATGAATTAATAATATACTTAGGTCAAATTTCAGTTATTAAGTAATGAAAAAAAATCAAGAATATTATTGCTAATTTGAGCCTAGTTCATGTTAATTATTCTTATTTAGTACTGAGGTTGGATGTAATGTTTCTACCTGATCACCGGCTCAAGATAATAGATGACTGCTGAATGTTTGCACTTAGGCTTTAATTGTTTTTAATTATTGATCAGCTTTGCCTCCTCCTAAAAGATATAGTAAAGCCATTCTGACAGCAATGCCACTGGTGACTTGTTGAGAAATTAGACTTAACTGTGGGTCGTCCATTAAGTCAGAGCTAATTTCTACTCCTCGGTTAACAGGTCCGGGGTGTAATATTTTGACTCCTGGTTGACAAAGTTTTAGGCGATCACGTGTAATTCCAAATAGTTGATGATATTCCCGTAAACTTGGCAGTAAATGTTGACTCATTCTTTCTTTTTGTAGACGTAAAGTCATGACAAAATCAGCTTTTTCTAAGGCCGGTTCGATATCCCAATGTACAAATAATTTTGAGGGTCTTAGTTTTCCAAATTCACCAAAATATTTAGGTAGTAAAGTGGGGGTTCCTGCTAAATGTACTTCTGCACCAGAAGCTGTTAAACTCCAAATATTAGATCGTGCTACTCTAGAGTGCAAAATATCTCCTACAATAGCAATTTTTTTTGTTTCTAAAAGTTCTATTCTGGGTTCAGTTGAATTTAATAATTTACAAATAGTAAATAGGTCCAGTAAAGCTTGAGAAGGATGTTCGTGTTGACCGTCTCCAGCATTAAGAACTCGAACTTGATGACCGTTTCGATCCATGGCAGAGGCGATCGCTGCTGGAACTCCTGCATTTCGATGTCGGATGACCATCATATCTGTTCCCATTGCTAGATAGGTCATTGCTGTATCAAGAATAGTTTCTCCCTTAGTAAGAGAGGAGGTTCCTGGAGCAAAATTTAGGGTATCTGCAGATAAGCGTTTGGCAGCTAATTCAAAACTATTACGAGTGCGTGTTGAGGGTTCAAAGAATAAATTTGCTACTACTTGACCTTGTAATGCAGGTACTTTTTTCATTCGGCGACCCAGAACTTCTTGAAAACTGGTTGCTGTTTGTAATATGATGTTGTATTCAGTGGGTGTAAATTCTGCTAGAGAGAGGATATGACGAGGAGTCCAGATGTTTGTAGACATTTTGGTGTATATTCGTGAAATGATTATCAGTTAATTAATTGGCTTTTATAAATAGCACTATGATATCAGGAGTTACGGATAACTATTCTATATGATGCTTGGGGTTAATGGCTGTTAACCCCTACAAATGTTATATAACTTCATGTGTGTGGGTAAATTCTGATATGAATTTCTAGGCAATAATTTCCATACTTTTATTGTTTTTCTTTGCAGCTTTTCTCAAAGGAATAAGATGACTGGGTTTTTTAAATATATGTTTGCCTACTATAGCAACCTCTGTCGATCCTAAAATAGCTATACCTTTAGTTATTGTAACTTCCTTCTCCAGGAGCTTCCTAGTGATGACACAGGCTAGAAAATTTCAGGATGCACTTAGTAGTTTACGGCATTTGTTTTGTAGTTGTACAAGTTTACCTAGGTCCGCGATATGTATAGGCTTTTAGGCGTTCGCACTCACGCTCATGTAGTGCCCGTAGGTAAGTCCTGTTTGAATTAATAACAGGACTATTCTTGTATCCGAGAAGATAAAATTATATAGTGAATTTTATCTGACTCAGGTGTTGGTGAGATGGGTGGGCTAGAATTTCTAACTATGACGTTTGTGTCTGAATAAAGCGATCGCTACTAAAACCACAATTCCCACTGTGCTTGTTGGTTCGGGAACTGGTGCTGTTTCTTGTTTTTCTATTGTGACTACCACTGACTAGTTGTCTATACCACCAAATATGGAATAACCATTAGCATTAAAACCTGGGGTATTGCCACGGGAAAATCATCATTGAATGTCTACGTCTTGTTCAGAAAAGTCTGGATGCTGGTTAACCCCGCCGCCTATTAACTGAAAATTGCTTTCTGTCAAATTTGTTAAATATTTTTTAGTCCAGCTTGTCTCTGGCTTAATAAAATAGTTATTGCCCACCCCTAGATAAAAATTGCCGTTTTGTTTCAAAGCTAAACCTACACTTTGTCTTTGGCCAAAACCAGACAACGGAATAGATAATAGAGTTTTCAGAATAATTAATAGAAAAAATTGCTCCTTGAGTTTGTGGGCTATGGGTATCGCTATTCTAAAGATGGACTCCCCAAACAGTAGATTTTTGAGAAGGGGAAGATGAGTTAACAGAGTTGACTATACGACGAAATTTACTATCAATATCTCCTGAATTGACTTGGGTTACAGTTGCTGAACCACTTAAGTAACCAGTGTTTTTTCTGGTTAGTTCTCAGTCTTCGTTATTAAATGTTGAGTCGGAGTAAGTAAATGTTCCTGCTTTGGCACTTAAAGCTGACATTGTCGTTATTGAGGCAATAGTTGGAGCTCCCATAATAAGTCTTGATAACTATTTTATGGAAATCATTGAATAGTTTTCTCCTTGCAATAACTTGATTTTAATCATAAGGCACAAATATTAAAAACGAAGATTAAAAAAAATTGTTGAAAATTGACAATATTTAATATTATACTTCTAATTTAGAACAACAATTTTTCCAGGTTCTTGATATGGGTTTTCTTCTTGTTCCACACTCAATAGTAAGGTTTCAGAGTATGGGATATCTGTCAAGGTGAACGTGGTTGCTATTGATGGGGAAGCGATCGCTATCAAAGTAATAATATTGGTCAAGAAAACTATTCTGTTGAAAAAAGATAATATTTGGATAACTCCTATATATAGGTTTTTCGAGTTTCTATTAATTCTTTTTTATTGAGGAGGAAAATTTATGCACTTGTTTAGTGAAATAATAGAAAATAATATATTTCTCAGGACTTCGGCACGGGCAGGTATTAATTGTGAGGTCAAATGGCTGTTGTCCCTATAGAGGTTGGGCCTCAGTGAATTTGCGTAAGTCCTGTTTCTATTAATTTAGAACAACAATTTTTCCAGGTTCTTGATATGGGTTTTCTTCTTGTTCCACACTCAATAGTAAGGTTTCAGAGTATGGGATATCTGTCAAGGTGAAAGTTGTTACTGTGGATGGGGAAGCAATAAAAAAGTTTTTGTTTGTAGTAGGGTTTGAGCTTTATCTATCTTATTACTCAAACTCTGGGATGAGGTTTAACTGAACTATTCAAATGGAAATAATATTAATAATTCATGGTTTATAGTTGATTGCTAACGGCTATTTGCGCAATATTACTCAGGAAATATTTACCTAAATAACTGCATAATTTATAAAATTGCAGACAAGAATATCAATAGAAGAGATGAAGGTCAAACTTGATAAAAAATCATATTTATATCAAAGGTAAAAATATGAATGTTAATAGAGATATCACATAAAAGTTTTCATTTTTATTCAATTTAGAAGAACAATTAGGTGATTTTACAAGGTTTAAACAAGCAAAATAATAACTATTTATTTACTTGTATTGAGTGATTTGTAGTGATTATTATTATTAGGATTTTATCAGATATAGCTTTATCGTCTTTTCTAAATATTGTAAGCAAAGCAAAAGAAGCTGAACTTACATTTAATATCAATGGTGCTAATAAGATACAGACTAATTACTATTATGAGAATGGTGATTTTAGTAGAGATATAGTAGATTTATAATTACCTTACAAAAGATAAAACTATGTATATAATATTTAATATAAAATCATATTGTTTACTATTATTTCCACTTATAGATTATTATGAATAGACCTAAAAAAAAATCAATTCATATATTTTATAGTAGCTGTATCCATAGAAAAAATGATACTATTTATAAAATAGAATGTTTATGAAACTGAATTCCTGTTTCTAGTTTTTATGTTTATTTAATAAAAATGGGATGAAGCAGATGCTAAATATTGTATTGGTTTGTAATATAATATCCTCTAGGGGCTTTGCATTGACAAAAAAACAAAGCATAAGTATAATTATTAGGAGAAATAAGTAAAATAAAAGATTGACAAAAGGGGCAAGTATGTAGATTATTTTTATTTCTGCTATAATTGATGTTAGATTAATCAAAAATATTTAACGAGTAGTTAAATAAATAGGACTTATGCAGGCTAGCTTAGTAAAATAACCATTTATCCTAGAAATCGGCTTTCTTTGCCTCAGTCCGGGGAAATACAACTCTAAGGATCATAATAATTATGAAGGATAAAGCTCAAGTGTCAAAAAAAAATACTCTAACTAAGACAGTACAAACGACAGTTGCTGCATTAGCTAGTACAGTTCTGTTAGGAGTAGGTAACGCTCAAGCAAATACAAAAAATATATTTATCGACGAGTTTCTCGATTTTCAGATGGTTGAGAGTACTGGTCCACTAACTAACAGCCAAGTAGGACCAACAGGTAATATTCTGGGTGGTTACCGGGATATATTTGTTGAGGTAGTAAACAACAATAGTAATAATCCATATCTCAGCAGTAATCTCTCAGTAGTTAACGGAGAAGGATCTTTTAACAACGATGCTGGCATCACTGGGACTGGAATGATACGTTGGGATGGAGTTAATAATTCTCAAACACTAAATCCTCAGGGTTTGGGAGGAATAAATATAACTCAGGGTAATCTAGATAGTATTTCGATGGATATCATGTTAGCCGAGGCTGCTGGTTTAGATATGACCTTTACTATCTATGATATGAACAGCAACAGTTCAAGTATTTCACGGATCCTTAACAGCAGTACGTTGACTTCAAAAGCAGAAACTTTCCTCTTTCAAGATTTTGTTGGTACTGCAGATTTCACTAATGTTGGGGCAATTCAACTAGACATTAGTAGTCCAGAGTCAATGGATGCTATTGTTGGTCCAGTCAGGATTAGTAAGTCTACTCCGGTACCTGAGCCAACTTCAATTTTAGGTTTATTGGCTATAGGCGCTGTTGGTACTGGTTCGATGTTAAAACAGAAAAAGAATAACTAAAGTTATATGGTCATTTCAAATAAGAGTATAACACTTTTTGTTCTGAAGCTATTTCACAAAAAATCAAGCCTCGTCTTGACTTCAATTGAAATGACTATAAATGTTAGGTCAGAGCGATCGCTTCCTAGTTTTAGGAGTGAGTAGTGGTGTACAAGTAGTGATTTTTGCAGTTAGACTCATGAGAGAGAAAAAGAGTTTACCTGTAAATATCACTTGATCTACAGGACTACCCAGGAGCGATCGCTTTATAAGTGAAAATCATATTTTATGTAGCAGGAAAATAAGCCGTGATCAAATTTATGGGTTTCAAGATCGGAATGCTTCAAAATTCTGACAAACTTAGTAAATTTAAATCGCGAGCAAGAAGAACATTAACTTGAGATCCATGGGCAGTGATCAACATCACAGTATCATCTAGGTCACAGAGTAGAAAAAAATTGACAACAGTTGTTAGACAAAATTGTGATTACTTTTGGGTTCTGGAAATGAAAGGCTCCACTATTCTCATAACTCTATTCTTGCCTGAAGTTTTGCTATTTTTCAAGTAGTTTCTAACTCCTATCAAATTGGTTGAGAAAGCTTACGCAGTAATTTGCTGATTTTTAGTAATGAATATAATTTGACCAGGAACACCACCCCACAACCAAGCCGAAATCAAAATATTTATATCTAGAAAAACTCTCATTGATCAAACTTCCGTTCCCGTCGACTTTTTTTACTATTTCACTAATTTCTTAAAGAGAAGGTTTATTTGAGCCTGGTGCTAAATATTCAATATGTTGACACCAATGACTTAAGTTTAGGGGTTGCTGAACTTTTTCTAAAATTATTAAACTTTCTCTGATATAAACTTAGCGATCGCTAATAGTTAGTTTGATTTTTTAATTTTGCTTAGTGCTTAATTTTTTTTTGGTGGGAGTAATTCAAGTTTTCCATCTAATGCTAATAATACTATCTAGATATCCATAATTAATTATTCCTAATATTAAACTTGTGAAATGCAAAATATTTTTTGAATATTTGAGTTTAATATTAATAATTATATCATGAATAGGGAGTCATTTTATGCACTACCCCACTCCCTACTTACCCTAAATAACCCCTGGGTGTAATCATCCAATTATTATAAATACCTGTAGATTGATTACCTATTAAAATTACAGTCAACATATCAACTGAAACTTCTAATAATTTATCCAAAGTTGTTAAAGTTGCTTCTTCATTTTCTCGATAAGCAGAGCGAACAACTGCTACTGGATTTTTTGGTTGACGATATTTTAAAAAAATGTTGACCGCTTTAACTAATTGTTCGGTTCTCTTCTGAGATTTAGGATTATAAATTGCCACTACAAAATCTGCCATTGCAGCAGCAATTAAACGTTTTTCTATTACTTCCCAAGGTGTTAATAAATCGCTCAAGCTAATAGCACAAAAATCGTGCATTAAAGGCACACCAACTCTTGAAGCAGCAGATTGTAAAGCACTAATTCCCGGAAATATTTCTACTGCCGGATTTTTGCCATCCCAATAAGAAGCTCGAAGCTGTTCTAAAACTAACCCTGCCATACCATAAATTCCAGAATCTCCAGAAGAAACTACCGCCACAGTTAAACCAAAGTTTGCTAATTCAATTGCTCTTTCTGCTCGTTGTCTTTCTTGAGTTATTGGCATTTTTTCGACTATTTGTCCGGGATTAAATAAGGGTTGAATTAAGTCAATATAAAGAGAATAACCAATTACAACATCTGCATAACTAATGGCAGTTTTAGCTGCGGATGTTATCTGGTCTAGTTGACCAGGACCTGTACCAATTAATAATAATTTTCCGGTTCTGCCTGTATATTCTTTTTCCGATAAAGCAATGGCAATAGTCATTGCTCCTGGTTCTCCTTCTAGGCGGAATATTTCTTTACTAACTAATAAATTTGTGGATAATTTTAATTGTTGTTTTTCCTGTTGAAATTCTCCAGGTAAAGGTAATTTTGATTCCTGTTTATTGTCTCTTATTTCTTCCTGTTCAAACACGTTATATTTCTGTTTAAAATCTGTGTCTTGCTGTTGCTTTGCCGCTAAAATTGCTGCTGCTTCAGACACACTAGTAGTTCCTACTTCTGCGGCCACAATATCAGAAGGATTAGGTACTTCAACACAGTTTAATAATTCTGCTGAGAAGGTCTGCAAAGGTAAGTTTTTTTCCTGACAAAATTCTATTAGTCCTATTTCATCAGCTTTAATATTAATAGTGGCGATGCCAGCGATCGCTTTTACTGCTAAATTATAAGTGGACAATATTTTTTCAATACCAGTGGCAATTAACTTTTTAGAAGTTCCTCTTTCGCAACCAACTCCTACCCATAAAACTCGCGGGTGCCACTGGACCTTTGGTAAATCTGAATCTGGCGAAAACTGATGTTGATAAAAATTAATCCAAATTCTGGCTTTAGGAGTTGGAGATGTTTCACCCATTTTGGGAAACCCAAAGTAAAATGGATGTTGGTGTGGTAGATGTTTTTGCCACAACATGGAACCTACTTCCTGAAGCACTTGTACAGTTTCTTCTCTGGCAATAATTCCACTAACTGTATTCCAGTCACCTTCCCCACGTTGCCAACCAAAAGGTTTGCCCAAAATATCAATACCAGGTAATTCTAAATTATGAGATGCGCCTGTAATAACTGGGGTAGCATTGAGGAGGGGAGCGAGGATATTGGTTAGTTGATCGGCGCCTCCTTGATGTCCGCTACATAAACTAATGACAAATTTACCTGTTTGATCGACGATAACTACTGCTGGATCGTGATATTTATTTTGCAAGAGTGGAGAAATTAAACGTATTACTGCACCGCTAGCAAGAGAAAAAATAATAGCATTATAGTCTAGCCAAATATTTGCCAGATGGTTTTTCAGAGAGTCGGTGTAAACCTGAGTGTTAAGAGAGAGGTTTACGGTTTTTCGGCAAGACTCTGGTATCCAGAGAGTACCTTCCAATTTTTGGCAAATAGGTTGTAATAATTTTGCTCCTGTAGGGGTAGTCGCGATCGCTGCTATTGGTTGAAATTCTTGGCCAATTACATTCATTTTTTAGCTGTTTGGGTATATGAAGTTGTATTTATAATTTAAGGTGTTAGGTGTCAGATGTTAGGTGTTAAGTTTAAAAGTCAACAAATTGATAATATTTTAGGACCAAAGTGATAATTTTTGCCTGTTAAATTTTGACAACTTTTTACTTCAATCATTTTTATTTTTGTCTAGAACCTGAAACCGGAAACCTACTAAAATTTAACAGATGAGTGAGTGCTAATGGTCAGTTAATAATGATGAATTAAGTAAAAGCTATACCATACGTTCAAAGATTAAAATATTTTCCTTTTTTCCCTTTGTGATGCGAAGCTCCTCATCTAAAAAAAGTATTTCTAAACGACCTTTAGGCGATCGCTTCATTGTAAAAGAAATTTCTCCTGTTTCTGTATTCATACCTTGGGGAGGTGTTAACCCAAACATCAACTTGAAAAATACAGACATTAATTGTTCTTTTAATCCTTTTTTTGATGCTTTTGCTTGAACAAATATATCTTTCCAAGTTGATAAATTTTCACCTTTTTGTGGAGCAAAAATACCTCCTGTAAATTCAGCTTGTAAGTTTTTATTATCCACTGGATAACAAACAGCTAAATTACGAACAATACCTTTTAATGGTGGGAATAATTCATCAATAATACTAAATTCAACTACAATATCATGGCTACGTTTTGATTTTTCTCCTAACAACACAACAGGTTGTTTAACAGAGTCAATAACTAATTTTAAATTGGTAGGTTGAAACATATTAAATGCTAATTTACCCAAGGTATAAGCATATTTGCCATTAGAAAGTTTTTGCCCTTGAGGAAAAGAAGGGGCACTAATTAATAACCAATGAGATTCTAGTAGGGAGCTATGGGTCGGTTTTTCTATGGGGTTAAGTTGAGAAAGTTGCTCAATTTTTGCCTTAACTTTCTGGTTTTTCACGTCTCCATCATAGGTTTTTAAAGCTTCTCTCAAAGCCATTTTTGTTTCTAGTATTGTTGCTATATTATTCATAATTTTTTTCCCAGACTATAGAATAACTACCTGTATTAAATTAGTTTAACATGAATAATGTAGGCATTTTTTCCATAAATTAGAGGTCAATTCTACAGGGGTTTAAGAAGTAAATATTTATCAAATTCTTTGACATTTAATTTTGTGTTGAATTATAATATTTATTTTGGTTTAAAACAAAAAAAAGGATAAGGTTAAAAAGTATGAATGATGAAAGTTCGATTGGTTTAGCAGAGTTAATTCAACAAGTAAAAGAGGAATTGCTAACTCAAGCACCAGATGGGGAAACAGATATTCCTATTTTTGCAGTTGATTCTGTGGAATTAGAGTTACAAGTTACAGTCAAAAAATCAGGAAAAGCTGGAATTAAAATATATGTTCTAGAAATGGGAGGAGGTAGCAGTCGGGATGATGTCCAGAAGGTTAAGGTGAAATTATCTCCACTTTTGAATAGGGAACAGCTTTTAAAAATGTATCAAAAGAAGTATCCGGAAAATTGGCCAGAATTTTTGGAAAAAGTGAGTGATGCTGGGATGAAAGGCCCGGAACCAAATTTCTAAATAATAATACCAATTTTATTAACTTAGGCTACACCACTTATCTCCATTTCTGAAATAATTTCGCGAAATTACTGAGGGGGTAAAAGTTTTGATCTATTAAAATCTCACTTTTAACTTTTAACTTTTAACTTTTGACTTTTGACTTTTAGAGCTATGGAACTTTTGGAGTTATACCTGTCACCCCTTGATGACTCTACTAAATTTGAGGTTATTGTGACTGACTCTCCTGCGGGACAGGGAAGGAATGAGTCATTGTTGCCTTTTTTGGATGCTGAATGGGACTGGCGCATTACTGTGATTAGAAGTTTGGAGGTTTCTACTTTCCGTCCTGAGTTTTTTTCTGCACAGGAACAGGAATGGATGAGCCAAGCGGGTATTTTAGGAAGCGATCGCTCAAATTTCCATCCTAATTATTTGATCAATATCGGTAAAGCTCTTTACTCTTCTCTGTTTCCTCCAGGTAGTAAGGTAGAAAATTTATTGCAGAAGTCTATTAGTTTTGCTGAATCTAAATCTACTAAACTGTTGGTGCGGTTGAAACTTGACGGGGATGTGGCCCAGAAAACGCGACTGGCAGATTATCCTTGGGAACTTTTGCACAACCAAGGCTTTCTCTGTCATTACCAAGTTGAGTTTTCTCGGTATATTGCCTATCCATCTGTTCCTCCTAACTTACCCACAGCGGAAAAACTGAATGTTTTATTGGTATCCTCCGCCGCATCTGATCATAAACTTAATCTCCAACCTCTGTCCCGCAAGGAACAAAAGGCTGTTCTTAAGGGGTTGGAAAAAGCTAGAGATCGAGGGGATATTTTTTTGGCACAACTGGAAGAACCTACTTTGGATGAGTTAAGAAATTATCTGACAGAACATCGGGGGGATAAGGGACCCCATGTGATCCATTTTGATGGACATGGTTTGTTTGGCCAACGTTGTCCTAATTCTGAATGTGGGGCGATGAATGGGGGGACAAAATCTCGACGATGCCGTAAGTGTGAGACAGAGTTGCCTTTGCCTCAGGGATATCTGGTTTTTGAGGATAAGGATGGAGATGCTGATTATATTAGTGGTCAAGAATTGGGTACTCTGCTGCAACAGTCTGGTTTGAGGGATGGTAATGGTAAAACAGAGGGTGTGGTTTTGGTGGTGTTGAGTGCTTGTCAGTCGGGAATGGCTATAGTGGGAGAGTCTGTGTTTAATGGTGCTGCTCAAAGTCTGATTGCTCATCGGGTGCCGGCGGTGGTGGCCATGCAATATTCTGTGAGGGTAGACAGTGCAACTAAGTTTGCTGAACAATTTTATCGTTCTCTGGGACAGAAAAATTCTCTAGCGGTGGCTGTTAGTCAGGGGCGGGCAGCCATGGGTGTGGATGGAAATCAGTGGTATCGTCCCGTGCTTTATTTGCGCTGGCAGGATAATGAGGGGGGCCAATTGTTTGTTACTCAATCTACGATAAAAAGTATAAATAAGAGTGTAAATAAGCCAATTCCGAGCAATCATCCACCAATTATAGAGGATCAAATAAAATTAAGTTTGAGAGCAATTCCCAATCAAAACATTAATAACATTAATTCGCCAGAAATCTTAGTAGTTGATACTGTAGTTGATACTTTAGCAACATTATCAGAATTAAAAGCTGGACTCTATAAGCTCTATAAAAAGTGCAAAGAACCAAAAATTTTAGAAGAAATAGAAAAAATAGAACATTTAGAGTTTAATCAAAAAAAGTTATTACAATCAGAGTTATACAGTAGATAAAATTAAAATGCCAGAACCACTAACATTAGAACTATATAGAAAAATAGGGATTGCATACCATTCGCTAGGAAAATTTGAACGCTCCATTGAATATTTTCAGCAACAATTGATTATTGCTCGCGAAATAAAAGATCGGCAATCTGAAAGTCAAGCATTAGGTAATTTAGGAATTGTTTATCAGTCACTAGGGCATTTTGAACGCTCCATT
>ENA-UENX01000021-UENX01000021.1-marine-metagenome-genome-assembly--contig:-NODE-21-length-74835-cov-3.356702_pt1 | contig 74835 bp, 54 predicted proteins | sample MGYA00237875_ERZ529327 | MGnify/ENA primary metagenome ERZ529327 (study PRJEB26372, sample SAMN05368347) | marine metagenome | biome: cultured habitat; feature: ocean water; material: water; isolation... | reverse complement strand
CCTTGTGATAGACAATTGAAATGGGGACCTTCACGCCATCCCTGGCTGTAGCAAAGATGCGTTCCGAGCGATAATTGTCACGATCGAATCCACCCAATACTTCCTTTTGTTTTAGCAGGGTGAAAGTTCGATCCTGCATATGGTAATCGTAGGTAGTTTGTGGGGTGGTAAGGGATTGGTAGCCGATCCTCAATAAGGGCGTATCGAACTCAAGATTGATGCTTGTATAGGCCATATAGGCATCTTCACCAAAACTAATGTAGTGTTCCTCGCCTTGATTTGGAATAATCCTTAGCTGCGTGATCCCTTCTTTTCGTTCTGATAAGACCAAATAGTCCTTGAAGATATCCATGTCTTCCAAAAGCACATCCTCTCTATGTGGAATGACCTCCGTCCAAGACTCCTTGTTACCTTCATCTTCCGGAGTCACCATCAGCCGAAAATTACGGGCATCCATATTGGTACGGACATAAAATTTGTCTTCATAATGAGCAATGTCGTACTCTAGCTTGCGTTCCCGGGCTTGTAAGATCCGAAAGTCACCATCAGGTGTATCTGCATTCAGTACCTGATATTCTGAACTGACCGTTTGGAAGGAGGCAATGACGATGTATTTTTCGGATTTGGTCTTGTACACGTAGGTATTGAAGGTTTCATCCTTCTCGTGAAATACTTCCACATCCTTTTCTACGGCCTCTCCTAAGCGATGCTTAAATATCTTATAGGATCGAAGTGTTTCATCTTTGACCGAATAGAAAACCGTTTTGTTGTCATTAGCCCAAACTGCTTTTCCGGTTGTATTGGGAATTCTATCCTCAATCCACTCGCCAGTTTCTAAGTTCTTAAACCTAATGGTATAAATTCTCCTAGAAACTACATCCTCCCCAAATGCTAGAATTTTATTGTTGGGGCTAACAGATAGTCCTGCAGCTGAATAATAGCTCTTCTCCTTGGCCAGTTCATTTACGTCGAGCAGCAACTCCTCAGTGGCTTCAAGGGTTTCTTTCTTTCGGGTATGGATCGGGTACTCTTTGCCTTGTTCATATTTGCTGATATAGAAATATCCGTTGTCCTTGTAAGGCACAGATTCATCTTGTTCCTTGATGCGCCCTTTGATTTCCTGAAAGAGATCTTCTTTGAATCCATCTAAATGCTTCATCTTCTTGGCAGTGTATTCATTTTCTGCCTTGAGATAATCGATAACTTTTGGATTTTCCCGATCGTTAAGCCAATAATAATTATCGACTAAAGTGCGACCATGAATTTCAGTTTCTTTCCGAATCTTTTCTGCGCTAGGTTGACTTAGCTCTGGATTGGAATACAATTTGCTTTCCATAAAAATAGTTTGGCTTTCTCTTCTTATGAACGACTGTTAGGAATTTATGCTTCTCGCGTTATACTGGAACCCGCAAGTATAGGTTTTTAATTTGTCTCAGGGGAAAAATTGATATAAAATTCCTCACCTGGCCTATAAAACATCTTCGATTTGGTATTGGTTTAAAAAATTCAGGGAATGAACCCTTGTGTGTCCACTTTTGCACTTCAGGCATTAAATAGGAGGGGAGAGGAGAAAAATTAAGTCCTCTAGAATATGTGTTTTGGGTTGGAAAAAGTGGGTTTTGGAGGGGATTTTAGGCAAGTTGAAAAGAAAAGGCAACACAAAAGATGACGGAAATCAGATTCTTTCGTCAAACAATTTAGCGACGAAATCTATTTGTTGTGTAGGAAAAGGCCACTCATCTAATTCTTAGACCAAGTTCAAGAAAAAAAAATTACATTTGCCCCGCATGCAGGTGAAAACTTCATACCGTCAAATTCTCTCTATTTCAGCCCCAATCATGCTTGGCAGCGCAGCACAGAACGTGGTGGCTCTAAGTGATAGTGTTTTCCTGTATCACTTAAGTGAGGTAGATTTTGCAGCTATCGGTTTTGTAGGGGTTTTCTATCTGGTGGTCGCCGCAATTGGCTTTGGATTCTCGAAAGGTGGTCAGATTATGATCGCTAGAAGGATGGGAGAGGGGAGGAAGGAAGAAGTGGGGAGGACCTTTTATGCTATGACGTACTACGAATTTGGCCTATCTATTGTGCTTTTCTTCTTTATGCAGTTCGGCTGCTATTATTTTTTCTCCCTATTTGTCAATTCGGAAGTTATCCTAGAAAAGAGCATGGAATACCTCAATTTTCGGTCTTATGGGGTGTTCTTTTCTTACATCGGGGTGGCGATTATTGCCCTCTACACTGGGGTAGCACGAACCAGTTTCATCATTATAGACACTGCTATTCTGGCTATTGTCAATATTGTTTTGAACTATGGCCTGATCTTTGGCAAGTGGGGGCTGCCCGCTATGGGTATTGCAGGGGCAGGATTAGCCAGTACCATCGCAGAGGTGGTAGCCTTTATCGTTTTTGGGATTTATATTCTATTTGATAAGGAAGCCCGAGAGTATCGACTATTCAACTTACCAAAGATAGACCTAAAACTAATTCGGATGCAATTCAATCTGGCTAGCCCGATTGTGGCACAAGCTTTGGTCGGACTGGGTAGTTGGTTTGTTTTCTTCAGTATTATCGAAGGCTTGGGTGAACGACCACTAGCTATTACGAACCTTGGACGAATGGTTTATCTTATTCTGTCCATCCCTTGTTGGGGCTTTGCATCTGGTGTCAACACCTTGGTTAGCAATTTAATTGGTCAGCAGAAGCGCCAGGCCGTGGTCCCCATTATCTGGAAAACGGCTAAAATCTGTTTGATTACTACCTTGATTTTTTCTATTCCAGTAGTCGTCTGGCCGCATCAGCTACTCTATCCCTTATTAGGAGGAGAAGATATGTCCTTGATTACTGAGGCAAGACCAGTGTTCTTCGTCCTTCTGCTAGTACTTATTTGTTTTTCTGTGGGCGGCGTATTTTTCAATGGTCTGGCAGGGACTGGCGCGACTTACTTTGGTCTAAAGATTCAATTCTGGTCGGCGGTGGGATATCTGCTCTATATCTACTATATTGTCAATCACACGAATGCAGGCTTGCCTTGGGCTTGGGCAGGAGAAATCTTCTACTGGCTAGCCATTACAATTGTCACAGTCCTATATCTATTTTCCAAGAAATGGCATGACCTGAAGGTATAGGCTAAAGTATTGGTATTGCCGCCAAACTATTAGTGGTTTCAGCTGTTACATAGATTTGGAAAATAATTGCACGCATTTCTTAATGTTACCTTGAATATGAACGATATCAAAACCCTTGGCCAACTCAAAGCCTCAGGCTACACTAGTAAGTCTGTTAAGGAAGAATTGAGAGCCAATCTTATTGATAAGCTGCGAAAGAAAGAGCAAGTCTTTTCGGGAATTATTGGATTTGATGATACTGTACTCCCTGATATAGAAAGAGCTATTCTATCCCGTCACAACATACTACTACTGGGTTTGCGAGGACAGGCCAAGACTCGGATTGCACGACTTTTGGTGAACTTGTTAGATGAGTACATTCCGGTAGTTGCTGGTAGTGAGCTAAATGACGATCCACTAGCACCTATGTCCAGATTTGCGATCGATCTGATAGCGGAGAAAGGAGATGATACTCCCATAGAGTGGTTACATCGAAATGAGCGGTACGTAGAGAAGCTGGCAACGCCTGATGTGAGTGTGGCGGATTTAGTAGGGGATGTTGATCCCATCAAGGCAGCTACGCTTAAGTTGCCTTATTCCGATGAGCGTGTGATCCACTTTGGCTTAGTACCACGTGCCCACCGCAGCATCTTTGTGATCAACGAATTGCCGGATTTACAAGCTCGTATCCAGGTGTCTTTGTTCAATATGCTGCAAGAAGGGGATATCCAGATTCGAGGTTTCAAGCTTCGCTTACCTTTGGATATCCAGTTCTTGTTCACCGCCAACCCCGAGGATTATACCAATCGTGGTAGCATTATCACCCCTTTGAAAGACCGTATTGAGAGCCAAATTCTAACGCATTATCCCAAATCTATTGAAATAGCTCTTGCTATTACCAAACAAGAGGCTTCTCTGTCGGCGGAGCAAAAGGAAGGGGTAGCTGTTCCTGATCTTTTGGAGATCCTTTTGGAGCAAATCGCCATGGAAGCGCGGGAAAGTGAATTTGTTGATGAGAAAAGTGGAGTCTCTGCACGCTTGAGTATTTCAGCCTACGAGAACTTAGTCAGTACGGCTGAGCGAAGAATGCTCATTAATAGTGAAAAATCAACTCAAGCTCGTATTACAGACTTTTGGGGAGTAGTCCCGGCCATTACCGGAAAGATAGAGCTGGTATATGAAGGAGAACAGGAAGGTCCTTACAATGTAGCCATGGCTCTTATGGGTCGCGCCATTAAGAAGATGTTCTTGGACCATTTTCCAAATCCAGACTCACTAAAGCGTGGACAGGAAAGGGATCCATATGGTACAATCCGTGCCTGGTTCGCTGGCGGAAATAGCATTGATCTGTTGAATGATGCTAGTGATAAAGATTTTGTCAAAGCTATGGATGGCGTAGCTGGTCTTCGAAAGTTGGTAGAATCAACTTTGAAATTGAAGGGTGAGGAGGCTATTCCGTACATGGAATTAGCTTTGCATGGACTGGCTGAATTTGACGTGATCAATAAGGATATTTTAGAATCAAGTTTGTCCTTTAGAGATCTTCTAGCTAATATGCTAGATGATGATGATCTTTTCGGCGATTCATAGAAACTAGTAGAATCACATGTTGCTACGAATTAATCCAGATAACCCAGAGGGGCGTAAAATCAATCAAGTAGTTAATATCTTGAAAGATGGAGGCGTGATTGTTTATCCAACCGATACCGTGTATGGCTTGGGTTGCGATATATTCAATCCAAAAGCGGTGGAGCGGATTTGTAGGTTGCGAGGATTAAAGCCGGAAAAAGCAATGCTTTCCTTTATCTGTAAGGACATTAGCCAGATTGCTGAGTACGCATTTCAGATCGACAATGATGTGTTCAAGACTTTGAAGCGTAACTTGCCAGGACCATTTACTTTTGTTTTGAAATCCAATAATCAGGTACCAAAACTCTTCAAAAATAGAAAACGAAGTATTGGGGTTCGAATACCGGATAATCGTATAGCGCAGGTAATCGTTGAAGAATTAGGAAGGCCGATTCTATCTCTTTCTCTCAAATCAGATGATGAGATACTGGAATATTTTACGGATCCCATCGATATCTTTGAAGATTTCAAGAAGCTTACAGATGTGGTGGTGGATGGAGGCATTGGGAATAATGTTCCATCCACAGTGGTGGATTGTATGGGAGATGAGATTGTCGTGCTTCGGCAAGGGGCCGGAGAGTTGATGTAAGGCTAGACATCCCTGGATAGTCCAAGGCTGTTTTTTGGCTGACATAAAATGTGAAGGGCAAATATATCAATATCGGTATATTTGCCCTTCTTGCTGGAAGCAAGTCTGGAAATCCCTGTTTTACTAGAAAACAAACATGATTGTACGAATACTCTTCCTTAGTTTAACGGTATCACTTTTATCCCTCCATCTTGATGCGCAAGCCATACTTCGAGGCAATGTATATGACCAGGAAACTGGAGAGCCTATTGCTTTCGGTACGGTGCGATTACAGGATACAGACCTTGGCACCAATACTGATTTGAATGGATTCTTTAGTCTAGGAAACGTGCCTGCAGGATCGTATACCCTGGTAGTAACCTACATCGGATATGACAGTTTAACTTTAGCAGTGCAGTTGCAAGAGGGGAAAATAGAGTACCGACAACTTCGCTTGCAGTCCAATGCAGTGAACCTCAGTACCGTTGATGTTTCAGCTGAAAGAGAAAGAGCTCGATCTGATGTTCAGGTTTCACAGCTGACGGTTACACCTAAACAAATTCGCTCTTTGCCCTCCACTGGTGGGGAAGCGGATATTGCACAGTATCTACCAGTGCTACCAGGGGTAGTAGTTTCTGGGGACCAGGGTGGGCAGTTGTATATCCGAGGTGGTTCACCCGTGCAGAACAAGATCCTATTGGATGGAATGACCATTTTTAATCCTTTTCATTCCATTGGTTTTTTCTCCGTTTTTGAAACAGAAACGATCCGTAGTGTTGATGTGCTGACGGGAGGGTTTAATGTGGAACATGGGGGTAGGATTTCTGCTGTAGTTGATATCAAGACCAGGGAAGGCAATAAAAAGAAGCTGTCGGGGCTTGTGTCTGCTAGCCCCTTCCAAGCAAAGGCCTTGATCGAAGGCCCGATTATCCCATGGGACGACGAGCGAGGAAGCAGTGTATCCTTCTTATTTACCGGAAAGCACTCCTACCTGGATCAAACTTCCCCTTCCTTGTACGCTTATGCCGTGGATACCAGCTATTATGCTTTTGCTGCCGCCGATACCAGTTTGGCGGATCTCGCAGAGAATATTGGCTTACCTTTTAGGTATACGGATTGGTATGGAAAGCTTTCCGTGGTAGGGGGGAATGGAAATCAGATCAATCTGTTTGGATTTAATTTCGTGGATGCTTTCGATTTTGCAGGATTGGCAGGGGTGGATTGGAACACAAGTGGTGCCGGCGCCAATTTCACCTTGGTTCCTGCCAATTCAAATATCGTAATGGATGGATTAATCTCTTTCTCTTCTTACGATATCACTTTGAAGGAAGGAAATGCTGCCCCCAGAAAAAGTGGGGTAACGAGCTTCGGCGCTCAGCTCAATTTCAAGTATTTCGGTAACAAAACTCAATTAGATTACGGATTTGAGGTAAATGGTTTTAACACGGATTTCTCATTTGAAAACTTTATTGGCCTAGATTTCCAGCAGAGGGATTTTACCACCGAGCTTTCCGGGTACTTCAAATACAAACAAGAACTGGGTAATTTGATTATTGAGCCAGGGGTGAGACTACACTTTTATGCTTCACAATCAGCCTTTAGTTTTGAGCCTCGGATAGGGCTAAAATACAAAGCTAGTGATTGGCTTCGATTTAAGGCAGCGGGAGGATTGTACTCTCAGAATCTCATTTCCACGGTCAATGAATCAGATGTAGTCAACTTCTTCGTGGGCTTTTTGGCCGGACCCGAAGAATCTTTATTTAGGCCAGGTACCTTCGATCCAACCAATCATCGGTTGCAAAAGTCTGCTCATGCAATCGCTGGAGCAGAACTCGATATTACCCGAAACTCTAGCCTCAATGTGGAACCTTACTACAAGCGGTTTTCCCAGCTCATCAGTATTAATAGAAATAAGCTTAGTGCTACTGATCCAGATTTTGCTGTTGAAACAGGAAATGCTTATGGTATCGACTTTTCGTACAAGTTTGAGAACCCAAATTGGTACCTGTGGCTAACCTATTCCCTGGGCTATGTGGATCGCTTTGATGGTGAGCAGACGTACTTCACCATATTTGATCGTCGTCACAATGTCAATGCTCTCGCCACCTATCAATTTGGTGGTGATAAGACTTGGGAGGCGAGCCTACGTTGGAATTTTGGTACCGGTTTTCCCTTTACCCAAACGCAAGGATTTTTTCAGGAAATTGGGTTTGATCAGATTCTGGTGGAAGATATTCTTCAGGGCAATTTTGACTTGGGAACGATTTTAGCCGAAGAACGAAACGGAGGCCGACTATCCACTTATCATCGATTAGATGCTTCCCTAAAAAAGAGAGTAGAACTGGTTGGTAGTAGTTTTATGGAAGTGGTGGCTAGCGTTACCAATGTCTACGATCGGGACAACATTTTCTACTTGGATCGAATCACTAACACTAGGGTGAACCAGTTTCCAATTTTGCCTAGTGCATCTATAAAGATTGGTTTCTAGGGGGATTATTCCATCTTGCAGCTTTCCAGCATAGCTCGGACATCCTCCAATTTCACATAAGGCAGGTCGTCATACCAGGCCTCATTGATATAGTTGAGGATATTGGCAATTTCAAATTCTGTTAATTTATCCGTCCCTGGCATCGGCTGATTATAGGTTTGGCCATTAACTTCTACCGGTCCGTCCATTCCATTGCGGATCAAACAGGCACTTTCAATGACATTTTTCTTGTAATAGTCTGCCTGTGCAAGCGGAGGGATTAGCCCTTCCAGACCACTGCCATCGTCCATGTGACAGTTAGCACAAAAGTTCTCATACAGTATTTTCCCTTGCTGATAAGGGGTATCCTTACAAGCGTGGAAAGATAGATAGCAAGCCAAGAGGACGATACATGATACTCCGCTAATAATTCTCATACGCTTTTCTTTCTCAATCTTTGCCCTCGAAACGAGCAAAGAGCCTTTTTGTTGAAAATTTGGCAATCAATTACAATGATAGGCCATCTTTAATCAACTTTCCTTCCTTCAGCCAAAAGTTGCTCAATTTTGACGATAAATTGATCTACCTCTGCTGGATCTGTGCCATTGCAGAAAGCCCGAATATGTTTTTGCTGATCTACTAGTACCAATCGTCCACTGTGATCTATTCCTTCCGGCACGTCTGCATTTTCAATCACAATATTGAAGTAATCATCGGCAATGTCGTACAGATCTGCCTTTTGTCCCGTTACAAAGTGCCAGCGGTCACTCCTAACCCCTAAATTATCGGCATAGTGAGCCAATTTAGCTACGGTATCACGTTTAGGATCAATGGTGTGAGATAGTAGGGCCAGCTTAGGTTCGGCTTCGAAATGATCATGTATTTTGAGCATCTGCTGCGCCAGTATTGGGCAGATGGTAGGACAAGAGGTGAAAAAGAAATCGACGACGTAGGCCTTTTCACTGAAGGTTTCGTTGCTAACCACCTGGCTGTCTTGGTTGATGAAGGAAAAAGATGGGATAGTTTGGTAAACCAGCTCTCCATCCTTCTCCACTTGGCGACTTAGAATAGGAAGTTCTTTATTCCCAGAGCCGCAACTGGCTAGAAGCAACAAACTTGAGATGAACACCCACAAATTCCTGGTCCAATAGAAGGGTGAATTTTTCATGCTATTCGTAAGGATTTTTACATTTGCGAATCAAAGAAATAAACTTACCTCAGAATGACAAACCAAATGGGGCCATCTTTGTTGTACAGTAAACTGCCTTAAATCATCAAGAAAGAGATATTTTTCTACTACCTTTCTGTAGATATGGATGTTGTAGGAAATACGCTTTGAGTCACCCAACCATCACCTATTTCAGAATTCAGCCTGAATATGTGTCATCTTTTCTTTACCTAAAGAAGGAGCATAAACTTAGGCTCAATGGAGACTTTCAAAAGCCCTGACTATGCAACAAAAACGAGCTATTGTCTGGTTTCGACAGGATTTGCGTCTTCACGATAATGAGGCATTAACCGATGCTTTGAAAAGTGCAGAAGAGGTCATTCCCGTATACATATTTGACGAACGTACTTTTGCGGGTAAGACCAGATTTGGTTTTCCAAAGACAGGCAGTTTTCGGGCCCAATTCATCATTGAAGCCATCCATGATTTAAGAGAAAGATTGCGAGCACTAAACAGTGACTTGATTGTAAGGGTAGGCAAACCAGAAGAGATTTTATTCGACTTGGCGCTTCAGGTGAAGTCTAGTTGGGTGCTTTGTAATCGCGAGCGGACAAGAGAAGAGGTGGAAGTCCAAGATGCCTTGGAGCAGAACCTTTGGTCTATAGGCCAGGAAGTGCGTTTCTTCCGAGGAAAAATGTTGTACTACACGGCCGATCTTCCATTCCCAATACATCATACCCCAGATACTTTTACTCAGTTCCGAAAGGAGGTGGAGCGGTTTGTCGCGGTCCGTCCGCCTTTACCCACTCCGTCTGAACCCTTTAATAGCTTGACAGTGCGAATTGATTCAGGCGAAATTCCAACGCTAGAGGATTTCGGCCTATCCCGTAGTGAAGACGACGCAAAAGCGCCGATTGCTTTTAAGGGAGGGGAGACCGCAGGTATAGAGCGACTTCAGCATTTCATTTGGGAGACTAAGTCTATTCAGACTTATAAGCAAACTAGAAATGGCTTGTTAGGAGAGGACTACTCCTCCAAGTTTTCTGCATGGCTTTCCCAAGGTTGTCTTTCACCGAAATTGATCTACCAGGAAATTAAGAAATTTGAGAACCAAGAGGGAGCCAATGATTCCACCTACTGGTTGTTTTTCGAGTTGATGTGGAGGGATTTCTTCCGCTTTATGGCTAAGAAACACGGGAATAAGATCTTTTTGAAAGGAGGGATTAAGGAGGAAGTGAATGACGATTGGATGGATGACCAGAATCTATTGCAACGATGGGTTGATGGGGAGACGGGAGTGCCTTTCATCGATGCGAATATGAAAGAACTGAAACGTACTGGCTTTATGTCCAACCGCGGCAGACAGAATGTTGCGAGTTTCTTGGTGAAAGACCTCAAGGTAAACTGGCAGCTAGGAGCTGATTATTTTGAGTCTATTCTAATCGATTACGATCCTTGCAGCAATTACGGTAATTGGAATTACATAGCTGGCGTTGGTAGTGATCCAAGAGAAAATAGATACTTCAATATTATTACGCAGGCAAAAAGATACGATCCACAAGGCGCTTATGTGAAGCATTGGTTGCCGGTCCTAGAAGTACTACCTCCTACTAAAGTGCATCAGCCGGATTTATTAACAGAACCTGAACAAGAGGATTGGCATTTATGGATTGGCCAAGACTATCCGAAAGCCATTTTCAGTACTTCCAAATGGGCCTCGTAATTGACTAGGCCCTTCCTCCCATTAACAGCCGTTTAACAATTATTCACAGATTATTTTCAAAACTCCTTTTGAATCCTGCTATATTTACGCCTGATCTATTCTCCGGTTCGCGGAGAAGGTAAAAATACTGTACAATGACACTTGGTAAATTGATCCTAATTATAGGAATCGCAGCATTAGTTCTCACCCTGATCGTTCAATTCGTTTTCAAAAAGGTTAAAAACTGGCCGATGAGTTACCTGCAGAACTTTGCAGGGGCACTCTTCATATTTTCCGGTTGGGTGAAAGCCATTGATCCTTTAGGAACAGCATATAAGATGGAGCAATACTTCGCTGAATTTGAATCCACTTTCAGTGAAACTTGGTTTTCCTTTTTAGCTCCCCTGTTTCCCTGGCTTTCTAATTATGCATTAGGGTTCTCCGTATTTATGATTGTGCTAGAGATAGCATTGGGTGTGATGCTTATAGTAGGGGCTATGCGCAAGTTTACCGCTTGGGTGTTTTTTGCCATTGTTTTCTTCTTCACCTTCTTGACAGGCTTCACCTTCTTGACAGGTTATGTCCCTGATGGAGTCAATTTTTTCCAGTTTGGACAATGGGGCCCTTATGTCGAGACCAATATGAAGGTGACAGATTGCGGCTGTTTTGGCGATTTTCTGAAGTTGAAACCAAAGATTTCTTTCTTAAAGGATGTATTCTTGATGATTCCTGCCATCCTTTTCATTTTAGCTTATAAGCAAAAGCACCAACTATTCAATACGGCTACAAGATTGCTTGTCACAGCTTTGACGGTGGGAGCCGTGAGCTTATACTGCTTCAGTAATTTCTCCTGGGATCTTCCTCATACAGATTTCCGTCCTTTCAAAGAAGGCGTGAATGTGGCTGAACGTAAGGCTTTAGAAGCTGAAGCCGCTGCCAATGTCGAAATCCTAGCTTATAAGATGACCAATAAGGAGACCAAAGAGGTGGTAGAACTGCCCTTTGATCAGTATATGAAAGAATTCAAAAAGTACCCGAAAGAAGAATGGGATTTAGAGCAAGTGAGATCGGAGCCGGCCATAGAAGCCACCAAGATCAGTGATTTTGAAGTGAGTGATGAAAATGGAGATGAGGTGACGGAGGATATCCTAAGCCAGCAGGGGTATAGCTTTATGATTGTAGCTTACCGTCTATACGGAATAGATGGTACAGATGTCCAATTGGTAACCGATACGGTCTATCAAATTGATACCATACAGATTGCTCCTGATTCATTCCAACTGCAGAGATCTGTCATGGCTACGAATAAACGCCAACAGCAGATCGATGTCTACAATTGGGATTCAGATTATTTGAAACCTTGGGTAGAGATTGTGAATCCCATTATGGAGGCAGCAGAGAAAGACGGACATCGTACTTATGCGATTACAGCTTATTCTGATTATGGACGAATCGATGATTTCCGCCATGCTACCCAAAGTGCCTATCCATTTTACACGGCTGATGATATTTTGCTAAAAACCATCGTTCGGTCAAACCCTGGGTTGGTATTGCTGCATAATGGCAAAATCATCAAGAAATGGCATTACAAGAAACTACCATCTTATGATGATATTAAATCCAATTATATATTAGGAGGAAATTAAAGAGTTAAAATGAGGGCAGTTTGAAAAAATTGCCCTTTATTTGTAGCGCCAATGGCAGTAGACAAATACTGTGATAGTTTTGGAACAAAATTAGACTCAATAGGTATAATCAAAGCGTACTCTTTTCAGATTTTACAGGTACGTGATACCTATTCCCCAAAGGAGTTGAATTGAAGATATGCTAAGTAGAAGAAACGTCCGCATTAAAGTAATGCAGATGCTATATACCCTCAGCAGGGACCAAGATTTGACCTATAATGGTGCCCTCAAGCAGTATCGTAAGATAGTATTTCTATCTTTTGAGTTGTACCTATTCAATCTGCTTCTACTGATTCGCGTAGCGGAATATGCCAAGCAAGATTTAGAAAAACGCCGGGCTAAGCTCCGACCCTCCGAGGATGACAAACAATTTACAGCAAAGCTCGCTGAAAACCCGCTCATAGTTTCGCTTCTCCACAACGATGCCTTCAATAGTTTAATTCGCGGACATAAATTACCAGCCAAGATCGATGAGGATCAGGTTCGCCAGTTCTATGTAGATTTTGCCAAGACGGATCAATACAAGGCTTATCTCAAGCAAGCTGATAGTCAACAAAGTGATCATAAGGACATTCTTTTAGGGCTCTTTAAGCATTGCCTCAACAACGAAAGCTTTACAGAAGTCCTGGATGACAATTATCCACTGTGGATAGACGACAAATCACTAGTGGTGGGAGCGATTAAGAAGACGCTAAAAGCCTTACCGGTAACTAGTGAGGAGTTTTATCAGAATTATCAGCCATCGGATGAGGCTGTGAAAGAATTCGGAGAATTACTGCTGCACAAAGTATATCATGAGGATTCGGATTTATTGGAGTTGATCGAGCCGACGCTAAAAAATTGGGATGCCGATCGCGTTGCTGCTATCGACATGATTTTGCTCAAAATGGCATTGTGCGAATTGATGAATTTCCCGACAATACCAACTAAAGTGACGCTGAATGAGTTTGTTGAAATTGCAAAACTCTATAGCACGGAAAAAAGCAAGGACTTCATTAATGGTATCCTGGATCGCCTGATGAAAAAGCTCAATAAAGACGGGAAAATCAATAAAGAGGGGCGGGGGCTCCTGGAAAGCTAAGATTTCATACCCACAAATAGACGTTTCCTCACCTGTATTTGACAGATTCGCCCTATCTTTTTATCTCTTATCAGTTTTAGACGTCCTAAGAACATGGCTGCTATGCGAGTAATCCCATAGCGAGACCCAAAATTCTACGTTCGATATTTGAATCATGCTAAACCCAACTCGATGCAGAAGAAAATACTAATTCTTGGACTCTGTCTTTGCTTTTTAAGCATTACGATTTACGGACAATATAAAGAGGCCCCAGATGGCTTGGGAATTCGCGCGGTCTTCCCTAATTATCAATGGGCAATTGATCAAGAATTTATCGAAGATGAATTCGGAGCCGGGATAGAAATAGAGTATGTCCGTCACCTGAATAGCTTTCTTAACTTAGCCATACCGCTACGGCTCAACCAAGTCGTGTTGCCACCAGAGCAAGTAGGGCTCACCAATAGAGCCGGCACGTTAGGAATGGATGCCACCTTGCAACTAAAGTTCTTTCGAGAACCTGTGTTTATCTATCCTTATCTCTTAGCAGGGATCGGCCTTAATGTGGAAGATTTTGATGAAGTTGGTTTTGAAGCACCCTTGGGGCTAGGTTTGAATTTTCGCTTAAGCCGACATTTCTATCTCTCGACCAAAGGGGAGTATCGTGTAAGCTTTGAGGATAATAGAGATCATTTGCAGCTCGGATTAGGCGCACATTTTATCATAGGAGATGGCATCCCCAAACCGCCGCCGATTGTAGACACCGATAATGATGGCGTCCCAGACGATCAAGATCTTTGCCCCACGGTAGCTGGTGTACCTGGGTTAAATGGTTGTCCAGATTCGGATGGCGATGGGATTACAGATGGTGATGACGAATGCCCGACTGTTGCTGGTTTGTCCCAGTTTAATGGCTGCCCAGATACAGATTCGGACGGCATTAGGGATTCTGAGGACAAATGCCCTACCGAAGGAGGTCCTGCTGATAATGATGGCTGCCCATACACGGACGCAGATGGCGATGGGATTATAGATGGCGAAGATGCTTGTCCAAATGAACAAGGTCCTACGTCAACCAATGGCTGTCCTGATAATGACGGTGATGGAATTGCTAATGCTCAGGATGATTGCCCAGATCTCGCTGGCCCTGCTGCTACCAATGGCTGTCCTGATGCAGACGCTGACGGAGTACTCGACGCTGATGATAAATGTCCAGATACGAAAGGACCAGCTAGTAATAATGGCTGCCCAGAAATTGCACAAGAAGACAAAGAAACGTTGGACCTGGCAGTGCAAGCAGTTCAGTTTCAAACCGGAAGAGCGGAGTTAAAGGCAAACTCGACAGGTATTCTTGATCAGATTGTTGATATTCTGACCAGATATCCAGACTACAAGTGTGCGATCAATGGGCATACTGATAGTATAGGGAGTTCTAAAACCAACCAGCGTCTGTCAGAACAGCGCGCCAAGGCTTGCTATGACTACTTAGTTAGTAAGAGTATTGCTGCTTCCAGATTGAGCTTTACGGGTTATGGGGAGACCCAGCCAATTGCCAACAATAAGTATAAGGCTGGAAGAGATCAGAATAGGAGAGTGGAATTTAATCTGTATTTGGAATAATAGGCTGAAAGGCGAGTTCTTTTGAGCTACTTGAGGGAATAGGCCCAATTACTTAACATAGTGATTGGGCCTACTTCTTTTAAGACGATTTATTGACTTGCATCTTGACTTTCGAAAGACTGAATGATTTCCTCATCCGTCTTACCTAAGTTCTGCAATAGGAACTGAGTGTCATCTGCAAAGTCATCATCCGGATATTTTTCTAAGAAACGCTCGTATAAGACTTTGGCTTCATCGTGACGTTGCAAATCATTGTCAAGTGTAAAAGCCATGAGAAATAGGGCTTGAGGGGCTTTTTCAAAGTCTGGGTACCGTTCATACAAGCGGTCGTATATATCTAAGGCAGAATTAAAGGCCCGGGTGGCTCTAGCCGCTTCACCGGCTTTGTGCAAGAGTTTTGGACTAGCGGGATCCTCTGGAACGATCAAGCTGTATAGGTCACAGCTTTCGATGAAGTTGTTGGCTGTTCGGCGATTAACTCTACCCGTCGTCAGATCAAAGATTCCTTTTGCCAGGGTATCGATCCGAGTCTGAATGGAAGGTAGATCGGCCGGTAGTTTGGCTTTGACAGCTGCCGCCTCTTCAAAGGAAGGGAAGGCTTTGTCCAGTGCTTGATATACACTAGTAGCTAGTACAGGGTTATTAAGCTTCTCCTCCTGAATTGTGGCTAAGAGGTAGGCATTGTTTGCGGTTTGACTCGCCTTATAATAGTCTTTTATAGCCTCTTTAAGCAGGTTGGAAGCGTCATTGTGGCGGTTCAATCGAAACATAAGTCCAGCTGCTCGGTACAAATACTTCGAGTTCTGTTCAGCATCATTAGGATGCGAATCGATATATTCTCGATACATAGCAATTAAGGCATCCGCGTCCTCTGGAGTCGGATTCTCTTCTACTTTGGCTTCTAATTGTGCAATGCTGTCAGTCTGATCACCCCCACAAGATTGTAGACTCAACAATCCGATCAGAAGGAGCAAAAAAGCGTTTAATTTCATTGTCTTCAGTTTATTAGTTCAATTGGCTTACTTGCCTAGATGGTGGCCAAAGTTAACAGCTTTACCCTTTCTTATGAAGCAAAATTTTAAACAATGGCCTAAAAATTGGGTTAGGGAAGGGAGGAGCGCGATTTGCATTCTATTGACCACCACTTTTCCTCACACCTGCCCCCTTGAATAACGTAGAGAAAAAGATTTTATGGCATCTATTTCCATATTTTGGTTCCGGAGAGATTTGAGACTTCATGACAATGCTGGTCTTTATCATGCTTTGAAGGAGAAAGGCAATGTTTTGCCTCTATTTATTTTCGATCGGCATATTCTAGATAAACTGGAAGATCGTGCAGATGCCAGGGTGAGCTTCATCCACGAAACCCTGGAAGGCTTGAAGAAAGATTTACGGTCATTAGGCAGTGATCTTTTGGTTCGCTACGGTAAACCGGAGGAAGTTTGGCCGCAAGTCATTGCAAATTTTGATATCGCAGCTGTATACACCAATCATGATTACGAAGCCTATGCTATAGAACGCGATGGGCAAGTATCCAGTCTGCTGGAAAGCGCGGGCATTCCCTTGCACACTTATAAAGATCAGGTCATATTTGAAAAACTAGAAGTTACTAAGGACGATGGCTCTCCCTACACAGTATTTACCCCGTACAGTAGGAAATGGAAGGCCAAATTGACTACTAGAACTGCATTGGATGTGGATACCTATGTATCAGCAGCTAGCTCCTATTATCTGCAGTCCTATCCAAACGAAAAGTACTTTGATCGGCTTCATCAGGTAAAACTAGATGGAGAAACCCCAAGCTTGCAAGACATGGACTTTCAGGAAACTTCAGTCCCTTATCCTTCAGTGGAAGTAAACCGGAAGCGAATCAGGGAATACGGAGACAAACGAAATTTTCCGGGTATTGAAGGTACTTCTAAACTAGGGCTGCACTTCCGTTTCGGGACCATTAGCATTAGACAGAAGGCAAGAAATACCATCGGCTTGAGTGAGGTATTTTTAAATGAATTGATTTGGCGAGACTTCTATGCCATGATCCTGTCGAATTTTCCGCACGTTGAGAAGGCTGCCTTCCGAGCAAAATATGATCAAATTCCATGGCGCAATGATGAAGAGGAGTTTAAGAAATGGTGCGAAGGGAAAACAGGCTATCCCATAGTGGATGCAGGTATGAGAGAACTGAATGCCACAGGTTACATGCACAACCGAGTCAGAATGATCACGGCAAGTTTTCTCACCAAGCACCTATTAATTGATTGGAGATGGGGAGAAGCCTATTTTGCAGCAAAGCTCCTTGACTTCGATCTGGCTAGCAATAATGGGGGATGGCAATGGGCTTCCGGTAGTGGCACCGATGCCGCGCCCTACTTCAGGGTTTTCAATCCTACCTCTCAGATGGAGAAATTCGATAAGCAGAAAACTTACATCAGGCACTGGGTTCCAGAATACGGAACACCGGCTTATCCCGCTCCCATGGTCGATCATAAAATGGCCAGGGAGCGCTGTCTCCAAGTGTATAAGGCAGCGCTTAATGGAGCATAAGTTCCCAATGAAAGACCTAGGGCTCTTCGGTTTCAGGCAATAGTAGAAACTGCATGAAATTCTCCGTATTCAGGTACTTTTGAGCTGCAGCTTTCATTAGATCACTATTAAGCCTTTTGGTGTAATTTTCGAGGACTTCAAGTTTAAGGCCTTCTAGTGGTATGTTGTTCTGATAGCGATAACTCAGCTGTCCTAGCCAGTACCGATTTTCCTTAAGATTCTTGATCCGCCCTTGCTTCTGCGTTTCTATAATCTTCGTGATATCCTTTTCTGCCGCTCCTTCATCCTTGATTTTATCAATCTCTAATTTTGTGATTTCGATTAGCTTGTGCACCTGATCGGGGTTTGCATTAAAGCTGATTCGTATATTATAGCCTGGCTTTGGGTATTGACTGCTGAAAGCGCGTACACTGACACCATACACTCCGCCCTCGTCCTCTCGCATGGCTTCGCGAAGCTTAATCCTCAAAAGACTTGCCAAGGACCCCAAAGCGTATCTATTGTCTGCATTGAATTGGAAATCATTGTGATACAATAGTTCCACCAAAGCCTTTGGTGCTTTCCCCTTTACGAAGGTAGTGTCGATCTGCCCTTTGCTTAGTTGAACACCGACGTTCTTCCAACTTTCTGAACGACCTGTGCTGGGTAGGTTGCCCAAATACTTTTGAACTAGAGGCTTCATTTCTTCCGGGGAAAAGGAACCCACAAAGAAGAAAGTGAAGTCACTGGCATCTGCAAACCGATCTCGGTAAACTTGTAAAATCTTATCTAGATTGATCTTTTCCAGGGTTTCCATATTGGTGATCTGTCGCCTTGGATGATCATTGTATTTGATCTTCTGTTTTTGTAAGCCAAAATAATTGTAGGGATTGGTCATTATGTTTTCGAAGATTGACTTCTGCCGGTTAATGTAGCTGGCAAATGCTTCGGGATCTTTCCTAGGAGCAGTAGCATAGAGGTAGGTCAATTGGAACAACATTTCCAGATCATTCTTGGAACTGTTACCACTCAGCCCTTCATACAGTTCACTGATGAAGGGGCCTACACCGGCATTCTTGCCGGTTAGTTGCTTGTTCAAAGCAGCATAATCATACGGACCAATGCCACTTTGCACCAGAATGGGCACAGCATTGGTGGCGCTGGGTAATTCTTCGGTCTGGTAGTTGGAGTATCCACCAGGACTCCAGGAGGTCATAAGGATTTCATCATTCTTAAAATCGGTAGGCTTCAGCACTACTCGAACACCATTTTCAAGACGCCATTCCGTCAAGCCGAAGTCAGGATCCTCGTGTTCTGCTACAATCTTGACCGGTGGCAAGTCTTCTTTGATCATGGGGCCAGCTATCAAATTGTCTTCGTAGGCGGGTACATCCATCTGGTCGAACTTATTCAACCATCGCTCCAGCTCGGCCTCAGTGGGTAAGGGATTAGCCTCGGTATCAGGCCCGGTCACGATCACGACTCTTTCTTCGGGCCGGATCCACTCTTTAGGCAAGGGGTTAATCTCTTCTACAGAGATCATTGGTAGCAACTGTTGTAACAGAGCCAGCCGCTGCTTAGCGGTGGGTACAGCATTTCCTTTAAGAAAGTGATAGACGAACCCTCCGGCAAGACCAGCGGAAGGTGTTTTGTCTTGTTCGTTGGCAGCCTTTTCTGCCGCACGTAAGATCTCCTGCTTTTGTCGTTCAAGCTCTGAGGGTTGAAAGCCGTGTAAGTAGGCTTGACGAGTGGCACGCAATACAGCAGTGATGCCTTTTTCCATTCCACCTTCTTTCACAAAAGCGTATAAAAAGTAGTTGTCCAGATTACTCATGTCTTGACCATAACCGGTATAGGCGAAAGTAAAGGGAGGATCTGCTTGTTGCTGGATTTCAATCATCCGAGAGTTGAGCATTCGATTATATAAGTTACGCGCGAGGCTTTCCTTGTAATCCTCCACAGTCTTTACTGAGATATGTGGATGTCGATACATTACCCTAATATTGGAAAAAGTGGCTTCTTCATCCGTGCAAATCGCAAACCGGGTGGAAGGATCTGAAGAGATTTCGTACTTTTCTCTAGGTCGCGGATTCTCTCTTTTCGGGATCTTGCTGAAACGTGTTTTAATCTGATTTTCCATCCAAGCAAGGTCGAAATCACCTACAGCTATAATAGCCATGAGATCCGGCCTGTACCAATCCTCATAAAAGCGTTTTATAGTGCTATAATCTGCTCCTTCAATAATCTCTGGCTTACCAATTGGTAGTCTTTCTGCATAACGAGAGTCTTTGTAAGCGATGGGGAAATATTGCTGTTGCATGCGCTGATCAGCACTAAGTCCAGTTCTCCATTCTGATAAAATCACACCACGCTCTTTATCGATTTCTTCTTCTTCGAAGCTGATGCCGGCAGCCCAGTCTTCCATTATTAATAGCCCCTTCTCCAATAGATCTAAACTGTCCGTTCTAGCTTGGATCATGTATACCGTCTCTTCGAAACTGGTATAGGCATTTAGATCTGCTCCGAAACGTGTTCCGATTGATTCGAGATAGTCGATCAATTCATTCTTCTTAAAGTTTTTGCTCCCATTGAAGGCCATGTGCTCTACGAAATGCGCTAACCCTTGTTGATCTTCATCTTCTTGCAAGCTGCCCGCTTTTACCGCAAGTCTTAACTCCGCTCGGTCTTCTGGCTTCGCGTTTTTCTTGATAAAATACTTCATTCCATTGGGTAGTGTGCCACTAATCACATCCTGGTCTGATGGTAGCTTGCCATCCAAAGGGAAGGTAGTTTGAGCAGAGATAATGGACGAATAACAAAGAAGGCTAAGGAATAATAGTAAGCGCATAACAGATCAGATTGGTTTGAATGTAAAAGTAACAACAAAGCCTGCCAAGAAAGTATTTCCTGGCAGGCTTTGGCTTGTTTTTAGCAATTTAGTCGGGCATTTACCTTCTGCGACCACGACCTCGGCCGGCTCCTCCACCGCCCATCATCCCAGCCATGCCTGGAGATTTGCTCAACTTATGCATCATCTTACGCATTTGATCAAATTGCTTGATGAAACGATTGATGTCATCCATGGTTTGACCACAACCTTTGGCAATTCGCTTCTTGCGACTAATGTTCAATAATTCAGGATTTGATCTTTCCTGTGGTGTCATAGATAATATGATGGCCTCCACCTTATTAAAGGCGCTATTATCGATATCCAAGTTCTTGGTCATCTTTGACATCCCTGGAATCATATTCATCAAACTCTTGAGGTCACCCATCTTCCGAATCTGGGCTAACTGACTCAAGAAGTCATTGAAATCAAACTTGTTTTTACGAATTTTCTTCTCTAATCGCTTGGCTTCTTCCTCATCGAATTGTTCCTGCGCTCTCTCAACGAAAGAAACAATATCACCCATACCAAGAATCCGCTGAGCCATTCGATCGGGATGGAACACATCTAATGTATCCATCTGCTCGCCTGTACTGACAAACTTGATCGGCTTCCCTACCGTATACTTTACGGATAGAGCTGCACCACCCCTGGTATCACCATCTAACTTGGTAAGCACCACCCCGTCATAGTTGATTACCTCGTTGAATGCCTTGGCGGTGTTCACCGCATCTTGACCCGTCATGGAGTCAACTACAAACAAGGTTTCATTCGGTAGAATGGCATTCTGCACATTAGAGATTTCCTCCATCATGGCCTCATCAATGGCCAAACGACCAGCCGTATCCACAATGACAACATCGTGATTGTTGTCTTGCGCATATTTGATGGCCTTCAAGGCGATCTCTACAGGGTTCTTGTTTTCTACCTCTTTATATACCGGAACACCAACCTGCTCACCTAAAACGGTGATCTGATCGATAGCTGCTGGGCGATACACATCACAAGCTACCAAAAGAGGCTTTTTGTTCCTTTTTGTTCGTAAGTGCAAAGCCAGCTTTCCTGAAAAGGTCGTCTTACCCGAACCTTGCAGACCAGCAATTAGCACTACGGCTGGTTCTCCCTTAATATTAATTCCTGCAGCTTGGCCACCCATCAAGGACACGAGCTCGTCCATGACGATCTTCACCATCAATTCTCCAGGCTTTACAGCTTTCAAGACATTTTCCTGACCTAGGGCTTTATCCTTAACTTTATCAGTGAATTCTTTGGCTATCTTATAGTTAACGTCAGCAGATACCAACGCTCTACGGATTTCCTTTATCGATTGAGCTATGTTGATCTCAGTTAGTTTCCCATCTCCCCTCAGGGTCTTAAACGCACCTTCTAAGCGATCACTAAGACTTTCGAACATGAATCAACGATTTTTTTTATTTTCAGTTATTATTAATTATTTTGCTATCACCAACAGATTAGAATAACAAATAAACTAAACCCTTAGTTCGCATGCTGACAATCTAGCTATCCTAACATTGGGTAAACAGTATGCAAATATAAAGATTTTCCGTTCTTAGACAATGTTTTGTCATCGCTCTACAGCTTAGTGTTAGAAAGTCCACAACTAATTGTGACTCCGCAGGAAATGTCCCGTCTAAGAATTGTAAGTACTTGATCCCAACATCTACTTTTTTCTTCTCATGGACACGTTCTAGTCATTGGTAATATTCAACTCCCTTACACATCAGTAAAACGGCGCCCGGATTGCCCTGACTCCAAGATTTATTATTATTTTTGGTTAGATCACCAAATTTGATAAGGTATTCAATACGTTTTAGAGAATATTTTTTTACTAACAAACAAGTTGACATATGTCCGCACCAATTAAGGTCATAGGTGTGCTGGTGCTTTGGGCCTTGTACACGATTTTCGCTTACGAAACGTGCCTAAAGCAGTGTTGCACGGAGGAAGGTGCAGGTGATACCACTTCCCTAGTGGATGATGAGCCTGAGGAGACTACTCCGGTAGCCAATCGATACGCTATCGACTTCCAATGGAACAATGCACAAGCCTTTACCAATGACGGCTTCGATGACACCAAACAAAATCTGCTCGCCCAATTGGATGAAAACAACATCCTGGAAATCACAGGTTTCTATTTCGAGGGAGAGGAGGCACCAGAAGGCTTTGACAATATGGGCTTCGCCAGAGCAGCTCAAATTAGAGATCTTCTAGCGCCTGATGTTCCAGCAGAACAAATAAAGCTCAGAGCACGCCTTGTCGATGACAGAGAGGGCATGAAAGAGGGCTACTTTGAAGCTGCTAACTTCGAATGGAAGACGCCGGAAACGGAAGCTGAAGAGACGGTCGAAGAATTAGATGATCGAGTTATCATTCGTTTCCCGTTCAATTCTACGGTTAAAGAAGCGGATGCAGCTATTGATGACTACTTGGATCGCTTGGCAAACCGCATTAAGACTTCTGGTGAAAAGGTTACCATCACTGGTCATACTGATAATGTAGGTGGTGATGATGCCAATTTAGCGCTTGGACTACGTAGAGCTAAGGAGATCAGAGATATCTTGATAGCTAAAGGAGTTAATAGAAACCAGATCACAACGGATTCTAAAGGCAAAACTCAACCTGTAGATACGAACGATACGGAGGCTGGTCGGCATAATAACCGACGGGCAGAAGTTCGACTCATCAAAAACTAATTGAATCAACTACAAAACCTTTAATAAGATGCAATTCGATATATTATTATTAGATACTACGCTCTTCGGCTTACCGTGTTGGTTAGCCTGGTTGTTAGCTTCTCTTATTTCTTTCCTGCTAGGTCTATTGTTAGGCTGGTTGCTATGGGGTAAATACAAGGCCGATCTCGAAAAAACTCAAAGAGAATTGGCAGATCTTAAGAAACGGCATACCGATTTGGAAGCAGAATTCAATGGCGTGAAGTATAAGTTAGATGAGGCAGAAAAGGACAAGGACGGACTCCGAGTTTCTCTAGGTAAGTGTGAGGCGGATAAGATGACGCTGTTGGCTAAGCTTGAGCAAGCCAAGGACGGAGGTAATGATGATGGTGGATCTTCTATGGTCGTCGCTTCTGGTGGAACTGATGGCCTGAAAGAAGGCACGCAGAAACCATTTAGTCTAAGTACGATCTTGAAGCCTCATGAATTACAAATCGTGGAAGGTATTGGGCCAAAGATTGAGGGTTTGTTGAAAGATGCAGGTATTAAGAACTGGAAAGATTTGGCCGAGGCTGACTATGACCAACTTAAAGGAATCCTGGCGGATGCTGGATCGCGTTACCGCATGCATGATCCTAAGACCTGGTCTAAGCAAGCGGAGTTAGCTTTGAAAGGAAACTGGGATGAGCTGATCGAATACCAGAAGTTCCTGGATACCGGTCGTGACGATAAGGGGAATACCGATACGCCATCCAAGGTGGAGAAGTTAGCACAGAAACGCTTAGGTTTCTCCCGTAAAGCTGAAGATCTACAGATTGTAGAAGGTATTGGACCTAAGATCGAAAGTATCTTAAAGGCAGCTGGAATCAATAACCGAGCTGAACTTGGAGCTACTTCGGTTGATCGCTTGAAAGAGATCTTAGCAGAAGCTGGGGATCGCTACCGCTTGGCTGACCCTACTACCTGGCCAAAGCAAGCCCAATTAGCCGCCGAAGAAAACTGGCGAGCATTGCGAGAGTACCAAGAATTCCTAGATGGAGGCAAAGCGCCTAAATAGGAACCCTCGAGAGAATAAGTAGCTAAGCTACTCTAGGGCCTCAACCGATTAGGAGTTGAGGCCCTTTTTCTGTGACGCAATCAAGAAGTCTCAGTGCAATAGGACTGCTACTAGAAAAATTGCGTATTTTTCGGCCCAATTGAAAAAGCAGACATTATGAGATTCCTTCTATTAGCCACTTTACTTTTGATTTTCACAGTTGCTTGTGATCAAGCTAACCAAGCTTCAGCTGAAGCAGGTGTCGAAGAAGTAGTTGGCAATCCGGCAGCAGATGGGTTTAATGAAGAAGATTCTGATGCCAAAGCTATCGAATGGGCTGATAAAGTGATGACCGCCATGGGAGGAAGAAAGAGTTGGGATACAACGAGATACTTCCACTGGAACTTTTTTGGTCGCAGAACGCTATTATGGGATAAGCAAGGCCAAAGAGTGCGAATCGATTCACCGGGAGACAGCACTACATACTTGGTGAATCTAGCAGATGGAACCGGGAAAGTGAAGAAAGGAGAAGTGGTATTTGAAAATGCGGACAGTCTGGAGACCTATGTCGGCAGAGGAACTCGAATCTGGATCAATGACTCTTATTGGTTGGTAATGCCTTTCAAACTGAAAGATTCTGGCGTGACGCTTAACTACGTAGGACAAGATACAACGCTGGAAGGGCAAACCGCTGAAGTCCTGGCCCTGACTTTCGAAGAGGTGGGGGTAACTCCGCAAAACAAATATTTGGTCTACGTGGATCCGGCTACAAATTTGGTTTGTCAGTGGGATTTTTACACCAGTGCTGAGGATGAATCACCACGATTCGCGATGCCATGGAAGAGCTATAAAAAACATGGAGACCTGCAGCTATCCGGTGACCGTGGTAGACCTCAACTGTCGGATATAGCGGTTTTTCAAGAGGTTCCGGAGGATGCGTTTAACTCCTTTGATCCTATTGACATAAGTCAGTGGTAGTAAGAAAACAGAAAAAAAGATCAGTAAGAAGCTGATTTACAACGTATAATACTTCATTTCTTTATCTGAGCCCTCAGAATTTAACCAAAAAAAGGCTGGTTGATTGACAACTAAGCTTTCATTCCCCCGTAAATAGGACTATTTTTGGCGCACTTTTTTATTTAATAAACTATTAATTTATCATGCCATCGATTTCAAAAAGGGGAGTGGAGGTACCTCTATCTCCGTTCCGAAAGCTGGTGCCTATTGCCGATAAAGTAAAGGCAGAAGGGAAGCACGTGTATCATCTTAATATTGGACAACCTGATATTGAAACACCTGCGGCGGCCATGGCGAAAGTAAAAGAAACTGACCTGAAGATATTAGCTTATAGCGCGGCAGCCGGAAATGCCAGTTATCGAGCCAAGTTGGTGGACTATTACGCCAAGTTTGGGACAGAGATCACGGCTGATCAAGTAGTGGTTACTACTGGTGCTTCTGAAGCTATCCAGTTCTTATTCCTAGCCTGCATGGATCACGGGGATGAAATGGTAGTTCCAGAACCGTTTTACGCCAACTATAACGGTTTTGCGCATATCGCCGATGTGAATGTGGTTCCCGTAACCTGTGATTTGGAGGATGGCTTTGCGCTTCCAGATGCCAAAGCCTTCGAAGCTGTAATCACACCTAAGACGAAAGCGATATTTATCACCAATCCGAACAACCCAACGGGCTGTTTTTATCCTGAAAAGGCCTTGAAGGAACTGGCCCAGGTGGTTAAGAAGTATGATCTATATCTTTTTGTTGATGAAGTATACCGAGAATTCTGCTACGATGGTCAAGATTTCTTTTCGGTCCTGAGGTTGGAAGAGATTGAAAATAATGTAGTGGTAATTGACTCTGTTTCGAAGCGATACAGTGCTTGTGGCGCTAGGGTAGGAGCCATGGTTACTCGAAATGAGGAATTGATTGATGCTGTAGTAAAGTATGCTAAGTTACGACTGAGCCCTCCAGGCTTGGGACAGATCCTGGCAGAAGGAGCCTTGGATATGGATGATACCTACATGAATGAGGTCAAGCAAGAGTATGATCGCCGTAGAAACGTCGTTTTCGACAGACTACAGAAAATGGACGGTGTGATTAGCTACCTTCCAGGTGGTGCCTTTTATTGTTTTGCAGAATTTCCAGTCGAGAATGCCGATCATTTTTGTCAGTGGTTGCTGGAAAAATTTGAGTATAAGGGTTCTACCGTCATGTTATCCCCAGGTGAAGGCTTTTATGCCACACCAGGTTTAGGGGTAAATCAGGTTAGAATTGCATATGTACTTAACACCACTGACCTTCACGCAGCAATGGATTGTTTGGAAGAAGCCCTGAAGGTCTATCCTGGTAGAATCAAGGTTGGACAATGGGCAGAGGGAACTGCTGTGGTCTAATTAGCATCTGTACAAATGAAACATAATTCAGCCAGGTCAGCTATTGTTGACCTGGCTGATTCATTTCTAGCTTTTGCTTTATGAAAACACCTCATTGTGTTGTTCCTGAACTCGGATGAAGGTAGTTCGCTTGGTCAATTCCTTAAGACGACTAGCTCCTACATAGGTACAAGTCGACCTCAGACTACCTAGAATATCCTTGACGGTTTCCTCTGCCGCTCCCTTATAGGGGATCTCTACTGTTTTACCTTCTGATGCTCGATAATCTGCCACACCACCGGCGTACTTATTCATGGCGGTTTTGGAACTCATTCCATAAAATAATTTCAGGTGTTTTCCATCTTTTTGGATTAACTCCCCCCCGCTTTCATCATGTCCCGCCAGCATGCCTCCTAGCATTACAAAATCAGCTCCACCTCCGAAGGCCTTAGCAATATCACCCGGTATTTTACAGCCACCATCCGCAATGATCTGCCCGCCCAGTCCATGCGCAGCATCTGCACATTCAATAATTGCTGATAGCTGAGGATATCCTACCCCCGTTTTTACTCGGGTAGTGCATACAGATCCAGGACCAATACCCACTTTGATCACATCTGCCCCCGCTAGTAGTAGTTCTTCTACCATTTCCCCGGTTACAACATTACCCGCTATAATCACCTTATCCGGAAATTGCGCTCTTGTGCGCTTAACAAATTCCACAAAGTGTTCAGAATAACCATTGGCTACATCAATACAGATGAAGCGGAGCTGTGGGAAAGAACTTAGTAGCGTGGCTAAGCGCTCAGAATCTGCTTCTCCTGTTCCAGTGCTGACGGCAATATATTCTGCAATATCTCTTGGGGCAATATTCAAGAATTTGGCCCAATCTTGATGCTGATAGTGCTTGTGCACGGCTGTGAATAGATGATGCCTTGCCAAAGCTTCGGCCATCTCAAAAGTCCCTACCGTATCCATATTTGCTGCCATGATCGGAATTCCAGTCCAGGATTTAGCTCCATGCAGGAACTCGAAGGTGCGATCAAGGGAAACTTGTGATCTGGATTGTAGAGTAGAGCGCTTCGGGCGAATCATCACGTCCTTGAAGCCCAATTTTATATCTGTTTCAATTCTCATGTAAAAGCGTAGGTTTTATTGGGAAAGATAAAAGGCGAAACAGGATTCTCAAGCTTTTACCCTTTAAATATTTGTTTAATTCCTCGACTAAAAGCCCAAGTTTTAGCCTAAAGATTGACAACTTAGTCTAAGGTGAAGTAAGAATCATCTATCATTCTTGTCTTTAGCTCGAACAAAATTGTACCTTTGCCCTGCTTTTGAAGAGCGTAAGGAAAGACGATGCTCTTTGTATAAAAAATCAATGAATGGATAAGAATACACTGATTGGATTTGCACTGATTTTTGTGCTGCTGATCGTCTGGCAACAATTCAATATGCCATCGCAAGAGGAATTGGAGCGGCAGCAGCAGATCCAAGATTCGATTGAACAAGCACAGCAGCTAGCTGAGGCTGAAATCGCTAAGCCTGAGGAAACTACTGCCTTAACGGTGCAGGAAGAAATTGCTGCTCTCCCTGATTCTTTGAAAGAGGAGAAATTGTCGGGAATGTTCGGGCCATTTTCGTCTGCTGGTTCTGGTGAAGAGAAGTTGATCACCGTGGAGAATGAGTTGATGACCTTAGTGCTGACCAATAAAGGAGGGCGAATTAAGGAGGTGATCTTGAAGGATTTCGAAAAAAATGTTCTGACAGAGGAGAAGAAAGAGGTTAAGGAAGAATTGAAGCTTCTTAGTGATGAAAAGAACAAGTTCGAATACCTATTGCCTATTGCTAGCCTGCCTAGTGGAGGCGTAAGAACGGGGGATCTCTTTTTCGATGTGCAACAGAGCGGTAATGAGGTCGTGTTCAGAGCAAACGCCGGTTCAGGTCGGTACTTTGAGCAAAAATATAACCTGCAAGACAATAGCTACCGCATTGGATACGACATCAAATTGGAAGGCCTACAAAATGTTTTGGCCAACAATGCCGAAGAAATTGAGCTGATCTGGCATGATTATCTAGACCGAATTGAGATCAATCACAATTTCGAAAGACGCTACTCAACCATTTACTTCAAACCAGCTGAGGAAGGAGTGGATTATTGCTCTTGTACTTCTGATGATGTGGAAGAACTTAATGATCAGCGGATCAAGTGGATCAGTCACTCGAACCAGTTTTTCAATAGTACTCTAATCGCTAAGGAGAGTTTTGCCAGTGGGGTTCTGGAAACTCAAGTGCTGGATACCGAAGATGCGGATCTTAAAAAACTCGTATCTAGCCTGAAAGTTCCTTACAATCGTTCCAGCACCGAGAACTTTGCCATGGAGTTTTACGTGGGGCCAAACGAATTTGACCGCCTGCGTCAGGTAGGGAGTGATCTGGAAGATATTGTACCTTTTGGATGGAGTATTTTTGGTACGGTGAATCGTTGGATTGTTAGACCCCTCTTTAACTTTCTATCTTCCTTTATTGGTAGTAAAGGTATCGTGATTTTGGTCTTGACCTTCATCGTGAAGCTTTGTCTTTATCCTTTGACCTATAGAATGCTGTATTCTCAGTCGAAGATGTCAGCCTTGAAGCCTCAAATTGAGAAGTTGAAGGAAAAGGTAAAGGATCCACAGCAGCAGCAGGTGGAGACCATGAAGTTGTACCGAGAATTTGGGGCAAATCCTTTAGGAGGGTGTATGCCGATGTTGTTGCAGATGCCGATTTGGATTGCTCTTTATCGCTTTTTCCCTGCCTCCATTGAATTTAGACAAGCAAGCTTTTTGTGGGCAACGGATTTATCATCCTACGATGTGATGACCTACTTGCCTTTCGAAATTCCATTTGTAGGCGGGCACATCAGTTTGTTTACCATCCTTTGGGCGGGTACTACTCTGATCTATACCTATTACAATACTAAGCACATGGACATGTCGGCAAACCCTGCTATGAAGTACATGCAGTACTTGATGCCCATCATGTTCTTAGGGTTTTTCAATACTTATGCTTCAGGTCTAACCTGTTACTTATTCTTCAGTAACTTATTCAATATCGGACAGACGGTGGTTACTAAGAATTATATCATCGATCAGGATAAAGTTCGAGCTGAATTGGAAGAGAACAAGAAGAAACCTAAGAAGAAGTCTGGCTTCCAGGAGCGGCTAGAGGCTGCCATGAAGGAGCAACAGCGAGTACAAGCTCAGCGTGAAGCGCAGAAGAAGAAGAAGAAAAAGTAACCTTTAATAGGAACTTGATCTAAAGAAGCGGCCCCTGCTATATTCTAGCAGGGGCCGCTTGGTTTCTAGACTCGACAACCTCAACTATCCGTCTGATTCAGCTTTCGGAAAGTATTAGGACTGGAACCTATGATATTCTTGAATTGCTTGCAGAAATAACTGGTGTCGGAGTATCCTAAATCGTAGGCAATAGCAGTTATTGATTTCTTCGGATATCGAAGGATGATCTTTTTGGCTTCTTCTATCTTTTCTCGAATGATGAATTCATTTGGGGTGATACCAAAGGAATTTTTGAATAGATTGAAGAATTTTGACTTACTCATATTTGCCTGCTTGGACAATTCCAGCACCGAAAGAGGCGAATAGATATTTTGTCGAATATAACGCGCAATATGGTTCATGGCATTTTCCCCACCTTGGAAATGTGATAGAAACCTCCGACGCGCCTTGGATTGTAATATTCTAATGACCAATTCTTTGGTGGTCATGTTGATGAATAGATCTCTATGTTCGTTGTTCTCCTGAAACAGAAAGAGCAGATATTTCACGGTCTGTAAAATGCGCTGATCTCGCAGCAGTAAATCTGTAGAAAAGTCTACTTGTTCATTCGAAGGCTCGGCTAAATCGCTGGTCTGTTCATAGAAGTCATATAGTGCTTCTTCAACCAATGCTGATTCGGGTACGAATGCTAGGCACTGTACTGGGTTTTCTTCTGAAGCAGACGGGAAATCGATGCTAATCTTAGTTTCTGCAGGAACGATGAGACTCTCTCCTGGACAGTACTGAAATCGTCCTAAACCTTCCATTTCCAAAATCTTTTCGCCCTGCAACATCAGTGCCACGACAGGTGAACTAAATTCGATGGGTACACGCTGTGCTGGCGTAATGGTTTCATAGAAATGTAATTCAATATTCTTGGAAGAGAAATAGGCCTTTCGCTCTACTAATACATCTTTTTGAAAACTAAGTTGCTGATGTATTTGATTCCACATAATGGAGTATTTTACAATTAAATTGGATGATACTTACATCATGCCAATTGATCTTTCGCCATGTTTAGTTACTGTTGAATATTCTTCTGTTAAAATAGGATTTATTTTCAGTTATTTATATCTAGCGGAAATTGTCAATACCAAGTATATAAGATAATGGATATGGATATTAGGTCTTTCTTTAGTAAGGTTCGCAGAGATCTTGCTGCTCATGACTATACACAGCTGTCGGAATATAAGCTGGAAAAACCAGAATATTTTAACTGGGTAGAGGACATCTTTTACCCACTAAATGTGGAGGCCTTCCCGTCAGATCGGGCGCTGATTTGGCGATATGGTGATGAGGAAAAGATTTTTAGCTTTAGAGAGATTTATGAGTCTTCCAATCAGCTGCTCAACCTAATGCGAAACCATGGTGCTAGAGCAGGCGATCATATCTATTCGCTTTTGCCACTAGTCCCGGCCAATTGGTTGAGTTTCCTGACTACTATAAAGGGAGGATTCATACTGATGCCTACGGCGACGAATCTCAGTGCAAGGGACCTTTTGTACCGTTTTGAATCGCTGTTTCCGGAAATTGTAATCTCTGATCAGCAGGGAGCGCCCAAGCTGGATGAGGCCGAGCAGCAATTTGGGAAAAAGATGAAACTTAAGATTTTGACGGAAGGAACAAGAGATGGGTGGATTTCCTTGGCAGATGCGGACAACGAGCCGGTTTCTGCTACCGCAGCATCGACGCTCGCTGATGATCCCTTTCTGTATTTCTTTACATCAGGGACTACCGGGCTTCCAAAAGTAGTTGTGCACACCCATTTTACTTATCCCTTCGGACATTTGTCTACGGCTGCTTGGGTAGGATGTAGACATGGTGATGTACATTATAATATTTCTTCTCCAGGCTGGGCAAAGTTTGCTTGGAGTAGCTTTTTCGCACCTTGGAATATGGGGGCTACGATATTTGCCAATCAGGTAGATGCATTTGTACCAAAGGAACAATTGGCAGCTATGAGTGAGTATGGAATTACAACATTTTGCGGTTCCCCAACAGTTTTACGTATGCTGATTCAGGAGGACTTAAGGCAGTTCGACCTGAAGTTACGAACCAGCTGTGCCGCCGGAGAACCTTTAAACCCTGATGTGATTGATCAATGGGAGAAAGGGACAGGAATTCGGATAAGAGATGGCTATGGCCAGACTGAGACAACATGTTTAGCTGGAAATCTAACGGGGCAGCCACTCAAGCCAGGATCGATGGGCAAGGGAATGTTCATGTATAATATTGGAATCCATAATGAAGAAGGGAAAGAGGTGCCACCATTGGAAGAAGGGGTAATTTGCGTAAAGCTAGATGAGCGCCGACACAATGGGATTTTCATTGAATATTTAGAAGACGCTGAACGAACAGGTAAAGCCTTTAAGCATGGGCTATATTATACTGGGGATAAAGCCTATAAAGACGAAGATGGTTTTATCTGGTTTATTGGACGCAACGATGATGTCATTAAGGCTTCGGCTTATCGCATTGGACCCTTTGAGGTAGAAAGTGTGTTGGTTGAACACCCTGATGTCGTGGAGGCTGCTGTAGTGGCAAGTCCACATGAAATGCGGGGTTATGCCGTAAAGGCATTTGTCATCCTTCGGGCAGGGGTTCAAGCTAGCGAAGCCCTGGCTCACGATTTGTTTAAATATTCGGAGCAAGGTTTGGCCAAATACAAGGTGCCTCGCATTATTGAATTTCCTGAATCGCTACCAAAAACGATTAGTGGTAAAATTCGTAGAGTTGAGCTAAGAGCTCAAGAGGCAACCAATAAAATCAACAAGGAAGTCGGTACCCATGAGTACTTCCATGAAAAGTATTGAGTTATAAGTGCGGTTATGACCTCTAGCCTGCGGGCTGAACTACAATGCTACTGAACTTAAACGGAACCTTTTTAATAACCAATATGCCATCCTCATTCTTACAGGAATAGGCCTTCTTGTCAATCATTATCTCTTTAGGGGGAGACTCGAACCCATATAATTTAAGCTTGTACACCTTACAATCTGCTTTGTATTTTCCGTTCTGTTCTTGTTTGATTTGCAGGCTGCCATTTTCGGATAGCTCCGTGGTGTATTGGCAGAGTTTAAAGTCTTTCTTCAGATAGCCATACCCATCACCAGCATCGAGGTAGCATTGACCGAAACCGCTGCCCGCGTAAACGTTTAAGGTTATTTCCTTGACCGGCACTTCTCCGGTATACTGCATGACCGGGAAATGTGGAATAACGGCTCCCGCTTTGGCAAAAATGGGAATACGGTCGATCTTCGTAGAAATGCTGTATCGCTTTCCACCCATATATGACCTTCCCGTGTAGTAGTCAAACCACTGACCTTTCGGTAAATAAGTGGATACGGAGCGTGCTTTCTCTTTTACTACCGGAGAAACCAAAAGCTGGTCCCCAAACATGAATTCATTCTCCCTTTTATGGGTATTTGGATCATTTTGATCAACGAAGGCCAAAGATCTAAGCACAGGAAGTCCATCATACACATGTTGATAAAATGCCGAGTATATATAGGGAAGAAGTTCGTATCGTAACTCAATGGCTGCTTTAGCTAGAGCTTCAGTCTCCTCTCCAAAGGCCCAAGGCTCTTGATCAAGCCGGTTCAATCTTTCAGCTTCTGCTACCTGATCCGCCTCAGCTTCTGCAGCTCCATCCACATTGTTACCCATAGAATGAATGCGGTAGAAAGGATGGAAAATAGCCAACTGCAACCAACGAACCAATAACTCGCCACTTGGAACGCCGGCAAAACCGCCAATATCGGTTCCAACAAAGGAGAACCCAGAAAGGCTTAAACGCTGACATTGAAGATTTGCCAGTCTAAGGTGTTCCCAATCGGCCAGATTATCCCCAGTCCAGACCGCAGCAAATCGCTGTCCTCCCGAAAAAGTAGCTCGGGTCACCAAGAATGGTCGTTTTTCAGGTTTCAAATCTTTCAAGCCCTCATAGGTAGCCCTGGCCATTTGCTGACCGTAAATATTATGAGCTTTGGCATGATTGGCGCCTTGTCCTTCAAAGTGATGATGTACTTCGTCAGGGAAGGTAAGGCTGTTTACCTTGAATACGGCAGGTTCATTCATGTCATTCCAGAAACCGCTAACATCATCACGAACATACAAGTCTTCATACAACGGGCCCCACCATTCTCTCACCTCGGGGTCAGTGAAGTCTGGCCAAACGCAATCGGGCGGCCATACTGGTCCGGTCATTAAGGTGCCATCTGTACGTCGGCAAAAGGCATCTTTTTCTATCCCTTCACTGTATACATGATAATCTTTATCCACTTTGATCCCGGGGTCGATCATTACTACGGTATGAAAACCTTTTTTCCGCAGCTTCTTGATCATTTTTTTAGGCTTGGGGAAGTGATCGTGATTCCAGGTGAAACATCGATACCCATCCATATAGTCTATATCTAGATAGATGGCGTCGCAAGGAATCTCTTTTTCCCGAAATGTATCGGCGAGATGTACCACTCTTGATTCTGGAAAATAACTCCACCGGCACTGATGAAATCCGAGAGACCACAATGGGGGAAGCTCCGGCTTACCCGTCATTTCCATGTACTGTCCAGCTACTTGATCCAGTTCCGGGCCGTAAATGAAGAAATAGTCCATCTGGCCACCTTTGGTCTCTATGGTGCAGCTGCCTTTACGTTTGCTATCAAAATCAAATAAACTTCTGTTACTATTGTGTAGGAAGATGCCATAAGCTTGGCCTTCATCAAGGGCGTAATAGAACGGTATACTACGATACAAAGGATCGGAAGTTTTACTATATCCGAAAGAATCTGAGTTCCAGTTCTGCAATTTCTGCCCTCGCATATCTAGAGAACAACTCTTGTCGCCTAGTCCATAGTACCGAACGGTTTTGCTAGAAGATTTGTGAACCTTCAACCATTCGACGCCGTTCAGGATAGTCGATCGAGCTTCGAACGCGGCACTATCTGTACAGATTGAAGCCCCCGTCTTCGCATCTTGAATGTCTATTTGTAGGTCTTTGGTGGAAACCACACACTTCAGCACTGAGGTGCTAATCTCAACCACCTTCTTCTTTTCCTTGCATTCGACCCTTGTCTTTGCTGCCTTGAAGGTCGGATCTAAGGCATATGGAAACTCCGGCTCAAAAAAGCCATCTACTGCGTAGCGGATTCTAATGATGCGGGGAGAATAGATTTTGATCCAGAGTTTAAGGCCATTTTCTGCTTCAAAAATAAACTGCCTCTTGCGCGTTTCTAAGGAGGCCAATTTATTAGGGGAGTGAATAAAGAAAACATCGGGATATCTTTCCACTCCGGCGGTTAATTCATTAGCAACTGCGGTCTCTTGGGGACGAGTGGAAGAACCTTTAACTTTTGCATACATAAATCTAGAGTCGTTTAGGGGTAAAGATATCAATTGACCAATAATACGTAAAGGAAATTTTTTAGATACTTATTTTTTGGATAAATTCGTCCAAACAATATCAAAAACGTTCGAATCCAATGCACACCAACAGCGTATCGCGGCGGTCTCGGCGCTTCGATATTATTGCTGTAGGTGAGTTGTTGGTAGATTTGATCAGTTCAGATTTTGCTGATAACTTGCACGAAGTAAAGGACTTTAAGCGACTACAAGGCGGGAGCCCTGCCAACCTGTCCATGAATATGGCACGTTTGGACAATAAGGTAAAACTTATCGCTACCATTGGACAGGACGACATGGGCGAATATCTTTTCCAATGTGTGGATCAAATGGCGATTGACTGTTCACAGTTGTATCGCATTGAGCTGCCTACCTCTTTAATCCTTGTTACTCGATCTAAGGGAGTCTCGAACTTTGAAGCTTATCGAGCTGCCGATTACCAGATTACTGAAGCACAATTATCTCCTCAAATGCTTCGGGAGTGCACTATTTTCCATACCACTTGCTTTGGTTTGAGTAGAGAACCTGCTCGCTCGGCTATTTTGATCGCCGCAGAATTCGCGGCTAAGGAAGGAGGACAGTTGGCCATAGATCTAAATTATGCTCCTAAGATTTGGCCAGATCAGGACAAGGCACAAGATGTCGTTGCTAAGTATTGTAGCTTTGGTGCGTTGGTTAAGGTTAGCGATGTGGATTGGCAAAGACTGTACAATCGGGAAATCAGGGATAGGACAGAGGTTATAGAACACTTTCTCGCCTTAGGAGCAAAAGAGGTCTGCTTTACATTAGGGGCAGAAGGATGTTTTGTTTCAAACGGCAGCCAAAGTCTGTTTCTACCTTCACGGGAAATTCAAGTCAAAGATACCACAGGAGCAGGAGACGCCTTTTGGTCGGGCTATTTGACCGCTTGGCTTGACGGAGTATCGTTGGAAGAAAGGGCCCTAGCAGGACGGAAAATGGCCGAATTGAAGCTGGTCTGTTTTGGCCCTCTCCCGGCTAAAGTCTCTAGATCAGAACTGTATACAGACGTAGAGGGAATAGTTTGAAAACAAAAAGGGGGTGACGAATTAATTTCGTCACCCCCTTTTTCATCATGAGCGCTTAACTCACTATTCTACGTAGAGCTTTTGAGTTGGGATAATCACTTCGCCCAATTCCAATCCATTTAATGCTCGAAGTCTTTCTGTAGTAATGTTATACATACGAGCAATTTGGAAAATATTCTCTCCATCCTGCACCACATGCTGTCGGCGATTCGCATTTGTTCTGTTCGGGGCGACACCACCTCTAGTGGCTTGATCTTTTTCTCCTGTTGTAATCGGAGAGTAGGTATCAAAACTACTCGGAATGATCGCATCGTAAGGTGAAGGCTGTCTAGAACTGTTGGTAGCGGAGCGTTCCGTATCAAATAAGGAACTATTGGCATTAGTATTACTGGCCTGAACTCCACGAGGGGAATATAAAGGAGATGGTGAACTCGTGCTATTTCGATAGGCCTCATCATTTTGTGGAATGTAAGGCGTGGAACTTGTTGTCTGGATTGGTGTGTCATTGAAGTTCACAGGATACCTGCGTTCGGTGCTGGTTGGGTTTTGCACAGTATTCGGAGTTCCAAAGTTGTCATTATTTTCAACTGGCGTCTCCTGCTGGACCACATTGAATTCTTGCGGCACTTCGGTTGTTGGAAATGAAGAGCTTTGGGTTGGACAATTGCAGTCACTTGTCTTCAATTCTTGTCCAATTTTCACGTAGTCATTACTGCCCAAATTATTCATCGTTCTGAACTTATCTTCTGTATAGCCAAAACGCATAGCTAGAGAAGCAACAGTGTCCCCTGGTTTAACAACATACGTGTTTTGACCACCTCTGGCGGTGAGTACTTCATTGGCAACAGGAGTATCCGCACTGTTGTTTGGGCGATAGGTCGTATTATAAGGAGCTGGATAGTACCTTGGTTTCTGCGTATTGGTATTAGTTACCGTATTTGCTGGATTAGAAACTGTATTGGGTACAGTACTAGCCACATTGTTATTCGAGCTATTTGCCGTTGGAGCAACCGTACCGACCATCAATTGACTGCCCGTCTTAATCAGATTTGAATTAAGATTATTCCAGGCTTTGATCTGTCCTACGGTTATGTTGTACTGCTTCGAAATACGATATAAGGTTTCTCCCTTCTTAACAATATGATACTGATTGGTACCACCAACTTGGTTGGCAGATTGGGGAACAGGAGCCGTGTTGGGCCTAGTGTTGACCACATTGTTATTTCTTTGTCTGACGTTCCCTTGCTTCACGGTCATATCATATCCAATAGGGCCTGCAGGAGTCACCTCAGTGCCGCCGGATTGACCAGGCTTGGTATTGGCCAAAACATTGTCAGACAAGGATTCTTCACATTTTTCCTCTAGGTAGTCATCAAACTTTTCATCATTTACCTTCGTCAATTGCATGCCATTTGTCAAGGCTTGATCGAGGGTTTGTCCACTCCGCATTTCAATGATTCCCACCTCTGGGATTAACACTAGATCAGTGTATGGCGTACGACTTCCTTGTGCTATTTGTCGAAACACATATGCACCTGTACATTCTTTTTCTAATCTTCCTTCAAAAAAGACATCGGCGGTGGATTCACGAGAGATGTTTTCTCCAATGGCACCTTCCTTTGTGTTAAATTCAAACTTGTACTTAGGCGAATAGACAGAAACCTGGTCATTTTTTACCATGAAGTGTGTGGCAAAGTTGACAGGAGATACTGTGTAGCGCCGGTTATTTTTCTTGACTACTAAGAAAACTTCATCGATGTGCGCATTGATCTTTTGAACCATGCTCAAGTTGAAAACACCATTATCGCAGCCGACTGTAGGAGTTGGCAGTTTAGAGGTGGTGTTTCTACTTTCTTGACCAATTTCAAGGATCACCTTTTCGCCGTCACCAACGTTAATCTGGTAGGCTACGAAAGGATCTACATTCTTATTGGGCGATTGGTACTCCAATCGTTCCATGCAATCCTCGTTGAAAAGGATAAACATTCTGGCCGCAGATAATTGGAATGGGATGACGGCAATTAGAGCGCAAAAAATTAGCCGGTTAATTGTCGATTTCATAGATAGCAAGTTAAATTTAACTGAAATGTGCCAAAAATGTGAAAGTTAAGAAAGGGGTAAGGTACATGAAATCAATCACTTGTACAAGTTTGTCAGTGAAAAGTATAATCAAAACGAAGACAGTGTAAGAAATGTTGTAATGTATCAAATCTATTTTAAAATAGACTGAAATTACAGACAACGGTAGCGATCCATGAGGGTGAGGTCTGCTTTATCTAGGTAGAGGACTTTCTATGATTCCAGCATTCAAGGCATACATGACTAATTCGGAAGAAGAACTGATGTTTAACTTCCGCATAATCTTCTTTCGGTGGGTATAAATGGTGTGGGTGCTCAGATTTAACTCGCTTCCAATCTCTTTGGCAATCAAGCCTTTAGCGATTAACCTTACAATTTCAATTTCCCTAGGTGTGAGCGGAGTAGTGGGGATTGGTTCTGGTCGGGAAAAGGATTTTTCGAGCAGATAGTCCAAGATTCGGGTGCAGAAAAACTTCTCGCCTTTAACCAATGCTTTAAACGCATCAACGAACTCCGTCTCATCGCAGGTCTTGGTCAAAAAACTGTTAACTCCCAGTTCCAGAACCTGATAGATATTTGCCTTATCGTTATCCGATGTGATGACCATGATCCTGGCCTCTGGTAATTGTTTTTTAATCTTAGAAACGGAAGCGGGATAGAAGTGGCTGGGATGGTTATAATCTAAAACAACAATGTCTGGAGATTTGGAAATCAGTTCCTGCATGAGATCCTTCTCATTATTCACCTCACTCACAATCTCTAAACCGTCGATTTTGGACACCAAGGTGCGCAAACCAATGCGAGTTAGATGTTCTGGATCTGCTAGAAGGATGTTAGTCGATAACATGGCTTACCTGTTTTCCATTTACAGGGCAAATGTACAAAATTTATTTAGACTGAATTCAAATAAGGGGTTTTAATCCTTCTTGGAAGCCACGAAAAATAGCTCCCTGCCTAATCGTGGCTTTATCGAATCCGGAGCCAAGGCCATTTGATCAATCTCAAAATGAACGCTGAGCAAATCCCGATACTCCGCTTCAGAGCCACCAAAAGGAGGGCCTGCATGAGTAAATTCAGCAGCAAAGAGTAAGCCCATAAGTTTTCCGTTCTGAGACAGGAGTTGGGCCATCTTTTGGACATAGTCCGCTCTCCTTTCTCGAGGTAGAGCACAAAAGAAGGTTTGCTCCACCACCAGATCCACTTCTAATTCCAGCTCAAAGAAGTCTCCCATCAAGAAATGTTCTGCTGGAAAATCGGGTGCTTGCTTTTGGAGGTAAGCAAAAGATTCTTTCGCCCAGTCACACACCCAAACTTGATCAAATCCTTGTTGATGCAAATACAGAGCCTCATAGGCCCTACCTGCTCCAGGAATCAATATCCTTAGAGACTTATCTGTGATCTTATCTAAGAAATGCTGTAGGGGAGGGGATACATAACCAATATCCCATGGTGTATTGCTATCGCGATAGCGCTGGTCCCAATATGCTGCTGAAAGTCCCGAATCCATTAATTATGATAAATCTTGTGATTCCTGTTCTTCTGTTTTTTGGAACTTAACGCGCAATTGGTATTTATTGTTCATAGCGCTTACCAAGGGCGCGAACATGGTATTCATAATTTCCACTGCCTGATTCTTGGCTTCCTCCATGATGTTACTTTCATAGGCTTCCCTGCGGAACTCTTCACGCAATACATTGAAGCTTTCATTGAGATTGATCTCTTCTACTTCTCTTAACCAACCTATATCTAGTTTTTCAATCTTTGGATAAACTTCGTGGGAAAGTATTTGAGGTTCAGCCAGTGTTACCGTAACGATATTGTTGCGCGCATTCAAATCTACTGACATGTAGTCCTGTAGTTTGAATCCCACTTTGAGGATACTGATGGCAGTAATCTCAATATCGGAGGAGGATACAGAAAAACCCCAGATTTTGGATTGTAGCTGTTTGGTGATTCCTTTTTTGTCTTGGACTTCCATGGTAGCAAGCTCTGCTATGGCCTTTTGGATCTTTTCCTGCAGGAGGCCTTTAGATTTAGCAAAATCCTCTATGGCTGCCCGGTTTTCCATTTCCTTTACGAAGGGTTGTAGTGCTTCTGATAGTGCGATCCCACATGGAGTATTGACTTCCATCCCTTTGGCTAAAAAGACCCCATCTTTGGTTTGAACGACGGTAGAGATTACCAGATTGACAATGGAACAGGTGTATTTGGATGCCACCTGATAAATCACTTCGATAGCACTTGTGGAATGATTGTCGTACCAGGTTTGATAGAGGGCCGAAGTGGTATCACTGAGGGCCAGAAAATCATCATAGTACATGTCTCGCATGTAGGCATGCTGCTTCTCATATTCTTGAATCGCCAGCCCTTTTTGCGTTTTACTTAACCCCATTCTGTTACTAACGTGGTTAAGAATGGCCGTATTTAGATCGTATACCAACTCATTGAATTCTCTTTTATATCGCCGTGGGTTGGTGAGAATGGCAAGAGCATCATCTGGATTGATGTCAACCTTAAAGTCTGCTGGCAGATATTTTACCTGATATTCAACAGGGATATTGGTATAGCCGGCAGGGGCTACATCTTTGTATTTATACCAAACTAAAGCCAAAAAACTCATGATGAGGATGACTACTAGAAGACGAGTAATATTTAGACGTGAGGTGGGTGCACTTAATCCTCCTGACATGGCTATCGCTTTAAAAGGGTTAAAAATAGAACATCGGAGCAGCGCTCTTAATCCTCCGAACGTTATTAGGGTATTCTAGTGTGTTATTATCCAGTTGAAATTTTACTAAAATCATTAACTGGACAGTAATTACTCAAGATATTGCATATATCCAAAAGGATGAAGGTTAGTTGATCTTTGAAAGTCATTGCTACGTCAATGACTTTTTTTGTTTGTAGACAAATGGAGGATTTTGACTTGAGGGCAATATTAGGTTTTGCTTTTAATAAATCAAGTTTTCTAATGTTTAAGCTGCAGAAGCTCTATTAAATATACTGCCAAACCCACATATTCTAAGCACGGATGCTAAGAAGGACACCTATTTAATATTAGACGACTTGCTTCTACTGTAATCTCAATTGAACTCGCCCTAAGTTTGTCTTTATCCTACCCCTTGTCTAAATTTACCCAGATTAACTACCTTGCATGATAGAGCAGCACACTACATTGAACTGTAATGGAACACTATTGGATGTAGAAAAGCCCATAGTTATGGGTATCATCAATGTGACACCAGATTCCTTTTATGCCAGTAGCCGCGCGGCCTCGGTAGAACCAGCCCTCCAGCTGGCCGAGCGACACCTTGAGGAAGGCGCTACTATTCTTGATATAGGGGGCATGTCCTCCAGACCCGGGGCTGAGATTATTGGAGTAGAGGAAGAGTTAGAACGCGTCTTGCCCATTATAGAAGCCATTAAGCTTGAATTCCCAAAAGCAATCATTTCCTTAGACACAGTTCGGGCGAAAGTAGCAGAAGCTGGTGTAGCTCGGGGAGTGGGTATGATCAATGATATCTCAGCAGGAGGAATTGATGAACAACTTTTTTCTACCGTTGCTGCTTTGAATGTGCCTTATATTCTGATGCACATGCAGGGAAAGCCCAGTAATATGCAGTCGAAACCTGCTTATGACGATATCACGCAAGAGATCTTTGATTTTTTTGTAAAAAAGGTCGGAGAATTACGGGCTTTGGGGGTAAAGGATATTATTATTGATCCAGGTTTTGGCTTCGGGAAGCAATTGGAACACAACTACACATTGCTAAAATCTATGCATGTATTCAAGGTGCTAGGTTTTCCTGTGCTCGCAGGTCTTTCCCGCAAGTCCATGATTTATCGACTTTTGGATATCGAACCTGAAGGAGCCCTGGCAGGGACAGCTGCACTACACATGGTAGCCTTACAACAAGGCAGTAAGATCTTAAGGGTACACGACGTGAGGGAGGCTAACGAAGTAATTAAACTATGGAGCCAGTTGGAAAACCATTAATGTTTTTGGGTGAAGAGGACATCAAGCATGCGGCCGTTAGTTTCCTCAAAACTCACTATAAATACCGACCTCGGAGCGGCGAGACAAAGGTCCAGCTCGACATGCGGGGTGAGGGAGGAATAGTGGCAGATGGGATGTTGCGTTTCCCAAAAGAAGATGGAGGCTTCTTTACCGCAACTGTTGAAGCAACAGCCAGGGAAACTAAGGAAGAAGTCTTTTATCGTATTCAACGCACCTTGTTGGTTTGGGACTCAGTCACTTTTAGCTTGTTGTGTACCATGGTTATGGTGGTGTGGACACATTTTGATGGTACCTACGCGCTACATACAGATGGTATTCATTGGCGAGTCTTTTCTATGTTGGCTTGTTTGGTCGGCAGTTTTGTTTTTTATCAACTTTTCTTTCGAAGACAGTTTCGCTATCATTATATCTATGCTATTGAGCAGTTCAAGCAGTATCATGCTGATGAACAATGGATTGCTATCGGGGAAGACGTTTTTGCTCCTGATGAAACAAAATACAAAGAAGAGTTACGAGAACAATGTGTGAATAATGGTTTTGGTATGATCATTATCCACCCCGATCGCACGGCCCGATTGTTGGCTACCCCAGCAAGAGAACAGCTATTTGGCGTAAAAAGAAAGATGGTAGACTTCATTAAGTTGGATGATCTTAGATCGACTTTTAGAAGTAGCGGGTACACCAAATGGTTAGCAGCCTTCAATGGTAATTTGAAGAATTGGATAGCCCCTGTGATCGGGGAAACACAGCGATTTAAGCGTCACTATTATCATCAACAGATGTTATCCATTCTAGCTATATCCGTAATCAGTGGCATGCTTTACCTGGAATGGACAAAACGGCCAGTGGTATACGTAGATGAATTAATGCACGAAACAGAGATGGAGGCCAAGCAATCTGAATTAGATGGGGAGCCTCGGACTTTAATTATTGACGCTCCAGTTGTTCCTTTTGACAAGGATTTTGACTTGAGTGATTTAATAGAATCAAATACGGTTGATACTTCCTCGGCGACAGCAAAAGAAGGGGAGATAATTCTCAGCATTAATGGTGGAGAAGATATCCTGTACTACGATTGTGAACGCTTCTATCGATCTGACGCCGATCATTTTTTATTGGTTTATCGTCTTAGCGGGGATCTGACTAGCGCCATGAGAGACTTAAGGCAATTGGCAAGTCGAAATATCGATGCTGGAGCCATTTGGGAAGGGTGTTTTTCAACGGCCCAGTCCTACTATGTTTTTGTCGATCAGATGATGTCTGATAGCCTAGTAGCTGCTTCCCGGGCACAGCTTTATGAAGATAATTTTGATATCGAATTATCAATCAAAAGGGTGGAACCTAATTTTAAGTAGAGCCATGCTGATCTCGTGCATGGCGCAAGAACGTAAACCATAATAGATGAAATCAACAAAATTACTAACCATCGCCTTCCTTTGCCTTTGTAGCAACTACTTGCCGGGGCAACTTACTTACCTACATTGCGGAAATTTGATAGACTGCACCAACGATCAAGTTCAAGGTAAATCGACCATTATTGTCGAAGGCACAACGATTAAAGAGGTGCAAAGCGGCTGGGCAAAAGCTCCGGCAGATGCTACCGTGGTAGACCTGAAAGCTCAGACGGTGATGCCAGGTTGGACGGACATGCATGTGCACATTGAAGGAGAGTCAAGCCCGGCTCGATACCGGGAACAATTTACGCTAAACAAGGCTGATGTAGCGCTGCGGGCAACCGTCTATACGAAACGGACACTCATGGCTGGTTTTACCGGCGTAAGAGATCTGGGTGGTTCTGGAGTAAATGTCTCGCTTCGGAATGCAATCAACCAGGGATTCGTTGAAGGACCACGAATTTACACCGCAGAGAAAGCCATTGGTACGACTGGCGGACATGCTGATCCAACCAATGGAGTACGTGAAGATCTCAAGGGTGACCCAGGGCCTGCCGAGGGGGTGGTCAACAGTGCGGAAGATGCTAGAAAGGCAGTTCGTCAACGTTATAAGAATGGAGCAGACTGCATCAAGATCACAGCAACCGGAGGCGTACTGAGTGTAGCCAAAGATGGTCAAGGACCACAGTTTCGAATGGAGGAGTTGGAGGCTATAGTGGCCACCGCTAAAGATTACGGCATGCACACCGCTGCTCACGCCCACGGTGCGGAAGGGATGAAACGAGCTGTAGTAGCCGGGATTACAACAATTGAACATGGAACTTTCATGACCGAGGAGGTGATGGATTTGATGATTGAGAATGAGACTTATTATGTCCCAACGATCTCGGCAGGAAATTTTGTGGTGGAAAAGGCTAAGATAAAAGGCTATTTTCCCAAGATCATAGTTCCTAAAGCCCTAAGCGTTGGGCCGCAGATTAATGAAACTTTTGCCAAAGCCTATCGCCGTGGGGTTCCTATTGCCTTCGGTACCGATACAGGTGTTTCTCCGCACGGAGAGAATGCCAAGGAGTTTATTCTGATGGTAAAGGCTGGAATGAAGCCTATGGACGCCATTTTGTCTGCCACCGTTGTACCGGCTAAAATCCTGGGTACCTCAGACCGATTAGGAACCATAGAAGGTGGAAAATTGGCGGATATCATTGCAACGAATGGCAACCCAATTGAGGATATATCCGTTGTTACCGATGTTAGCTTTGTTATGAAGAATGGGAAAATCTTCAAACAATAAGGCTACTAGATGATACATTGAATAAGGCCTTTCCCTTTGTAGGCTGGCACCTTACAGAGGGGAGGTCTTACTCGATATCACATATTTACTAGAGAAAATCATAAATATTGGCTTGTGCCGTTATTACAATCGTCTGATTATCACGCCAAAGGACCGTTTAAGAACGCCTTCTTCAATACGGTTTATCCTGCTTTGCTAAGAAAGGTCGATGGCCTGGAGTACAAACGGGAAAGATTTACAACTTCTGATGGAGATTTCGTGGACCTAGATTGGTCTAGGGTGGGCTCTAAGCAATTGGTACTGACGCTCCACGGATTAGAAGGCCAGTCGGATCGAGCTTACATCCGCGGGATGATTAAGTTTTTTAATCAGCGGGGATGGGACGGGTTAGCCATGAACTACCGAGGGTGTAGTGGAGAGTCAAATCTACAACTGCAATCCTATCACATGGCAGCTACGGGAGATGTCCACGAGGTTTTGGCGCACATCAATAAAGATGGCTTGTATGAGGACGTAGTGATTGTGGGCTTCAGCTTGGGAGGAAACCTTACCTTAAGGTTGTTGGCTGAAGTTGCTAATCGCAGGCCTTCTTGGCTTAAGGCGGGGGTAGCCTTTTCCGTTCCTTGTGATATCTCCAGTGCGAATACAGAGATTCACAGATGGTTTAATTACTTATATTTGCGGAGGTTTTTAAAAACCCTTAACGAGAAAGCCAGGATTAAAGCCAAGCAATTCCCCGATAAGGTAAAATTGCCCACCAAAATGCCTACCACTTTTTATGAGTTCGATGACTGGTTCACGGGACCAATTCACGGATTTAAGAGTGGAGCGGATTATTATGCTCGAGCAAATAGTTTACAAATCTTGGATTCGATTAAAACCCCGGTATTGTTAGTCAATGCTAATGATGACACTTTCCTGAGTCCGGCCTGTTATCCGGATGAAATCGCGAAAGAGAGTCAATACCTATATTTTGAACGTCCTGCTCATGGAGGACATGTGGGGTTCGGGCAATTCAACTCATCATCACCTTATTGGTCGGAACATAGAGCGTTCCGATTTGTGGAGATGATAGTAGGGACAAACGTCAAGAAAGCGTTAAATACAACGAAAAGCTGATTAAAAGCAAGTGCTAAGGGGTTCTATTAGTAGCAGTAATGTAGAAATCAGGAACTTCTGCGTTCATTGTCTGAAGATAGATCTACTAAGATTACATCACATTTGGTTCAAACAAGAAAGTGCCTTCCGAGGATGCTTTCGAGGTCAGCAGTAGATGGAAGAAGAAAAGCAAATAGAAAAAGAACTGCCTAAGAAGGACTTACGTCTGGCTTTGCTTTTTGTTTGGAAATGGTTCAAGAGATTTAGTCTCCTGTTCATAGGTATCTTCCTGTTGCTTTTTTTGACATTTCAGGTTCCTGCGGTCCAAAATTGGACAGCAAATCGTTTGACCAGCGGCATCGGCCGACAGCTGGATAGCCGAGTGGAACTGGATTATCTATACCTCTCTTTTTTTGATAAACTCAGTCTTCGCAACTTCTACATCGAGGATGTGTACCAAGATACCTTACTTTTTGCTGAGGAATTGGTGGTCGACTTTGATTTAAATCCGATTAGTCTGCTTAGAAACGGCTTGGGGATCGAGGCCATCCGCTTAAACAATACACAGTTGTATCAGAGACGGAAGACGGGTGATATGACCAATTCCTTGCAAGTAGCCATCAAGCGGTTAACCCCAGAAAAGAAGAATAACAATAAAGAGAAAAAGGGCGGACTCCCTTTAGAGGTACGCTACTTATCAATTAATGACCTCACCTACGTCAAGGAAGACGAGGATCGAGGTCAGATCCATACCGTTCACTTGGATGGTGCACAAATAGACATTAAGCAGCTTGATTTGGCCAATGCTCACTTGGAATTGGGAACGGTAAAAGTTCGCCGTCCCAGTGTCTTGCTAGATGATATTACGAGAGGTCCAAATATAGAGGCTGTGTTTGCTGAGGACGAACGACTGCTAGCTTTGGCGGATACACAGGCGTTTCAACCTACCTATTTCTATTATAGTATCGATGAGTTTCAAATGGAAGGCGGGCATTTCGCATTGCACAATTACCGAAATTCCCCGGAAAAGCTCACTCCGCCTGATCAGCTGGATTACAAGCATATGGAGGTTTTCGATATAGATATGGAAATCCTTCATTTTGAATACTATGAAGAGAAGTATGAAGGGGAATTAAGACATATGTCCTTTCACGACAGTAGCGGGTTTGTGCTGCAAGATTGGCAGGCTGATTATGCTTGTGTTTCTCCGCAGCAACTGGAAATTGAAGGGATGTATTTTAAAACGCCCTACAGTGTAATTAGAGATCGTCTATCTCTTTCCTACAACGACTTCTATGACTACACCACTTTCCCAGACTCAGTCACAATGCGTGTAGGTTTCAATGAATCTTCTATCGCCCTAAGGGATATAATGGTATTCGCTCCATCGCTGAAGAGGAATGCCTTTTTTAGCGCTAATGCTAACGAGGTATTGGATATAGATGGTCAGATTCGTGGGCGTGTCAACAACCTGAGAGGACGAGATCTTAATATTCAGATGGCTGGAGTGGGAGGTAACACCACGATCCGTGGCCGATTTGATGCTCGAAATTTAACAACGCCGAAAGGAGAACTTATTAGTTTGAATCTAGAGGAACTCAGTACTAATATGGGAACCTTACGACAGCTGATTCCGAACTTCAACCCTCCACGGAATTTTGATCAATTGGGTAGATTAAATTTCAAGGGATTCTTTGAAGGCTACTTTACAAATTTTGTAGCAGATGGGCTGCTGACAAGCAATATCGGGGCGGCAAAGATGGATATGCAAATGGAGCTTCCGGGAGGGAGAAGCGATGCCAGCTATAAAGGAAACTTGAGTTTAATTGACTTCGACTTGGGAAGATGGTCGCAGGATTCAACTTTGGGGATCATCAACTTTACTTCACAAGTAACCAATGGGAAGGGTTTGACTGGAAAAACGGCCTCTGCTGATTTAAATGCAGCAATAAAGAGTTTTACCTACCGAGGCTATACATATGAGAATGCAGCCATCACGGGAACCTTAAATAGCCGCTTCTTTGACGGAACCTTTAACATTAAAGATGATAATATAGACTTTAATTTCAACGGGGAGCTGGATTTTACCGATAGTATCCCGAACTATATTTTTGAAGCCACGGTCACAAAACTAGACTTAAAGACCCTAAACCTATCCAAAAAAGACCTAATCATTGGAGCAAAACTTGATCTGGACCTGAAGACCAACCGTATTTCAGATATGGTCGGATCTGCCGAGTTAACCGATGTAATCATACTGGAAGACCAGGAAAAGGAATACCGTGTAGATTCCTTGACGATAGAATCAATGGTAGATGCTTTCGGAGAAAATCATGTTCAGGTGAAATCAGAAATACTAACCGCAGATTTCAATGGTGAATATGATGTAGAGCAATTGCCCAACACACTCTTATACTTTGTAGAGAATCATTATCCGGGATTTGCTAACCGACTTAAGATTCGGGGTAAAATCGACTCAAACCAAATCGCCAACAATTTCGACTTCAACATCCAAATCAAGGACTCTAAAAGCCTCAACCAATTGCTCCTCCCTTCCCTTGGCCCAATACAGGATGCTTTGGTAGAAGGGTTCTATAAAGGGGAACGCGAGGAGATGAGTCTTGTAGTAGAAATACCCTCCCTGAAGTTCAATACGGTAGACTTCCGAGACTTCACTTTCCGCTTTGATGCCAAATCAAACAATGCCACAATGTCGTTGGTGATTGATAGCACGGTAGTGAATGATAAGACACCTTTCGGGCAAGCCAACTTGACCAGCCTGTTAAGTAGTGACACCTTGGATTTTGGCCTCACTTATACGCAGCGGAACAGCTATGTGGAAGGCCTTAAGATTGATGGATTACTGTATTTACCGGATAGCCAGAATTATAAAATACAGTTTAAACCCTCTACGCTTGAAATCATGGAGACGCATTGGAATTTGTCTGAGGACAATTTCATTGTTTTCGGTAAAAACTACCTCAATACGCGCAATTTTAAGATCTCAAATGAGCGTCGAACGGTCGAGTTTAATAAGGAGGAAGAAAACGAAATCAGCCTGAAGGTCTCCAATTTTGATTTTTCATTTATTGATGAGATATGGGATTATGATCCCTTGGACTTCAGAGGAGAATTTGATGCAGAGGTTTTCATTGGTGATGTATTTAAACTCGAAGATATTCGCTTGTCGGTCGCAGCAGATACCTTCTTGATTAACGAACGAGATTTTGGTGGATTACAATTACAAGCGGACGCGGGTAATGTCAAAAGCCCACTGAATACTTTCCTATCTCTAACAAGGGATACCATGCAGCTGATTGGCGACGGTATCATTAATCTAGCCAATAAGGATGGCAGAGCGACTCAAGATCTTCCGATTCAAGACCAGGCGGGCTATTATGATTTTGGTGTTGATTTCTCTGGGTATCCGCTAGACATAGCAGAGTTCTGGATTGGTGAATCGGTTTCCGGAACACGTGGAGATTTTTGGTCAAATTTAAAGATCAATGGTAAGGGAGAACCGAATATTAGTGGAGAAATCTTGGTATATGATGGCGCGGTGACGGTGGACTTTCTGCAAACTGAATATACTTTTGACCGAGGTTTGGTGACGGTTGACAATGAGCTTTTTGATGCTAGCCAAACCATTATTTATGATAAATACGGGCATAGTGCAGAATTGCGAGGAGGAATCAGCCATGATCACTTACGCAATTTGGGATTGAAGGCGGAGCTACACACTGACAGGTTCTTAGCTTTAGATACGAAAAAAGGCGACAATGAACTCTTCTATGGTCATGCTTTAGGGAGCGGAGATGTATTCTTCTATGGGAATTTCCGACAACCCAACATCTATATCAATGCGAGTGCAGGAGATAGCACAAAAATTACCATTCCGGTAAGCTATGATGTGGAGACTTCTCCTATAGATGAAATTCGCTTCGTTTCTCGGAACAATAAAAAGGAGGATGAGAAGGTCTCCAACCCTGAATTACTAAGTGGTTTAAGCCTGGAGATGGATTTGGTCGTTACGGAGGAAGCAGAGATGGAATTGATCTTTGATGAACAAGCAGGAGATATTATCCGAGGAAACGGACGAGGAAATATCCGTATGACACTGCCTCGAGGTCGCGACTTCCAAATGTATGGGGATTATACGATTGAACGAGGAGACTACCTATTTACTTTATACAATGTGGTCAATAAGGACTTTTCTATCAAGAGAGGAGGCAAGATAACCTGGGATGGAGATCCCTTTGGGGCAAAGATCAACCTAGAAGCCGCTTACAAGGATTTTAAAACGCCAGTCTCAAACTTCATCCAAGAATATCTTTCTGGTGTTGATGCAGCAACCAAGAATGAGGCCTATAATGCGACGGATGTCGAATTGACCTTGCAACTAGAAGGAGAGCTACTTCGACCTTTGATCAATTTTGATATAGCTTTCCCTTCCCTGACTGGGCAATTACAGACTTATACCGATAATAAGCTAAGGTTGCTTAAGCAGAATCAGGACGAGTTAAATCGCCAGGTTTTTGGACTGATTGTCGTGCAACAGTTCTTACCCTCTGGTTTAGCCTTCAATGGGGGTACCGTTCTGTACAATACCATGAGTGAATTTTTGTCCAATCAACTTTCATTGCTGGTTACTAGACTCTTCTCAGATCAGGACATAGATTTTGACTTCAACTATCGTCAATATCGGAGTGCAGACTTGGGCGATGGACAAGACTTATTGGGCGGAGATGAATTTGAAGTGAGTGTCAGGAAGCGGATTAATGACCGTCTTTCTATTGAAGTGGGGGGCAATGTCGATATCGGTACAGTAGCTTCTTCTTCCTCTATTGGTGGAAATGGTACATTTGTCGGGAATGATATCGTGATCGAGTACGTAATCAACGATGCTAGAACCCTCAAGCTTAGAGTTTACCAACGGCTGGAGCCTGAAATCGGCGGAGTGCGTAGATTGCAAGTTGGAGCGGGTTTAAGTTATCGCCGTCAATTCAATAAATTCAATGAATTCTTGAAAAACCTAAAGAAAGATGCCAACAGATAAATTCCCTTTTAACCTAGAGGGGAAGGTTTTTCGCTCTCTAGCCAATACTGACAATGGTGAAGTAGATGGGGATACACGGTTCCGCTACCATCAGAAGGCGGACATCATCTGGGCTACCTACGAAGGCGGACAGGTACGCTTCGGCACGCTCAGCGGATATATGGAAACAAATGGAGTTCTCCACTTCCGATATCAACACCAGAATCTAGCAGGAGAATTCATGACCGGCAAATGCCACTCCATCCCAAGTACTTCAACGGACGGAAAGATCCGTTTTGAGGAGCATTGGACCTGGACAAGCGGGGACGGGTCAAGCGGACAATCGATGATAGAAGAACTATAGAGTCTATTCCCTTACCACTTCCACATTATTTGACTTCTATAATGGATGTTTCATAAACCAATTGACCAGTGCTGCTGATCCCTTCGAGTTTTATTAGATAGCTTCCCGAATTATCGCAAGTATAAAATTCTAGCTCAGCGGGCTTAGTACCATCTAAGGCAATTTTTGGAGCCCAGAACAAGGTAGTCCTTAGGTCAGGTTTTTGATGATCCGCTTTCCTTTTGGCGTAATTAGGGCTGAAGAATTCCCGGGCTTTGTATAGGCCAGGGTGCGTGAAGTTTACGATGCCAGGCTTACGTTCTGTAACCGAGGACTCTCTGGAGCCTCTTCTACTGTAGAGCGCTATAACACCATTACTGGCTCTTGATCCATAAATGGAAGCCTCTGGACCACTAAGTAGGTCTATTAGAAATACTTCATTCGAACGCATAGAGGCTGCAAAATTTTGGTCAATTGGATTTCCATCCAGCAAGAAGAGCGGAGCAGTACTTGCATTGAAGCTGACACTACCTCTAATTTGCACCGATTGATTCGGATAAGATCCTGAAACGATTACCCCTGGCATGCGCATTAAGATATCAAATAAACTACTCCCATCGGTACCCATCAGAGAATCTATCATTAGACGATGCGTTGGTTCGCCATAGTAGGACACAATATCTTCGATGACTTCCTCGTCTGTTTTCTGTTTTCTTCTGCCTGTAACTGTGATCTCGTCAAAGTTTACACTCATTCCATCGAAGATTCGATCATTTCTTTTTCGCTCTTGACTGATACTTAGATATTTATCCAGGGAGTTAGAACTCGCTAGCGGAGCTGTAAAGTCAAAGGGAATAACATCTGGCGGTGAAAGATCTGGCATCAACTCGATATTTACATAGCGATCACCTGCTAATTTACCCTTGTTTTTCTTCGTATTCTTCTTCAATCTACGAGCCTGTAAAACCATTTCTACCGTATCCTGGAACAGATATGGACCAAAAGAGAAGCGTCCTTGGTCATCCGTCTGTTGTTCATTTTGGAAGAGGTCTGACTCTAGCACATTCAATCTGGCATAGGTAGGTATCGGTTGGTCTGGTTGTCCAAGTTTCGTTGTTGATCCTTTAATCATGATGCCTTGTTCACCAGGGTAAGCCATTGGGTTTTCCGGAATTTCGGTCCAAACGAACTTCCTCCAGCCGTGTGTCAACATAAGGGCGTCAAGGAGATATCTTCTTTTCCCATTGAAGGGTTCTGAAAAGAAAAAACCTGGATTTTTGACCTCTCCTCTAAGGTCTGAATTGAGAAGCAACCAGCTCTTAATGTTTTCGGAGGTTGGAGAATTGGGGACTGCTGATAGGTCCGTGATGGACAGCGAAAGATCTGCAACGACTGGCCTACCAGATTTGTCCTGAAGATCAACGTTCAAGCTAACCTTTTGCCGAGTGGCGTACTGGCCTTTGTTAGCTGAAAGGTTTACAGTAAGGTCATCCGTGGGATTATCTACGAAAACAAGCCTTTCACAGATAGGTTCTCCATCCGACTTGTAAAGTGTGAATTGAGCAACGCCATCCGGTAAGTTGGTGGTAGAAAGTTGTGAAGAAAAGCTGCTGGCTTGCTCTGGCTCAAAAACCTGCTGAAGGAAAACGCCTCCACGAATATGCCCAATCAAAAAGCATCCTTCAAGGCCCTCCGTTGCACTGGCTTGAACCCTCAGTTCCAAGGATTTCCCTAAGTTGCTGATATTAAGGTTGTAGCCTTTGGACAGAATATTAGGGATAGGATAGGTCTGTTTTACTCCACCCACTTCTATTTCGGCTTGGTAGGATTTGCCCGCCTCAGGTGTGAAGGATACAACGCCCAGCCCAAAATCAAAAGTTCTAAATACAGCTACCGGCTGTCCATTTTCTTCCAACAGGTTGCCCTCCATAGCTAGCCCATTGCCATTATCGTCTGTCAACTTAATGCCCATTTTGGACTTAAGACCAGCCACAAGCTCTCCTCCTTCCGGGTAGAACTGCAAATTTGGCCGAGCTACCGAGCTTTGATCTTCGGCGAAGCCTGAACCCGCAATGGAAGCATCGGATGGTCCCCGATTTTCAAGGTCCTGGAACCAGACGGGAATAGACTGGCGATAAAAGTACTGTTCCTCCGCGTTTCGCATATAATGGGTATACGCACGAAGGGTGTAATTTCCGGACGGCCAATCGGGGGATAGACGGATATCGCCCGAGGCGCCTACATCTTCTATCATGAGCCGACGCGAAGCCACTATGCTGTCCGTCGGATTGATCAGTTCAACATATACTATCTGAGAGTGAGGACTTTTGAGATGCCTAATGGCTTCGACCAGGTAGGCCTTCAACCAAATGGTCTCGCCCGAAGTGTAATAGGGCTTATCCGTTTGAACGTAGACTTTGTCAGATCCTATCTTGTTGTAAGATTTGTAGTGCTCTAGAACCTTTTGTAAGGCTTCCGGTGTGGATATGTATTGAAAGGAAACACAGAGAAATAGACCTAGGCATAGGCCTATGAAGAAGCGCATTTTAACAGTCATGATGAGGGTTTTTGTCAAGGGTTTCTCGTTCGTAGTTTAAGTTTGGTGCTACTACGAAACCATCCAAAATACTGGAATGACTAAGCTAAAACAAAGTCTTCCTATCTTAATAACGGAGAAGATGCAACTATATTCAAAGACCAATGAATTATAACTGAACGGTTCTTTGACGCAATAGATGATCTGCCAGCACTAGGGCTGTCATGCTTTCCACGATCGGCACCGCTCTTGGCACCACGCATGGATCATGTCTCCCTTTACCTACAACAGTAACTTGCTCTCCTTGTTCATTGACAGAGTGCTGTTCGCTAACAATTGTCGCCACAGGTTTGAAAGCGGTACGGAAGTAGATATCCATGCCATTGGAAATTCCTCCTTGTATTCCTCCAGAGTGATTAGTCTTGGTCTTTATCTGTCCATCCTCTTCGTAGAAAAGATCATTGTGCTCTGATCCTCTCATACTTACTCCATCAAAACCAGATCCATATTCAAAGCCCTTACAGGCATTTATACTCAACATGGCTTTGGCCAAATCAGCATGTAGCTTATCAAAAGCAGGTTCTCCGATGCCTACTGGACAGCCCTTGACCACGGCATTTACCACTCCGCCAATAGTGTCACCAGCTTTCCTGACCTCTTTGATGTAGGCAATCATTTCTGTTGCCATATCTAGGTCTGGGCAACGTACTGGCGTAGATTCTGTTTGTTCTAGATCAAGTTCTTGATAGGACTTTTGGGTAGCAAGATGTCCGACCTGGCTCACGTAGGCTTGCACCTGGATACCTTGAGCAGCTAAGAACAATTTGGCAATGGCTCCTGCCGCAACTCTCGCTGCTGTTTCTCTAGCAGAGGAACGTCCACCCCCCCGATAATCTCTTACACCGTACTTTGCGGTGTAGGTGAAGTCTGCGTGTGACGGGCGAAATTTATCTGCAATATGGCTATAGTCTTTTGACCGAGCATCCGCATTAAAAATGACCATTGCAATCGGAGTGCCGGTTGCCTTTCCTTCAAAGACCCCCGAAAGAATCTGTACAGTATCACTTTCTTTGCGCTGCGTTACAATGTTTGATTGTCCTGGTCGTCTTCTATCCAGTTCTTGTTGGATGAACTCTTCATCTATTTCCAGGCCGGCTGGGCATCCGTCCAGGATCACGCCAATGGCTTTGCCATGGGATTCGCCAAATGTGCTGATACGGAAACTCGATCCAAAAGTATTACCTGCCACGATATGCTATTTTTTGCTTGTTCACGGATTCTATCCGAGGCCTTCCTCTAATTGACCCGAAAAGATTTTTGAGCTCGCAAAGGTAGTGAATACCTACTTAAGTCTAATGTCAGAAGTATAGAAAGTAAGCAATTATACCTAGCAAGGGAACTCTTAGCTTTAAAACTTGTTTGTATGATTGTCTTTACGGATTTTTGTAGATAATAAGAAGAGAATCTTGCTCCTCATTACTAAGATAAAACTGAAAGTGATGCAACTTGAGCCGAGCGACCTGTACGAAAAGTTAGAATTTGATAAGGTTTTAGAGTTACTAGAGCAGGAGTGTGTGGGAGATTTAGGGAAGGAACGTGTAAGAGCTATACAACCAGATACTAATCTTGAACATATAACAGCTGCATTGAAGGAGGTCAAAGCCTTCAGCTTAATCTTGTCGAAGGGAGATCCTTTCCCGATTCAGACTTATTACGATATTAAGGAGGAGTTGAGGATGCTGGAACTGGAAGGCTATGTTCTTCCGGTTGAAGGATTGCAAAAGATAAATCTTACCCTCACCACTTTACGTGATATTTTGAAGTTCTTCAATGGAGATCGGCAGGAGGTTTATCCAGAGCTTTACAGCATTGTCCAGTCCATTACCTTCGATGGAGAACTAATCCTCGCGATTGAGCGGATTATCGATGAAGAAGGAAATATTAAACCCGATGCTTCGGAAGAACTGCTTCGTATTCATACGCGGAGCCAAAGCAAAAAAAGAGAATTAGAAAAGCAGTTCCGGTCTCTGATCAATCAATATCGAAAGAATGGCTGGTTGACGGATAATGTAGAGAGTTTTAGGAATGGACGGCGGGTCCTAAGTGTGCCCTCTGAACATAAACGTAGGATTCGAGGGATTATTCACGATGAATCTACGACTGGTAAAACAGCCTATATTGAACCGGAGGGTGTTATCGATATCAACAATGATATTTTTGATCTAGAAACGCAATACAAGCGGGAAATCTATCGACTCTTAAAGGAACTGAGTGCTACGCTCCGACCCTATATTCCTTATTTCCACGTATATCAAGGCCTATTAATTCGCTTTGATCTTATCCAGGCTAAAGGTAGACTAGCGGTGAAGATGAAGGCGGACCTGCCCAAATTACAAGGACAGCCGAATCTCGGAGTCCTGAAAGGATTCCATCCTCTTCTATTGTTGAAAAACCAGACGCTAGGTAAGAAAACGGTGCCTTTTACTCTATCCCTTCGTGGGAAGAACCGCCTCCTGGTGTTAAGTGGGCCGAACGCAGGTGGTAAGTCGATCACGATGAAGTCGGTCGGGCTGCTCCAATTGATGCTACAGGCAGGAATGCTTATCCCTGTGGATCCGGAGTCGGAGATGGGGGTGTTCAACAAGATTTTTGCTGACATTGGGGATCAGCAGTCTTTGGAAGACGATCTTAGTACCTATAGTTCAAGATTAGCTAATGCGCGTGCCTTTTTGGAAAAAGCAGATGATAAGACGCTTATATTGATCGACGAATTTGGGTCCGGTACAGATCCAAAGATTGGGGGTGCTATTGCTGAGGCGGTACTACGAGAACTGAATTTCAAAGAAGTACATGGTGTAATTACGACGCACTATTCTAACCTCAAGATCTTTGCCTTTAAAACACGTGGAATTGTCAATGGCTGCATGCTGTTTGACAATGATAATTTATCGCCGACCTATGAATTAAAGGTTGGTCGCCCGGGAAGTTCCTATGCCTTTGAAATTGCTCAGAAAAGTGGCTTACCCAATAAGGTACTGAAATATGCTAGGCATAAGATTGGAAAGAATGAAAAAGCAGTGGATGAGCTTTTGGTGGATCTACAAAGAGAAAAGAAAGAGTTAGAGGATCAATTGGAAACGTTAACCAACAAGCAATCCTCTTTGGAAAGACTTATTCGGTCTTATGAGCAGATGAGTAAGGATCTGGATTTCAGGAAAAAGAAGCTCAAGTTAGAGAGTAAAGAGCAGGAGCTTCAACAGGTTGCCCAAAACAACAAAGATATACAGCGCGTAATTCGAGAGATTAGAGAGAAACAGAATCTCGAAGAAGCTAAGAAATTGGCCGCCCAGGCCAAAGAAGAACGAAAGGAGTTGGCCGAGGAAGTACACGATTTACGAGAAAAGATATACTATCAACCGGAAGTCAAACCCACCAATGTGGAGGATAGACCCATTAAGGTTGGGGATTTTGTAAAACTGAGAACCGGTGGTGCTACTGGAAAAGTAGAATCTCTAGATAAGAAAAAGGCTGTTGTCTGGGTGGGTGATCTTAAAATGACGATCAAGCTCCGAGATCTCCAGCTCGCCAAAGAACCCTTGGAAATCCGGTCCACAAAAAGTGTACACACCGGGCAGATTTCCAATACCTCTGGGTTCCAATCTAAGATCGACATTAGAGGGATGAGAATGGAAGAAGCTATGAAAATGGTTGAAGATTTCGTCGATCGCGCCTTGATTGCCAATTCTACGAACCTCCGCATCGTACACGGCAAGGGGAATGGAGTTCTTCGCAAGGTAGTTAGACAAAAACTAAGGGAATACTATAATGTAGAAATGAATATCCGCCATCCAGAAGCTGAGTTAGGAGGAGATGGTGTTACTTTGATCGAGATCAAATAGATTCCCTGCATAGCCGTATATCTGATTTATTGCAGTTGTACGCAACCCTTTTCTATAACATCTCCGTACTGGCCATTATATGGCAGACAAAGACAACCTAAAGCTTGAATTATTGCTACAGGGATGCCGCGAAGGTCGTAGAGGTAGCCAGCGCAAGTTATATGAGCTCTTCTATGGCTATGGTATGAATATTTGTCTGCGATATGCCAAGAATGAAACCGAAGCTCAAGAGATGCTCAATGACGGTTTCCTTCGAGTTTTTACCCGCCTTCACCAGTACGATTCCGATTATCCTTTTAAGGGATGGCTGCGCAAGGTATTGATTAACTCAGCCATCGATTATCATCGAAAGCACAAACGTCATCAGTTAAGTATTGCTACAGAAGATATAGGTAAACTGGTTGAAGAACGCCAGGAAATACCTGATATCCATGCAGGGGAGGATGTGATGCTCTATGTACAACAACTTCCCCCCGCTTATCGTATGGTTTTCAATTTATATGTTATGGAAGGATATAAACATCATGAAATAGCAGAGAAGCTCAGCATCAGCGTGGGGGCTTCGAAATCAAATCTATCGAGGGCTAAGGAAAAACTAAGAAAATTGTTGATCAATAAGAGAAATCTAAAAATAGGTAGATGAAGCACCTTATCGGACTGCAAGCAAAGGCAATCCGTTTAAAAGTAAGTGTACGGTATGGAAGATTTTTACGATAGTATAAGGGATAATTTAGAAAATCGACCGGAGCCTTCTTTCAAGGAAGATGCTTGGAGGGCAATGGAAGGGACGCTTAGCGAGTACGAGCGCTCACAGGCTAGGGTAGTGGTATGGCCTTGGTGGTCCTATGTTTTACTCGCTTTACTTCCACTGTCTATTCTTTTAAACGCCTGGCTGATCTGGCAACGCCCTGATGGTTCAACTAATACTCTTGATGCTGTCGAGACCTATGCCCAGGTCGATACAATCCTGAGAACTCAAGTTATATATCAAACAGACACAGTTGTTCAAACCCGGATCATTAGACAGCTTGTCGCTGCAAGCCCAACTCGAGGACTCCAACCTTGGAATCCTGAAATGGCTGTTAATTTACAAGGCCTAAAGCAGCGCTGGAGCCTGGAACGCTTAGATCAGGAGGAGGCAGTTTCGTTGCTGACTTCGTCAGGACTCCAGACTGGGTTTGCCAACGACAATCTAGATTTGCTCAGAGAAGCATTAGGACCAAAAACGAATGCTAAAGAACAACCACAATTAGCGAATCTAGGTGTTGACGCTTTGCCCGTCAAGCTTGATCCGATTGTCAATCAGCTTCCCTCACTAGAAGGAGAGCGTATGCAGGGCTTACCTATATCGGGATTTACCTATACTCCTCCGCCCATTTGGGAGCAGCTACGTCCTCAGGGAGCCTCTGTTGGGGCACAATTAGGGGTTTTGCTACCAACTAGCATGGGGATGATAGATCCTCACGCATTCCATCGAAGTTTTCAACTGAAATTACAGTTGCCAAATCAATTGGCAATCTGGAGTGAATTTGGATTGATTGATATTAAATATCGACTAGAAGAAACAGGAGATAGGGTGGATATCGCAAGCGTCGATCCTCCAGCCGCGAACTTTGAATTTCAGAATGTCCAGGTTTGGCAAGAAAGAACTCATCTGGCAGTAGGTTTAGAGTATGCCTTTTCTAACAAGCGTAGAAGATCACCAAGGCCCGTTGTGGCTTTAGGTTATAATGCCCTAGGTTTTAAGCCATATGAGATCTTTTATGAGTTTATTGATTCAGATACAGGAACCGAAATTCAGGTGGAGAAAACCATAGATAGGACAGATGGGCCGATGCATTATCTGGCTACGAGGGCGAGCTATCAGTGGCCAATAGGAAGAAGGGGAGTCTGGGATCTTTCTTTAAACTACCGAAGGAGTTTAAGTGACAACCGGTTTACAAATCCAAATATGGTGGGATTGATCAGTACCTTTGCGCTACAGTTTTAGGAATCTGGAAGATTGCAAAGGTACCCGAAGTGGAGAAGGTATGGAAATGGGGAGCGCCACATGCATCGCTATAACTGCGATAGAGCTAATGCATGCGGCGCTTCTTTATGATTAAAACATTTCAGTTGCTGCAAAGTGGAAGTTGCCTTCGATACCTGCATTTTCATCAGAATCTGCACCATGCACTGCATTTTCACCAATACTTTTAGCATACAAAGCACGAATGGTACCAGGAGCTGCTTCCGCAGGATTGGTTGCACCAATTAGTGTACGGAAATCTTCTACTGCATTATCCTTTTCCAAGATCGCTGCCACGATGGGGCCAGAAGACATAAATTCTACCAATTCACCGTAGAAAGGACGTTCCTTGTGCACAGCATAGAATTCACCTGCTTTCTCTGCAGAAAGCTTGGTTTTCTTCATCGCTACAATTCTGAATCCAGCCTCATTAATCTTCGCCAAGATAGCTCCGGTGTGCCCAGCTTTTACAGCGTCGGGCTTAATCATTGTAAATGTTTTGTTTCCAGCCATTTTTAGCTTGTATTTAGATTTTTTATTTTATGCTTTTTTCTAAAGCGGTGCAAAAGTAAAGAAAGTGAAACAATGTGGCCAATCAGAACGGATAATATTTTGGTTAATTTTATAATTTTTGCAACTTCGCACCCTGATTGAAAAGATGGTATGCACAATATTTCAGAGATAAAGTCGCTGCTGGCTGAACCTAAGCAGATTCTAATCACGACGCATCGTAATCCCGATGGAGATGCTATTGGATCTTCCCTAGGTTTGCTGCACTATTTAAATAAACTAGGGCACACTACCCAAATCGTTGCTCCTTCGGAATACCCTGATTTTTTAGCTTGGCTAAAAGGGGCTGAAGATATCATTATTTATGACAACGATCCAGGGGCAACAGAGACAGCTGTCAAGGCTGCGGATATCATTTTTTGCCTCGATTTTAACTCCTTGGATCGGATTGATAAGGTGGGCGATCTAGTTAGGAAACGGGATTGCACCAAGATCATGATTGATCACCATTTATATCCAGATGATTTCGCTCACTACACGCTTTCAGATACCACCGCTTCCTCTACCAGCGAAATGGTTTTTGATTTTGTTGAGGCCCTGGGGGATAAGGATCTGATTGACAAAGTGGTGGGAGAATGTGTCTTCACTGGAATCTTAACAGATACAGGATCCTTTAAGTACAGTACATCGCCAAAGTTATTCAGAATTGTTTCTGAATTATTGGCATTGGGTGTAGATGACTATAAGTTACAAGATCAGATTTTCAACAGTATGACAGAGAAGCAACTTCGTTTGCTTGGTCACTGTTTGGATAATCGGATGGAGATCCTAGAGGAATATAAAACCGGGATCATCACACTAACCAAAGAGGATTATGCGAATTTCGATATCCAACGAGGTGACACGGAAGGCATAGTGAACCAACTGCTAAAGATTAAGAATGTGCAAATGGCTGCGTTTATTACGGAGCAACCAACAATAGTAAAGATCTCCTTGCGTTCTAAGGGGGATTTCTCTGTACAGCAGATTGCACAGAAACACTTCAAAGGCGGCGGACATAAGAATGCCGCCGGTGGGGCCTCTTTCCAAGGGCTCAAGGCCACCGTTCGAAAGTTTAAAGAACTTCTACCTAATTACAAAGATCAATTGGCGAGGTAGTCTGTAAAGTATCCTGCCATTTCGATAAAGTTTAAATTAACTCTTGATTATGCGAATTTTATTTATGCTGCTTGCCTTGTCCATGCTCGGGTTGACGGCTTGCGAATCCGGTGGGGCAACTTCTTCCGGGGAAGTACAGGTGCTAGATGATGGCACGCAGTACATTTATCATACCAAGACGGGAAATCCTGCGGGGAAACCGTCTGATTATGTTTTATTTCATGTCTATACCGGAACGGCATCAGAGGTGCTTAACTCCAGTAGAGAAACGGGCAACGAACCTGCCTACCAGATTCCACCAGAGGGTTCTCCTACTAACCCCAATTCTCCAGTTCCTGGATTCTTAGAAACTATGGGGGTAGGAGATAGTCTTACGATCATGGTAAGCCTGGATACGCTACCACAGAAGCCTCCTGGGTTTGAAAATGAAAGCATGCTATATTATAGTATTGCAGTTCATTCCATCATGTCGAATGCCGAGTATGAGGTGAAATTGCAAGAAGAGCGCGAAGCGGCTGAGAAAGAGGCTGCGGTGGTCAGAGAACGTTTACCGGAGGTGGAATCCTTGGTGCAGTCTACGGTTGCCAATTATGCTAGTGGCAGTATCGAAGGAATTGAGACCTTGGAGTCTGGCCTTAAGATCTGGAGAGTAGAAGAGGGTGATGGTGAAAAGCCAGAACTGCTAGAGCCAGTGAAGGTTTTGTATTATGGAACCTTGACTGACGGTACCCGTTTTGATGATGCCTTTTCGAGAGGTACTCCAATCGACTTCCCGTTGGGAGCTGGTCGAGTAATCAAAGGATGGGATGAAGGAATTTCCCAGTTGACAAAGGGTTCTAAGGCGTTCTTGTTTGTGCCTTCGGACATGGGGTATGGAGCTACCGGTTCTCCACCTGTAATTCCTGCCGATGCGGAATTGATCTTTTACGTAGAACTTTTAAAATAAGAAAAGGAAAGTCATATGACTACAGATCAGTTGAAAGAACTGAAAGATCGCCTTTTGGTCCTGAGGAGGTATCTTTGACGTCGATAATCGACTAATTGAAATAGAGGAGAAGGAACAGATTTCTTTAGATCCCAACTTTTGGAATGATTCTAAGAAAGCCGAAAGCGTACTGAAAACGATCAAAAGTCACAAGAACTGGGTTAAGCAGTACGAAGCAGTGGCAACGATCATCGAGGATGCTGAGGTATTGCTAGAATTCCAGAAAGAGGGGGAAGCCTCAGAGCAAGAGGTGGATGTCAAGTACAAAGAAGCTATTGCCGCCATTGAAGACTTGGAGTTCCGTTCTACTTTGAATCGACCAGAGGATGAGTTGGGAGCTGTTCTTGAAATCAATGCGGGGGCTGGAGGAACTGAAGCCTGTGATTGGGCGGATATGTTGCTTAGGATGTACAAAATGTGGGGAGAGAAGAAAGGTTTTAAATTGAGCCAGTTGAATTATCAAGAAGGAGACGTGGCCGGTATAAAATCAGTGGAGATTGAAATAAAGGGAGATTTTGTATATGGTTTACTGAAGGGCGAGAATGGGGTGCATCGGCTAGTTCGCATCAGCCCATTTAATGCTCAGGGAAAACGAATGACTTCTTTTGCCTCCGTTTTTGTTCACCCAATGGTGGATGAACGGATTGAAATCGAAATCAACCCGGCGGATCTGGATTGGGATACTTTTCGATCGAGTGGTGCGGGGGGACAGCACGTTAATAAGACGGAATCGGCGGTACGGGTTCGCCACCTTCCTAGTGGCATTGTAGTAGAGTGTCAAGAGGAGCGTTCTCAACATATGAACAGAGATAAGGCTATTCAGATGCTAAAGTCTCGCTTATATGAACGAGAGTTGGAGCGACAGCGAGCAGAGCGCGAAAAGGTGGAAGCAGGGAAAATGAAGAATGAATGGGGGTCGCAAATCCGGAGTTATGTACTGGATGATCGTCGCGTAAAAGACCATCGTACTCAGCATCAGACCAGTCAGACCGATGCCGTATTATCTGGAGAAATAGATGAATTTCTCAAAGCTTTTTTGATGCACCACAATTAATCCTGGATGGCCAAAACCTATCCGATAAATGCCCGCATCTGGAAGATTGTACAGTTTGCTGCAGTCTGTGTCTTTTGGGGGCGTGCCTGGCAGCACCTTTTTTGGGATGCACCTTACCGAACGTTACTTTGGGATGAAGTTTGGATGAGCGGCCTGGTAGAATTTGTCTTTGGAATGTCCTGGGAAGATTATGTGACCAGTACACCTGTGGATCAAGGCATTCAAACTAGTATTCGAATTTCCGGATGGATCTACGCTTTTGCGGGATTAGCCGTGATCTTCATACGTAAATTAGGCCGATGGAGCCGGATCATTATCTGGCTCGGCTTCATCAACCTGATTTTCCTATCTCTGCTCTATTTTAAGGAGCGCTTCTTCGCACTTGGGCAGTTCTTCGAGTATAGCTTACAAATGTTAGCTCCCTTCTTGGTGTTGTACTTGGCTGATAAGAATTCTATCGGAACTAGATTTGTCCTACTACTTAAATGGGCAATTGTTCTAACCTTTACCTGTCATGGCTTATACGCGGTTGGCTATTATCCTAGGCCCGTGCATTTCCAGGAAATGGTGATGAATATCCTGCCTGTGCAGGAAAGAGGGGCGATCCAGTTTCTGAATGTTGCAGGGATCCTTGATTTCGTGCTGAGTATTATGCTATTCCTACCTTGGAAGAGATGGCAAATGATTGGCCTTGGATATGCCATATTCTGGGGGTTCTTCACTTCGATTGCAAGGGTATGGGCTTTTGTACATTGGGACTTCTTTGCGTCTGGAATGCATCAATGGTGGTTTCAGACGGTTTATCGTTTTCCGCACTTCCTGATTCCACTAGTAGTGTTGTTGATGCTTTGGACTGCGTCGAATACGGATAACGATACCGCCGTTGAGAAAAGTCCTGAGTAACCATCCTATTACTATTTCCGAGAGTGGGGGTAAATGAAAAGGCTTGATAGGTTCAAATTCCTATCAAGCCTTTTGTCTTCCTTACAATTATCTGAAGTAGAATCGAAATATTGGATTAAATGGCTAAAATTTCAGCCATTCTTACCAAATCCTTATTAGGGTGTTTATTTTTTGTGATCGCATCTTGGAATGGCGTGTACTTAATCTTGTTATTGATGATTCCCACCATACATTTGGACTTGCCAGCAAGAATAGCCTCAACGGCACCAAAGCCCAATCGGCTAGCTAACACTCGGTCTAAAGCAGAGGGGGAACCTCCTCGCTGCAAGTGACCAATAATAGCAACCTTGGTATCGTAATGATCAAAAGATTCTTGCACCTGCTGAGCAATTTCTGCTGCGCCACCATACTTATTCCCCTCGGCCACGATTACTACGCTGAATAGTTTTTTTCTGCGTGCTCCCTTTCTCAGCAAATCAACCAGGTCATCAATGTTGGAATCCACCTCCGGTATCAAGATACATCCAGCACCACTGCCAATTCCCGTATTTAGTGCAATGAAGCCGGAATTACGTCCCATTACTTCCACGAAGAATAGTCTGTTATGGGAGTCTGCTGTATCGCGAATTTTATCAACTGCCTGAATAGCGGTATTAATCGCGGTGTCGAAGCCAATCGTTGCATCCGTTCCATAAAGGTCATTATCGATCGTACCCGGCACTCCAATAATCGGAATATCATATTCTGTTGTAAAAACTTCTGCTCCGGTGAAGGTACCATTTCCGCCGATGGCCACGCAGGCGTCTATATCAAAAGCAAGAAGAGATTCATAAGCCTGCTTACGCCCTTCTGGAGTCATGAAGCGCTTGCTTCGCGCAGTTTTCAAAACCGTACCACCTCTGTGCATGATATTTCCTACATCTCGGACCTCTAAACGTTTCAAGTCCCCGTCAATCATGCCTTCGTAGCCACGTGCTATCCCGTAAACGTGCAAATCGTTGAATGCAGCGGTCCTTACCACAGCTCTTACAGCTGCATTCATACCCGGAGCATCACCACCCGAGGTAAAGACTGCTATCCTTTTAATTTCATTGCTCATTTATCTGCCAATTTTTGTTCGTTTTCCAAATGAAATTCAACCAAATGGTTGATGGGATGCCTGAGAAAATGTCCAGCCTGCATCCCTTGGCTGGTTAAGATTGCATTTAGAACATCCTGAAAGTAGAAAGCAACTGACCCAATAAAATGGATGGGTAGCTGTTGGTGACCTTCATACTTCATGATGTGTCGGCGTACAAAATCTGAGAGACCTTGTTCCAAGATCTGTCTTATGTGGTGGTGATCTTTATGCTCAAAAAGAAATTTGGTAAAGGAGGCAATGTAGGCCTGTGGGGCTTCACTACCATACACTTTGTCAAGGACTTCAGCTCTTCCGCCGGGAATCCATTCACTTAGGGCCTCAGTTAGGATAGGAGGTAGTTCTCGGTAAAAGAAGGCACTCAATAACAATCGGCCGAGATAGATCCCACTTCCTTCATCCCCCAGCATGTAGCCTAGATTGGTGACCTGATCGGAAATTTCTTGCCCATTAAATTGACAAGAATTAGAGCCTGTACCCAGAATACAAACGATGCCCGCTTGATGTCCGCAAGTAGCCCGAGCGGCTGCCATCAAATCGTGCTGTACCTGTATGTTTGCATTGGGAAAAACCTTGGCTAAGGCAGTGCTCACTATTAACTGACGAGATGTCTCTTGACAGCCAGAACCATAGAAGTATACGGACTTTACCTTACTGTTTTCTACTTCATCCACGAAGGCCTTCGACATTTCACCAGAAATCCGGGAAACCGAGTGATAAACGGGGTTGAAGCCTATGGTTGTGACGCTCTTAGTTTGGTTTGGTTTGACAAGCTTCCAATCTGTTTTGGTAGATCCACTGTCAGCAATCAATATCATCTGAAATGCATTTCAGGCCCTGCAAAGGTAGTGTAAAAAATACACTAAGTAAAACAATTATTGGCCATTTTATTTAGGAATGAGGGTCTTGCAAATCCTACAACTAGGTGTACTATTTTCTCTTCCAATAGAACTGATTATCGTAGGAATATAGCCACGATCTCTAGTTTAAAATAGGCTTTGTATGAAAAAATGAGATACTTTTCTGCTGTGTCTCCTTCTTTCCCCTCTTAGGTGGTTAACTACTTTAGTTTTCAAGGCAATAAAAATAGTAATTGCCGTCCAGAATCTTCCAAAATTGCCCCGCAAGTAAGGGATTATATAGCTATAAAAAAAACAATAAGTTTCTTTTTTGAAATTTAAAACAAAATGTTTAAATTTGTTTATTGTAAAAACAATTTGATGTAATGAATACACTTTACCATACTTATCAAATGCAAGAAGATTCCTCTTCTCCTTCTTCTCTTACTTGGATTTTTAAGAACTGGTTTCAATTAATGTGTTTGGCCTTGATATTACACCTTTTATTCAGCAGGGATATTTCGATTCAATTTAATATGCAAGATGCCAGTGAGCGTCCAATTGCAAGTCAATCTATCGCACCAAATGCTAATGCAGCGAGTGCCGTTGCGGTACCGACTTCCTATCATGCACCTGTCAAAACTGAAAAACCTAAGCCTAAGGATAACCGAGGAAATACCTTTGCCAATCTAACTTTCATTTTGAGTCCTGATTACGCCAAACGTAAGAATATTGATCCTGATATTGTCAGAGCTAAGAAACAACATGTCTACAATTACATCAATCAGTACAAGGAGGTGGCTTTGAAAGAAATGCAGCAGTTCGGGATTCCTGCCAGTATTACCCTTGCTCAAGGTTTGCTAGAATCGAATGCCGGCGATAGCCGACTGTCTACAGAATCCAATAATCACTTCGGAATTAAGTGTAGATCAAAATGTAAAGGCTGCACCTGCAGAAATTACACAGACGATGATGTATATGATATGTTTAGGGTATTCAACTCCTCTTGGGAGAGCTATCGAGAACATTCCCGCTTGCTAACTTCCAAGCGCTACAAGCATTTGTTGAAGCTTAAGAAGACAGATTATAAAAAGTGGGCACATGGTTTGAAAAAGGCGGGCTACGCTACCGATAAGCGTTATGCTGAGAAGCTGATTAAGATTATCGAAACTTTAAAACTACACCGCTTAGATCGGGCATAAATAGAAAGTGCTTCGATTATAAGGGTGGTGCCGAGATGCTGTCGGTACCACCCTTATTTTTTGCCTGGAATGATTATTTGTTTTGACCTTTATCCCATATCCTTTATTTTTTCTACCCCAAATTAGAGAAGCTCGCTAGGTTTTGTATTTTTCCTGTCCATTCACAAAATACTTGTGGGGCATGCAGAAAATAATTGATGGTATTGATCAGCTCAGCGAACGAATAGGAAAGGGGACTTCCTGGCTTACCCTCTTGCTAGTCATTCTTGTATGTTTTGATGTGGTCACTCGCTACATTTTAAGCGATACTTCAGCTTGGATCATGGAATTGGAATGGCACCTCTTTTCATTGATATTTTTGCTTGGAGCATCGTTTGCCTTTAAACATGATAGACATGTTAGAGTGGATTTGTTCTATGCGAAATTTTCCCAAAGGGATAAAGCCTTGGTTAATCTTATTGGGAACAGCATTTTTCTGATTCCCTGGTGCGTAGTGATCATCATTTATTCATTCAATTATGGGATGACCTCCTTCAATATTCGGGAGACTTCGCCTGACCCTGGTGGTTTGCCGGCCAGGTATATCATTAAGTTTGCCATCACATTTGGGATTATACTACTCTTATTACAAGCTATAGGGGAGGCCTTGAAGGCTTACCAACAATGGCGTTCACCGGAAACCTCTAAGCCAGAATAAGCATGGAGATATTAGCGATTATTCTTTTCGTCAGCATATTTGTCCTAATCCTCTACGGATACCCAGTGGCTTTTACCTTAGGTGGGATTTCCATGATCTATGCCCTTTGTTTTTTGGACGCAGGTAGTTTTAGTACACTGCCTCCCAGGATCATGGGGGTAATGACAAATTATGTATTGATAGCTGTTCCACTGTTTATTTTTATGGGGATCATGCTGGAGAAGTCCGGATTAGCGGAAAGTCTGTTGGAAACGATGGCCATTTTATTGGGGAGAATTAAGGGCGGTTTAGCTATCTCTGTGGTGATAGTTGGGGCCCTTTTAGCAGCCTCCACCGGAATAGTGGGGGCTACGGTGATCACCATGGGTTTGATCAGTTTGCCCACTATGTTGAAAAGAGGCTATAGCCCCGAACTGGCCACAGGTACTATTGCTGCTTCCGGTACACTAGGACAGATTATTCCACCATCTGTGGTGCTGGTGCTCCTAGCTAGTGTCTTAAATGTCTCTGTTGGGAAGCTATTTGCGGCAGCTTTTCTTCCCGGTGTCTTACTGGTAGTATGCTATATTCTGTATATCATGATTAAGGCTAGGATTCACCCAGAATCGGCACCAAGTATACCCCTAGAAGAAATTCAGGCGTTCAAGGATAAGGACTTTGCCGCAAAGGTTATTAAGGCCTTTGTTCTTCCCTTTCTGCTCATTATTTCCGTTTTGGGCTCCATATTTACGGGTATTGCTACGCCCACTGAAGCAGCGGCAGTAGGTGCCTTAGGAGCGACCCTGTTGACCATTTTCCAAGGGAAGTTTAATCTTGAGGTGTTAAAGTCGGTACTGACAGAAACTACTCACCTGACCAGTATGGTGTTTATCATCCTATTGGGAGCAACTACCTTTACTTTTGTTTTCAGGGAAATGCACGGGGATGAATATTTGGTGAATTTGATCAGAGAAGCGGATCTTCCAGCGATGGGATTTCTGCTGTTAGTGATGATCGTGGTATTTGTGGCCGGCTTCTTTATCGACTTTATCGAGATTATTTTCATCATTGTGCCAGTGGTAGCACCGATTTTCCTAGAGCTGGAAATCGATTTGATTTGGATTGGAATCTTACTGGCCCTAAATCTGCAAACCTCTTTTCTATCTCCTCCTTTCGGCTTCTCTCTTTTCTATCTGAAGGGAGTAGCACCACCTACCGTCACCACACAGCATTTATACCGAGGCATAATTCCTTTTGTGGTGATTCAGTTGGTGTTCTTAGGCTTAGTGATCTTGTTTCCTGAGATCATCAGCCTGCTACAGTTTTCTCTGTAGGCGACTAGCTTTGAATTTTGGTGTAGAACAGCTTCTCTGTCCATTCGGACCAAGCTGCTGCTCTCTTTCGGTAAGCATCATAAGAAGCGTATACTTTAGCTGCTATGGGATCATTGGCCGTAACTTCTTCGATTACTTCATTGGTATAGATTCTCAACTGATCAATTACTTCTTGTGGAAATGGGCGGATATCTACTCCTTGATCCATTAGGCTGGCTAGGACTTCCGCGTTTTTAGTTTCCATCTCGCTCAAAACCCAAGTACTGATCCGGAGAGAAGCAGTGCGAAGAATAGCTTGGAGGTCAAAAGGCAAGCTTTCAAACTTTTCTTTATTGACAATAAGCTCCAAGGCAGTGCCCATTTCATGCCAACCTGGAGAGTAGTAATACTTTGCAATTTCCGGAAACCCCATTTTTGAGTCGTGGAAAGGCCCAATCCATTCTGTAGCGTCAATCACACCGCGTTCTAAGCCAGTATAGATTTCGCTACCTGCCAACAAGACCGGTGCTCCTCCAGCTTTCTCCAAGACTTTACCCCCAAGCCCGGGAATCCTCATCTTTAAGCCCTTTAGATCTTCAATGCTATTAATCTCGCGATTAAACCATCCACCCATTTGTACGCCAGTATTTCCCGCGAGTATAGGGACTAGATTAAAGTCCTTGTACAAATCTTCCCACATTTCCATTCCACCTCCGGTCAGTATCCAAGCCGTCAATTGCTGGGCATTCATCCCAAAGGGCACAGATCCAAAGAACTGTCCAGCGGGAATCTTGCCCGCCCAATAGTAAGCGGCACCATGTCCCATTTCCGCTCCTCCATTCCTTACGGTATCAAAAGTCTCTAAAGGCGGCACCAATTCTCCTCCTCCGAAGACTTGGATATTGATCCTTCCGCCAGACATTTCCTTGACAAGATCGGCATAATGTTGGCATGCCTCGCCCAGAATCGGAAAGTTCGGCGGCCAAGTGGTTACCATTTTCCAGTTGTACTGTTTGCCACTAATTACGTTCGGCCCTCCTTGTTGATTTTGGGCAATATTCTCACTCATTAGGGATCGCAAGAAAAGAGGCAGAGAGATGGTTCCCAATGCCAGCCCTTTAAAGAATCCTTTTCTACTTAATTTCATGCTCGAAACAGTTTTGCTTGGAAATGTCTACGGACTTAATCAGGTATTAGACATGCTGAAAGTAGCAAATAAGCTTATTCAAAGGTATATCCATTCAAGAAATCTTTCACCTTCATTCGTTTTCTTCCTTGCAACTGCAACTCCAGAAGGTTAATGTACCCATTTGCAGTACTTACTTGAATGTAGCTTTTATTGTCAGAAGAGAAAGTGCCTGGGGGAGTAGAAGGCATTTCCATAGTCATGACAACTTCGCTTCTCAAAATCTTCAATTGCTTGCCATCTAAGGTCGTCCAAGCCGCTGGATATGGACTTAAACCCCTGATGAAATTATGTACTTCTTCGCTGGTTTTGTTGAAATCGATCTCACAAGTTTCCTTGAAGAGTTTTGGTGCTTTGGTGGCAGCTTGATGATCTTGTACTTGTAGTTCCACTTGATCCTTTTCAATCATTTGTACTGTTTCCAACACTGCCTCCGCGCCCAATTCCATCATCCGATCATGCACATCTCCAGCGGTATCGTCGGGTCCGATCGGCATTTCCCGCTGTAAGATGATATCCCCTGTATCGATCTTATGTCGAATGAAGAAAGTCGTTACTCCGGTTGTTTCCTCCCCACGAATAACTGCCCAGTTGATTGGAGCAGCTCCTCTGTATTTAGGTAAGAGTGATCCATGCAGATTAAAGGTCCCTTTGTTCGGCATATCCCAAACTACCTCCGGAAGCATCCGAAAGGCCACCACAATTTGTAAATCTGCTTTGAGGGCAGCGAGATCTTCCAAGAAGGCAGGATCTCGGAGTTTAGTGGGCTGTAGTACCTTTATTCCCTTTTCAACAGCATATTTCTTTACCGCGGATTCCAGTAGGACTTTGTTACCTCTTCCACCATATTTATCGGTTGCAGTCACTACTCCTGCAACATCGTAGCCATTTTCCAGTAAAATTGCCAAAGAGGGTACCGCAAATTCGGGGGTGCCCATGAAAACGATTCTTAAGCTCATGTATTCTATTATGGTTTATTGAGCAAAGAGCGATCAACGGAGCGCTCTAGGAGGTGACAATGAAAAAAAATTTCGTCATTATACAAACAAATACGATCAACACTACATGAAACGCCCATTATTTTTTGCCATTCTACTGGTGATGAGTTGCCCAATTTTGTCAACAGGACAGAACGTAATTTTAGAAGGCTACGTCTTCGAAGATGACAACCGCGGATACCTAAACGAGGTTCAAGTCAAGGTAATCGATCAGGTTACAGAATCCATTATAGCCGAGGCATACACGAATACGGAAGGCTTCTTTACTTGTGAAGTGCCAGCTAATAAGGATCTTTTGATTCGTGCCAGTAAGAATCTCTTCTTTCCGGCTGAGTTGGTAGAATCAACGCATGATGTAGCACCAGGTAAAAAGGTCTTTCCCAAAATTAAGCTAAAAAGACGCCCAGGTTATTTACTGGAATTGACCTTAGCTGAAACAAGGACTAGAGCCGACTCGGCTATTTCCATTACTGATACGCACATTGAGGTCTATAATAATACGAACCGAGAACAAGAACTGGATATGCCGATATATCCTAGCCCAGAATTCAAGTACACTCTTCAAAGAGGTAATCACTATACATTTTTGATTAGGAAGGAAGGTTACTTTAATAAACGCATTGAAGCCTACGTGGATGTAAAGGGTTGCATAGTGTGCATTGATGGCGTTCAAGATATTGGCCCTGGCCCAGGCGTATCGGATAATCTTACGGAGGGATTTGCTATGGGTACTTTATTGGCAAATTTAGAATTAGAAAAAGCAAGCTTGGACAAAGTGATTGCATTGGAAAACATTTATTACGATTACAATAGTGATGAAATTCGCGCAGATGCCGCTTTGGAACTAGATAAGGTGATTACCTTGTTAAAGGATAACCCGGTATTGCTTATCGAGTTAGGATCTCATACGGATTCCCGTGGTCAAAAAAGAGATAACCGAAAATTATCACAGGCAAGAGCGGACGCTGCCGTGGAATATATTGCCAAGAATGGAGGAATTGAGTACGAAAGACTATCGGCAAAAGGGTACGGAGAAAGCCAATTGGTGAATCACTGTGCGGATGATGTAGAATGTGACGATAAAGAGCATCAGGCCAACCGTAGAACAGAACTAAAGATTATCGGTTATGCTGACAGTGATCCCATTGAGCGCCTGAGCCTAGCGGATATTATCCGAAAGGAACAAGAGGCAGCACTCTTGCAGGAAGTATTGCAGGGAGAAATTGTTTCGGTACCGGGCAGGAAACCGGCTAAACGGGAAGAAACGACTTTAGTGGATACTACCCCTAAAGGGCAAGTGGTGAAGGCAAGTTTGGAGACAAAGCCTGCCGTCGCTGAAAGCAAGGCCCCAGAAAGTACCGCAGAAACGAATACGGCGACAGAAGAGCAGGAATTCATGACGATCGAGTCTGATTATCAAGGCTATCGCATCGAAATTCTAGCCACTGCTGAATACCTTACGATGGATCACAAGCTATTTAGTCAATACAAAAATATCTATTTGGAAAAACGTTCAGATACGGAGTATTCCTATTTGATTGGGCATTTCAAAAACCAATCGGATGCACAATTATATGTTGATGCACTATTATCCAATGAATACCCTCAAGCTAAGGTGATTCAATTTGTAGATGGTAGCCGCCGATAGGCTTATTAGGGGCGTTGAATCGATTCAATGATATACAATGGTCGTTTCTTAATCTCGTGGTAGATATTGGCCAAATAGATGGACATGATGTAGAGGTTGAGACAGGTAACGGCAAAGAAGATGGAGATTAGAATGACCAGGAAGGTCCAACCAGGAGGAGCTTCTTGGGTATTACCAAAGAGATCTGCTCCAGAGAACTTGAATACCAAGGCATTGACCACCACGCCAATCAGGAAGGCCAGAGATAGGATAAAGAGCCACAGCATGAGGGAGTTAAGGAAGGTGGTGAAGGAAGTTATGGCGATTAGTGACGTTTTGAAGCGTTCCGAGAAACCCTCTTCAGCTTCAATTGGCCGACCGACAGTGGTTTCCAGATACGAGGTGTTGTACCCTACAATAGAGTAGAGGGCTTTCATGTAGCGCAGGTTCTCTCGCAGTTTGAGTAGAGAGTTCAAGGCGCGCCGAGAGATGATCCTGGTGGTGTAGGCTCTGGCATCGATCTTAAGGGAGGAATAATTTCGGAGTAGAAAGTAGAAAATTCGATAAAATACCTGATAACGTATGCTTACTTTGGGGCCAGTGCCTCGCAGATATACGATATCATAGTTTTCTTGCGTTTTCTGAAAGAGTTGTAGGATCAAATCAGGGTTATCGGCGAATTCGAGTTCGAAGACAACAGTATAGTCCCCGTTTGACCGATCTAGGCCAGCAATTATGGCGTGATTTTTGTTAATTGAAGTAGAAAGATTAAGTATAAAAACCTGATTTTTATAGACTTTCTCCAAATGGTTAAGCTCATCTCCTAGATTATAAGCTGGCAGATTATTGATTAAAATGACCTCGTAGTCGGAAAAGTTAGCGGTCATTAAATCATGAACTTTTTCCAAAAACACCGGCAAACCCTTAATATCCGCAGGTTTCTGAATAACACTAATTAAAGAAACAAAGGTATTGTACATCAGTAATTTACGATCTGTAAGTATGCAAAACCTTGAAACAATCTGACAATCTCGAAGCTTAAGTAGGGCCAGTGTACCAGGATTAGGCCCTTCAAACATTGTTTTCCCGAAAAGGGACAAGCTTAAAAAACTGGCAACAAATTATAAAAATTAGCTTGTAACATCTTATTTTCATTGTCTAATATCAACAGCAGGATCTAACTATATGCCAAACAATTTTCCATTTTATCAGCAACTCGACGCCATGGACTGCGGGGCAACTTGCCTCAGGATGGTTGCCAGGTATTTTGGACG
>ENA-UENX01000020-UENX01000020.1-marine-metagenome-genome-assembly--contig:-NODE-20-length-75998-cov-5.181847_pt1 | contig 75998 bp, 62 predicted proteins | sample MGYA00237875_ERZ529327 | MGnify/ENA primary metagenome ERZ529327 (study PRJEB26372, sample SAMN05368347) | marine metagenome | biome: cultured habitat; feature: ocean water; material: water; isolation... | reverse complement strand
ACAAATTCCAAAAGCCAAATTCAAACAGCTTCTAAGAGAATTAAAGCTAAAGGTACAGAAAAGCGGCTCAATTTCTTAGGCAGATGCAGCAGCTGTTTTCTCTTTTCGTACTTGTATGAAAAGGGCAACTAAGGACGCAAAGGCAGCAAAGAACCAGGCGTATTGGATATATTGTTTGCCCGCTGCTATTTGATCAAAGCCAATCGCTATGGCTACTATGACGTTCATCAGCAGAACCAAACGATTCAGCCACAAATTGGGCTTTCCTTTTCTCAAGGAAAGTAGAAAGACAAAGTTCGAGATTCCCGCAAGTAGCTGAATTCCGCCAAATAGGATCTTGCCCTGACTCAAGGGATCGATGGCTCCCAGGATGAACAGAAAGCTGTTCAGCGCAAATACCACTCGATTGGTTTTCTCCTTACGATCTGCAGTCATAGCCTATACAAGTTTAAGGTGTCCGCTTCAAGGATAAACTGGAGAACGGAATAGCAAAAATATCTAGCCCGTCCGTGAAGTAGAAGGTACGACCATCCCTACTCAGAGAGGCTCCCCACCCATAGGGGAGTGCCTCTATCTTTTGCGGAGGAGTCCATTTCGGTTCACTTTCACTACCCTCATTGTGGCTGTAAAAGAATCCCTGTTGAGCCGGTTCCCCCTCCAGGTATCTGGTAAAAATGAGGAATTGCTTCTTTGGGCCCATAAAGGGACTGAATTCAGTACCCCTGGCAGTATTAATCGGTGTGGGTAAAGGTTCAATCTCCAATTGTTCACCAACGAACCTACCCATGGCCAAGTCTCCCTCATTTTCGGGGGTATACAAGTATAATTCCTTTTCCGTATACCATTGGAAATATCCTGCTTTAATGCCGGATTGATCTGTGAGATTAACACCGGGGAGCCATTGGCCTTCGCTCTGTTGACTTAGCCAGGTACTGGTTTCCTCTCCTTGTCGTACCGTATATAGAATACGCCGGCCGGAAGGGGAAATAGCTCCATTATAGATCGTATCCAGTTCAACTATCCGTTGGGCCTTGGTAAAACGTCCGTTGACCTTCTTAGCCAAAAAAGGGAGTTGTTTTTCCCAGTCATTACCGGCCGTCCAAAAAACAACCCTTTCATCTTGGGTAAAGCTTAGGTAGTTTTGCTCCAAGGCTCCGGTGCTGATCAGTTCGGGATAGAATTTATACTGAGCCAGCTGCTCAGCGGATAGCCAGCTTGTTTGCGGAACTTTATTGGTTTTGCAATTGGATAATACCAGAAGTAGTACAGAAAAATAGAGGAACTTAGGTTTCATGGACAGACCTTTACTCCCCTTAAAGTAAGTAAAAATGACCGCTTAGCCAGCCATCTCATAAGCTTCTTTCAGCCAGGCCAATAGCTCACCGTCTACCTCTCCAGCTTCACTTAGTTTTACGCGGTGGGTACACATGCTGCCGAAAGGACCTGATGTTTCCAAGCGACCTGCTGGATCTTTACCTTTAATCTTCAAGCCCAAATCCATGCGTGTTTTGGTGGAGGGTTGAATGAGGGCAAATTGTTTTTTCCTTCTTACGCTTACATTGGCCTTTTTAGGAACAAATTCAATATCATCGCCGAAGGCGCTAATAGCAGCCTTTAGTTTCTCGTAAATGGGGAAAAGAACTTCTTTCCCTTTTGAGTATTGGGCATTGACTAAATCCGTAGCATCGTGAGAGCCCGCATCCGCTTCTCGGTACTTCAAGGTGACAAAGTTGGCAAATCCATGCGTTAGTCCATGTTCACTTTTGAGGTATTTCATGATTTCGCCATGCTTCTCTAGGGAGGTAGCTTTAACGATCTTCTTCCATTCCGCCAGGGACTTTCCTGTTTTTTCTAATAAACCTTTTTCCATTGTTTTTTGATTGTTTATTGTCTGGTGTTACCAGGCGCCTAAAATAGCGCCCATTGTTGTTAGTGCGACAACGCAATATCCTGCATTGATCAAAAATGCTGCCAGGCTTTTCATCTCAAATAAATAAAGTATTCCTAGAAAGGTAGCCACCCAGCCAATACCCGCTAAGAAGCCAGCCATCGTCCCGAAACCCATGGTCGCTTCTGATCCAATGAACATTTCCAGGTTAAAGGCAGCGAATAGAGATAGCAGTAAGGAAAGACCAAAGGTTTTTCCGATACTTCTTTGCTTGAGATCTTCTTCAGTAAAGTTAAATGCTTTCATCCAAGCCCTCCCAAAGAGCGGACCGTACCAAATTCCTCCGATGAAGAAGGCGGAGACAGCGGCAACAATAACGGATAACCAATTAATACTCGAAAAGGCAGTTGCAAGATCCATAATAATTGTGTTAATGAAATGATGACACAATATTAGCGATATGCGAACATTTTGTATTGTAAAAAATTAACCTTCGCGATCTAAAGGGAAAAAATTCGGTTCCTCATCACTAAAGTTTTGATCCAAAAACTCTTGTGGATTGAAGCCTGAGAAGTGCCGAAACTCCTTGATAAAATGAGATTGATCGGTGTAACCACAATCGTAGGAGATTTGAGTCCAGGATAGCGTTTGTTTTTGATAGATCTTGGCCAGTATCTCATTGAATCGGAAAATTCGTTGAAAGTATTTGGGAGTAAGTCCCAGGTATTTTTTGAACTGGTTGATCAAGTGCTTCTGGGAATAGGGATAGGATTGGATCAGTGCTGTAAGCTCTGATGCAGTCAAGGCTGGAGCTTTCTTTAGTCGATCTACCAGTTCTAGAATTGCTGGCGGAGGAGTCAGGTCGTTCTTATAGCGCTGGTTTAGCCATTGCTCAGCGGCTTGAAACTTAGCGGCATTATTCTCCCCATTCACTATGGCCTGACGGAGCTTCTTTATGGAAGGACCGACTACTTCCTCAGCTGCAATGACTTTTCCATTTAGCTCATGGATAGGAATATGTAGGAAGGGATGGGCTCCAGTCGGCTTGAATTGAATGACGAACATCTCCGAGTCCTGGTGAGCGGAGATGGAGATGTAGCGCTTGTGCATACCAGAAATCCATGCCTCGGTGTAGGTTGATTGAGGGATCAAGGTCTCATTGTCAAAAGTATTCCGAGGAATTCCATCCAATTCGAAGATCAGAAAGATATGTCCTGTGGGGACTACCCGCTCAATAGAATGGTCGGGCTGGAAGCCCTTAAAGTGAAAAATGGCTTCGATATAAGCCTCAAGTTCCGTACTGATGGTATGCTGCTCTAGGGTCATCTTAGAGTCTTGAATTTGGCAGTTTACTTAGATGGAGGATAAATGTAGGATTTTTGATCAGTAAGCGGAGGGCTGACTGATGGTTTTCGATCAAAAGGCCAAACTCATCTAGTAATTCATGTACTAGGGAGGAGGAATACGGATGCGTCGAACCATTGTATAGCCCGATCAGATCCGTATTCCTTTCCCCTCTCTATGTACTATTCTATGGTATAGTGCACTCCTGCGTATATCATTCTACCAAAGATCGGCCCCCAAACCAGAGTGCTATCAAAGTAATCCCCAAACGGATCATTGGCTCCCAATATCGGATTGGATTGGACGAAGTTGAACAGGTTCTCACCTCCCACGTAGACACGAAAGCGTTCCCCAAAAGTTTTGCTGACTTGTGCATTGGTCATCAAAAAATCTGGTGAACGGTCGGCCACTTGAAGCTCGGCTGGATTGGCTGCAGTCGAGGGTATGCGTTTTGCTCCTTGCCAGTTGAAGGTTAGATCAAAGTCCCATTCCTCTCCCACCTGGTAGCCGAAATTAGCAAATGCTCTATGGCGCGCTACGAAAGGTCGCTCTAATCTCCCTTGCTGATAATCTGCCTGTACATCATTGAAACGATAAGCTATTCGCAAGTCCAAATTGCTCAGTACCGCATAATCGATCTGGGCTTGAAAGGTATTCGAGAAGGACTTTCCATCTAAGTTATAGAAGCGAACGGCTCGTGGAGTGGCATCGTAATCGACTACCACTTGCTGATCAAAGCGAGTATGGTAGCCATCCAAAGTGATGATCAATTCTCGGTTTTGGATAATTACGGTTTGGCGCCAATTCAGACCAAAATTCCAAGCTACTTCCTGGTTAAGGCCGTAGGGTGTATCTCTACCATCACTTTGCAATACAAAAGAACGTGCAGAGGCCAACATACCTAAATTTTCGGCAATGATGCTGGCAGTCCTTCTGCCTTGCCCTGCGGAAAGGCGGAAGATACTTTGCTCATTCGCGGCATAGCGCAGATGCAAACGAGGGGTTAAAAAGAAACCAAATTGATTGTGATGATCGGCTCGCAGTCCAAGTACAGCCGTGAAATTATCGTTCGGCAGATAGGTGTACTCCACGAACGCCCCGGGCACCACCTCATTTCTTTCGAAGAAGCCTTCCGCTAGCCATTCTTCAAATTTATCCGCCTGTAGACTCAAGCCTGAATTTAGCTTATGTGCGGGATCACCCAGCGTTTCTGTATAAATGAGATTGGCATAGAAGGATTGCTGATCTGCATCGTAACGAGTAGTGCCAAAGGACGCATCTTGATTGTGCAAGGAACCATTAAGTTGAAAACCAATACTGGCATCGGGACGATTTTGGAAAACCCTACCGATTTTAGCCCATCCTTCCAGACGGCGGGTTTGCATCCGAGCCCCCCAGGCGATGTTTTGGCTGGCCTCTTTGTCAAAGTCTAGCTGGCCACTGGTCTTGTTGAAGTGGGTGACTTTGATTCCGAATTGGCTATTCCATCCATTATCTCCCCTGTATTTCCAGCGATTTACAGCTGTCCATTCCGTACCCGTGGGCATATCAAGGAAGCCATCCTCATTCCGATCATTTTGGCGAGACTGAGAGTTGCCATGGACCAAAAAACTAGTGTACCAGTTGTTGCCTACCTCCAAACGGGCGTTGGCATTAGCTTCCAAACGACCTCCTTCATTACCGTAGAGGTTAAAGTAAGCTCGTTCGCCTTCTTCAGGCTTTTTTAATTCAACATTGATCTGTCCGGTCATGCTCTCAAAGCCATTGATGACAGAGCCTGGACCTTTTGCCAATTGAATCCCTTCGACCCAAGGACCGGGGATGTACACCAATCCATAAATAGAGGCCAAGCCGCGTACATCGGGCAGATTCTCTCTAGTGATCTGGGTATACGGCCCTGCTAGCCCTAGCATTTCGATTTGGCGGGCTCCGGTAACCGCATCGGTAAATGATACATCAACGGCCGGATTAGTTTCAAAGCTCTCTGCCAGATTACAGCAAGCTGCTTTCAGTAGTTCCTTGCGGCCGATCTGCTGGATCAGAATGGGCTCTACAAAGGATACTTCTATCGCTTTTCGTTTGTAGGTGACTTCAACAGCTTCCAAGGTGGTACCAGGAGTTAGGGTAACTTTAACAGAGGTTTCTTTGGTAACTGTAATGGTGTCTGTATAATACCCCACGTAGCTTACAACCACCTGATTAGCGCCATCGGGGCGTTTCAAACTGAACTTTCCTTCCTTATCAGTGACAGCAGCTGGCTTAGCATCCAACCAATAAATGTTGACGCCTGGCAAGGGGACGGCTTTCCCATTTTCCTCCACTAGAATATTTCCACTGAGGCTTCCCGGCGCAGCCTCAAAAATATCTTTGGGTTGATGTTTTGCTACGACGGAAGCATCTCTGTATTTACAGCAGTCGTGCAGCTTGTCATAAGCGGCATCACTGGCCCTGAGCTGTTTGGTGTCATGTCCAACTGCCGCTACAGCTTGATGCAGAAGGCCTTCGTCAATATCTCTTCCGGAAAGGGCAACGGAGAGCATACGAGTATCCACATTCCAGTCTGCCTTTTCCACACCATCCAAGGCTTGCACTGCAGTTTCTATTCGGTCTTCACACATACCGCAAATACCATCTACAAAGAACTCGAGCTCACCCACTGTTTTTCGGTGGGCGGCAATTTGCTCAGGATCGCGATACTTGCAGCAAGCATGTAACTTTGCATAGGCTTCCTCACTTGCTTTCACTTTCTTTGTGTCATGCCCCGCCGCAGCCACTGCGGCATGTAAGGCTTCTTCTTTCACGCCCTTTTTACCCAAGGAAACAGACAGCATGCGCGTATCTACATCCCATTCGGCAGATTTGACTCCTGCTACCTTGGTCACTGCTGTTTCAATGCGTTTTTCACACATTTCACATAGCCCATCCACGAAGAATTCGAGTTCGTTCTTCTGCTTTCCATGGGCAGCAATTTGATTGGGGTCTCGATACTTACAGCACCCATGTAGTTGGTCATAAGCTTTATCACTTGCCCTTACTTCCTTAGTATCATGGCCTGCCGCAGCTACGGCTTGGTGGACTAAAGCTTCGTCCAGTTCAACTTGACTGGAAAAGAGTGTTAGCATACGGGAATCTACATCCCACTGGGCAGCATCAACCCCTTCGACTTTTTTCACTGCAGTTTCGATTCGCGTCTTGCACATCCCACAAAGGCCATCCACAAAGAAGGAAACCAGTTTCCCCTCATCCCGATGTGCTTCTAATTGCTTCGGATCTCGATATTTACAGCATTTGTGCAATTTATTATAGGCCTCATCCGAAGCACTGGATTGTTTGGTATCATGCCCCACTGCATTAACCGCTTTGTGGAGTTGGGTTGCTTTATAATTAGATTTGGTAATAAGCGTGAGTAAGCGGGAATCTACATCCCAATCGGCCTTGATCACCCCTTTTACTTTTGAAGCTGCTGTCTCAATGCGCTCTTCACACATTCCACATATACCATCTACGAACACACTAGAGGTATCTCTCTGGCCAAGACCTACCTGCGCTACAAAGCAAAGCAGCATCAGACAGCTTACGGATATGATATTTCTCATCTAAGCATAGATTTTATGCTACCGATTGCAGGCGTAATCTAAATTTCCAGGCGCTGGCGATGGGTAGCTAAGCTCAATAAGCTTCCCAGGTCCTGAAAATGTAATCATGCAGTAGCTACTTCCTGTTAAAGGAGAGCCCATCGATAGCAGTACAATGATTTGATAGGAACAAATTTGAGTGTACTTATCCGAGTTGTGGCGGATGCCAGATGAGGTGAGTAAAATCGTGGGTGTATGGGCTTACAACCCATGCCTGCAATTGAGGCTTCTTTTGAGGGATAATTAAAGCTGGTGTCTCCAGTGTTGGAAGAATAATGGATACACAACAAAAGCAATGGCATCCATCTGCACAGGGGTCTTCTTCTGTTGGTGATTCTTCGGAATGCGTGGGAGGCTTACAGCATTTATCCTTTTTCGCTGATTTGTGACAAGATTCCTCCTCCTGTGCATGTTCCTGTTGCGTGTGCAACTCTTGACAGAGGCTGCCACCGTCCCAAGGACGAATACCAGACATGAACATGATACAGCACAATATGAGTGGATAAATTTTCACCCTGCAAATATAGGAAGAAAAATTAAGCCATATGGGCGAGGAGGGAAATTCGTTTTGAGATAAATAAGATGCGTAGTTCACGGCAAATCAGGGTCTGCCGCGAACTTTTTTGGAATGTTGGAGCGCATCAATCTTTTCAAGTGATTGATAGCGGAATTCACTCTTGGTCGTTTCTTCTTGCTCCAACTATATATTTTGGTTTAAAAGAGATCTCCAATAAAATTGGGATCGAATAATTCGTCTAGATAGCTTTCTCGAGTGTTGATTCGGTAGTTGTCACGACAATCACCAGTGCCACTCGCCATGATACTTTGGCAGGTGCCATCGGGATTGGTGGCTTCCCTATGATCTCTGGCCAAGTCGCAGTGCCCCAATTCATGGAAAACCACAAATTCACGCAATAAGTCAGATGCTCGATCCCAAAAAGTTTGGTCTATTTGTACATGATTGGATCGATGAGAACCATAGGTACATTGGCCAGCTACACCATCTTCTTCGAGTTCCTCGATCACACCGGTTACTTCTGCCTGGCGTAGGTTAATGTCCAATCCTCTCAAAAGTCCTTCCTGTTCATAACGATCAAAGTATACCCAAAGGGCTTCATCAACGCCGGGATAGGGCGCAATCACCTCTTCTTCTGGTTCTTCCTCTTCCGGAGGAGTGATATCTGTAAGACTATTATCAATTTGGCAAGATCCCAATAGGAGGGCGATAGAGAATAACCACAGCCAGCTTTTGTGTCCTTTAACAATAGGCATGATCAAAATGGATTTTGGTTAACAAGTGTAAAAGCTGCTGCTATATGGTGATTTGGGTTGAGTAAGTAAACGAATATAAAAACTGCTCATATAACTGAGCGATGGGGTGTGGAAATTGCATGGATAAGAAAACTTTAAGATTTCCTTTTGTCGGGAAATTACCAAAGCGAACTTGAAGCATGAAATTTGACTGTTTTGCTGAATCTTTTACCTTTGACCAGACCTCAAGATTCCATTTCCAATTTGCTAACCATCAATCCTGTCCTATGAGAATGTTGAATACTCGCCTTCTGTTTTTGCTTTGCTTTAGTTTGATTGTATCCTGCCTGAATTTACCGGCACAATCCTCTGTCTATTATCCAGCACCTGGTGATAAGTGGGAAACGAAGACACCCGAGCAAGTTGGGATGGATGCCAATAAACTGCAAGAGGCTATTGCCTTTGCCAAGGAAATCGAAAGTCAATCCCCACGTGATCTAGAGGAGGCTCATTATCTGGGTTTTGGCCGAGAGCCCTTCGGCGATGCTGTAGGACCACACAAGACAAGAGGAGAGGTGACGGGGATTGTAGTACGGAATGGCTACATCGTAGCAGAGTGGGGCGAACCCAAGCGGGTGGATATGACTTTCAGTGTTTCCAAAAGTTTTTTGTCCAGTACCGTTGGGGTGGCGTTTGATCGAGGTTTAATACATTCCTTAGACGATAAGGTACACGATTATATGGCTCCCGTCTCTATTATTGGGCCATCTGCTGGGAGTAATAAGGCGGATTACTTCGGGCAACCCAAGATTTACGAGCCCTTTGATACCCCACACAATAGAAAAATAAGCTGGAATCATTTATTGAGACAAACCAGTGACTGGGAAGGGACTTTATGGGGGAAGCCGGATTGGGCGGACCGACCCAATAGAGAACCACAAACCTGGATTCGACGAGAGCGTCACGAACCAGGGACTCACTACAAGTACAATGATGTAAGAGTAAATGTCCTGGCTTTGGCGGCCACCAATATCTGGCGTCGTCCCTTACCGCAGGTATTGAAGCAATATGTCATGGATCCCATTGGCGCCTCGCAAACTTGGCGCTGGCATGGCTACGAAAACTCTTGGATACTCATGGACGGTGTAGCTATGCAAGTGGTTAGTGGCGGTGGGCACTGGGGTGGAGGCATGATGATTAGTGCCAGAGATCAAGCGCGATTTGGGTATCTAACTTTGAGAAGAGGAAAATGGGAAGATCAGCAAATCTTATCTGAAGAGTGGGTAACGCAAGCGCTAACGCCAACTAAGGCTCGCAAGACCTATGGTTTCATGAATTGGTTTGTCAATACGGACAAGGAATACATCGCATCCGCACCAGAAACGGCTTTTGCTCATATCGGTGCAGGCACCAATATGGTTTACGTAGATCCGGAGCACGATCTGGTCATCGTTGCCCGTTGGATCAATCGTAGGTCGATGAGTGATTTTGTAGGGAAAGTCCTTGCTGCGATCAAAGAGTAGGTAATTACCTCTCCTTTAGCTCGACTTTCAGCTCATATGCGCCTTCCAAAACTCCCTTTGCTCCGGCTACACCAATGAGGATGTTGTAGGGGCGAGCGACGGAAATATAGGAAACAGAACGAGCTTCGGCCGGGGCATTGAAGTTCGGTTGACCGGCGTAGATGGGGTAGCCAGCTTCGCAGGAAATGGCTTGACTGATGTCGGGTGGCGTAACCATGTTATTGATCCCCAGACGCAATGCATAGATGTTAATTCTATGCTTGGGGTCCTTGGGTTGAACGGTGATTTTGAGATCGGAATAGGCTGGCATCTGCATGCGATACAGTACGTGATTGCCTTGAAATTCCACGAAGCGGGTACCGGGAAAGCAGGCCACAGAGCTATTCTCTGCCCACCTTAGCGGCATGGTTTGTCCTTGATCTAGCGCTCCTTCGAAGATGCTGATCTGATTTTGAGGGGTCTCTAATGCATAGACTTGACGCATACTTTGTTCTTCTTGTGCTAGGATGAAAGTTGCGAATAGGCTAAGGGGAAGCCAAAGGATTAGTTTTCTCATGATCCAAATGTATTAATTTTCTTCCTTCTTTGTTCAAAAACGATTTTCTAATAGCATGGCCGCTTCTTCATCCAAGAAAAGTTTCGCTGCTTCGTGTTTGCGAAGGATGGAGGCGGGGCAAGTTGTACTGATCGGTCCTTCTAAGGTGTGCTTTACAGCCGCTTGTTTTGTGGGCCCTGGGACTACACAGACGATTTGATCGGCAGACATCAGAGCGGGTATCGTCAAGGTGATGGCTGCTGAAGGAACAGCTTCGAGCGTAGGGAAGGCTCCATCATTGACCTGTTGCTGCCGGCAAATTTCGTCTAACTCAACGATCTTGACCCAGTGTGAATCTTCAAAATCTGCGACCGGTGGATCGTTGAAAGCAATATGCCCGTTTTCTCCGATTCCCATCGCTACTACGTCTATCGGCTCTTCTCGCAATAGCTGGGTGTAATAGCTAGTTTCTTGGGTTGGATCTTGGTGAGTTGGATCGATATAGTAGACCTGCCCAAAAGGTAAGTGGTTGAAAAGATGCACATCCAGGAAGTGGCCGAAGGAAGCCTCACTAGCTTGAGGAAGGCCCAGATATTCATCCATATGAAAAGCGATCACCCGCCGCCAATCTATTTCCCGATCCTTAGATAAATGATCTAAAAACTCTGCTTGGGAAGGAGCCGCTGCAAAGATGACGCGCACTTGATTCTGGTATTTTAACTTTGTTTTTATAGCCTTAAGAAAAGCTTCGCCAGCAGCGAGTCCCATGCTTTGGCGAGTAGGGTGGATGCTAACGTCAAGTTGGTCACATTGAAATCGTTTTGTCATGCAGTGTTTTTCAATTGGTCAATCGAGAATGGGCTGTCACTACCATAAATATAACGAATGCCTAAATTTTTAGCCAGTCGGATACTATATTTAGGCTAAATCCTTTCTGTGAGTCAAAGAAATCTATTCTCTTCTCGGGTCGCTACGGTGCTGACTATGATTGGTGTGGCGGTGGGTCTGGGAAATGTTTGGCGCTTTCCCTACATGATGGGAAAGTATGGTGGTAGTGCCTTCCTGTTTATCTATTTGCTATTTACGGTACTCTTTGCCCTACCTGCTCTTGTGGGAGAAGTCGGACTGGGGCGCGTTACTCGAAAAGGGATTTTGGGCGCTTTTCAGGAAGCGCTGGGTCCAAGCATTGGAAAGTTGGTAGGTTTCCTTTTGTTGTTTACGGTTACCATTGCCAGTTCCTACTACGTCGTAGTGATCGCCAATGTCATCTTTACCGCGGGCTTTTCAGCGGTTAAAGGATTTAGTGCTGAAAGTATGCCCATATTTGAGGGGCAATTGAGCAACGGGTATCTGCAATACGGAATTGTATTGGGTACGCTCTTCATTAGTTTAGTGGTGTTGGGCCGGGGGTTGCAGAAAGGCATTGAGTGGGTTAGTAAGCTTTTTGTTCCCTTTTTTTTACTGATCATTCTTTATTTGATCCTAAATGCCTTTTCATTGGAAGGGGCAAAGGAGCAATTCCTTGCTTTTTTACAACCTGACTTTGGCGCATTGAGTGCTAAAGACGTCTTCGCTGCGCTGGGGCAGGCCTTCTATTCCCTCAGCCTGGGTGGCACCTTTATGGTCATGTATGGTAGCTACATTAAATCGGAAGAATCCTTACCTAAACTAGCTTTTTGGACAGGGGTAGGAGATGTAGGGGCGGCGCTATTAGCAGGCCTCTTTATCGTCCCCACTGTGCTGGTCTTTGGACTGGATATGACGGCTGGGCCCCAATTGATTTTTGTGACCCTACCCCGCCTGTTTATGGAGATGCCGGGGGGCGCATGGATCGGCTTCTTGTTTATGACCGTCTTAGCGATGGTAGCTATTTTATCTTTGATCGGGGCGCTTGAAGCCGCGATTGGCACAATCGTGGAGATACCTTGGGTACCTTGGAATCGCAAGCAAGTACTCATCGGAATGGGGGTGCTGCAGGCCCTGCTGGCTTTCCCCAGTGCGATGCAGCCTAACTTGATTGGATGGTTAGATCTTATTTTTGGGTCAGGAATGCAGGTGCTAGGCAGTGCTTTGGCATTGATTGCTTTAACTTGGGGGATCGGAAGGCTGCGAACTTCTAAGGAACTTTCATCCGTCAATTCCTTCACGCAAGGGACCTTCTTCTTTCAATGGATTAAATGGGTGGTACCATTGGTTTTGTTCATAGTGCTGATTGGTTATGTCTACAGTTCTTTCTAAATTGAGTAATGGACCTACTTTAGCCTGACAGGGAAAGAATGTGATTAGATGGATGGTGATCTGTCGGTTAAAACCGGCGTTTGGGCTTAATTATGGTCTGATTCCCATTAATATAGCGGAATTTTGAACCCAATAATGATCTCTATGTTGTAATTTCAACCTTGCCCGTGCAATCCAAAACCAATAAAGAAATGACATCAGAGAAAATCATGGCTGTATTGCAGGCCGCTTTAGATGCCTTTAATCGCAATGATCTGGAGGCATTAAAGAACTATGTAGACAAGAATATTACCTACATCATTCGTGGTCAAGGTAAGGTTGCTGGGACCTATCGTGGCCAGGAAGCAGTGGCCCGTGCGCTGAAGAAAGTTAAGGAACTAACTGGAGGGACCATGTTCGCCTTACCAGAGGTCGTTTTGATGGGTGAAAATGCGGTGATGGCTTACATGCGCGTGAGTGGGCAACGCCCAGACGGTAGAACCTACGATCAGTATCAGGCTTACCTATATCGTTTTAATCAAGGCAAGTTGGTAGAAGGTCAAACCATCCCGGTTGATCAGATGGCCTTTGAGCAATTCTTTCAAGATTAGTAAAACTTATTTCCATTCGACTAGCTAGTTATTCTTAAGCGGTAGTCCTTTTTTCCGCCTTCGTCGGAAAACTAGGTGGTAAATGTATCCTTCCCGGTATATTTATGCAAAACGCTATTTATGAAGAAAAGAGACCTCTCCACTTTGGACTTACCCACCTTGCAAAAGAAGAAAGAGAGAGCAGCTACTGTCCAGAAAATTGTTTTGGGCATGATTCTCCTTTACCTTGCCTTCATCGTTTATTTTTTGCTGACCAAGGAATGGGAAGCCCAACGTTTCGGTCCTTTGGTGGCAGGTCTAGCGGGATTGGTCGCTGCTACGGGAAGCCTGAAGCGGCAAATGACTCGAGTAGAGGAGGAGATAGCGAGGAAAAGTTCTCTTAGGTCATGAAAAAGAAATGGATTCTTATTGGCTCTAGTCTTTTATTTTTCCTGATTGCCTTTTTTGTGCTTCTACATTTTCCGCAGGTGCTACTGTCTAAAGCCTTGGATCACGGCCCCTTTACCGTATACAGTCCCACACCCTTAGAAGCTCCAGAAGAATGGCGCTTGCTCCTGGATTCGGCTGCGATCTTATTGGAAAAGAGCGAATTGCACACCCCCGAACAGACCTACCTCCTATTTATGGCGAGCGGCACTACCTACGAACAGCTGCTACGATGGGTGGGCTGGGATAAACCTTTTGCCTTTGCTTTCTTAAACCGGCAAATCTTTCTCGCCGAGCCTCATATCAAAGATGGATTATTTGCCCGTAATAACAGTGAGTATGAAAAACGTTCGATGCTCCAATTGATCGTACATGAAAGCGTCCACTGCCAACAGGACAAGCAAGGAGTCAAAAGAGGCCTTCCGCCTTGGGTGAATGAAGGTTATGCGGAATATGTTTCGCATACTCCCATCTACGAACGGCCTGACTATAATTTGGCCCAGGTAGTGCGTGAACTGGAAGAAACCCGGGGGGAGTATTGGCTTCGTTCAGATTACGGTTATTGGGATATCTGGGAGTACAAGTATTATCGCGTGCTGGTAGAGTACCTCATAGAGGTAGAAGACCTATCCATTCGGGAAATTATCGAAAAGCAGGCCGAATGGAATCCGGCGATACGCTTTGAGCAAATCAAGACCTTCTACGGTGTACAATAACTCCATTTGGTTAACTTGGTACAGGAGTGTATTTTTGGAAGGAACCAGAATAAATTAATCCAGATGGCATCCACACCGAATCAAGAGGACGGTATCAAAGCCGTAAATCAGAATTTCCGTAAATACGATCAAGTCAACAAAGAACAGACCTATCACCTGGTAGAGAAGCAAGATGTGGACGAGTTTGATGAGGAATATCAAATTGCCACCTGCGATATGCGCTTGTTTTTTGAGGGGGGCGAGGAAGGTAAGCAGCAATTTGCACAGGAATTGGGTGCAGCGCTGGAGGGAATTGGCTTTGCGATCCTGACGGGACATGGAGTAGATCCCGAATTATATCCAAAAGCACAGCAGAAAACGGCAGAAATCTTTGAGCAAACGACTTACGAAGAGCGAATGGTATTTAAGGCGGAACGCCATGGGGCCGTCAACCAGGGATACTTCCCGATGAAGACGACCACGATTATACATCCAGATTTAGTCGAGGGATGGGTATTCTGTCGGCGCGCCTTTGACTTGGATCAAGATCCGAATTTTAAGGTGGAGGACTATTGGCCGAAGCCGGAGTATGAGCAATTTTTTCGAAAATTGGTACAAGCTCATGAGGGCCTGATTCATCCCATTATGCAAAGTATTTTGCGATACCTGAAGTGTGATCCGCATTTGTACGATGACAAGATGACTGGCACCAACTTTGGCTTTCGACTCAACTATTACCCACCGATCACGGAAACAGATGATGCTACCGGAGCTGGACGGATGTTAGGGCACGAGGATGTGGACCTCTTTACGATCCTGCCTGCCCAGGAAGTGGAAGGTCTCCAGGTACTAAATCGTGAAAATGGGAAATGGATTCGCTTAAACCCCGAGCCGGGTTCCATTATTCTAAATACCGGCGATTACATGCAGCGCATCACCAATGATCGCTTACCGTCGACCACGCACCGGGTGAGTAAACCCCAAAGCAAATCCCTTTTTACGAAACCTCGCATTTCTTTTCCCATGGCCGTCTACATATGGGAAGATGAGTTATTGGAGGTATTGCCAGGCTTGGAAAACCCAAAGTATGAACCTATTTCAGCCGTAAAGTTTCACACCAATATCACCAGCAAGTATTATGGTGATGATTATGCGACAGAAGTGAAATAAAAGACTTTAAGACCCTTACTGGGTGCTACTTATCATTATTAACCTTAATGCAATGAAAGATCCAAAAGATAGTGTAGAATTAGGAGCCGTGGAAGATCATGGCGGTATACTCACCATTCGTGGTGGAGGGAATAAGAGAAACTGGAACAATATTCAATATAAGCAAGGGATGTCTGCCAAAAATGTAGGCTCCACTAAGCTCTCCTGTAATATAGCCACCATTCCTCCCAGTGGCGTGGCTTACGCACATATCCACGATGGCTTTGAATTAATGTTGTACATTCTAGAGGGTAAAGTACGACATGAGTTTGGGGATGGCTGCGACAAGATTTTGGAGAATGAAGCAGGCGATTTCATCTACATCAAACCTGGCGTTCCGCACGAGGTCTTTAATATGAGTGATTCGGAACCCGTGGTGGCATTTGTGGCGCGATCATGTGCTACGGAATGGGATAATATTATTCCTTACGATCGAGAAAAAAGACAGTAGATGACTTGCTAGACTTCCGAAGTCTCGAAGACTTCGGAAGTCTAAAGCCATCTACTGCACCACCAATTTTCTGTGTTGCCGGACACCTCCTCCTTGTACTTCTACGAAGTAGGTACCGCTAACCATATGCTCAGTTGACCAACCAATTTGATGTTGGCCAGGGCTATAATGTGTACTTTCAATTCTTTCCAACTCTCTTCCCGTTACATCCAAAACTCTAATACTGATTTGTTGAGCTCGTTCTAGCGAGAACGGGATTTGAATCTCAGAATGTGTGGGGTTGGGAAACATCGGATGAAAGGTGAAAGTGGCATTCGGACGAAATAGATCACGCGTCGGGGTCATGGGGTTCAAGTTCTTACGCGTGCTGTAAAAGGCTCGCCCATCCTCCAGGACAATGGATGCACCAATTCCTTCAGGACTTACAAAGTCCAAATCATTACTGATATCCACGATGGGGCTATTGGGAACCTTGGTGACCGTCTTCTCCAAAAGACGCAAAGCTGATACCGTACCCGCAGGCGTGGTTAAAGTACCCCAGCCCTGGGCTTGCGTGGTGTCTAGCATAATGGAACTTACAAACTGCATCCCTTGGAAATCTTGAAAGATCGACGTCGAATCTGCCCAGAAGGTATTCTGGTCAACCGGAAATTGGATTTGTAAGGTAGGAGGGGAGAACCAGGAAATGATCGTGTCTTCAATTTGATTCTGATCAATGTCAATAAAGGAGACCGTAGCGTTTACGCTCCAATTGTTGTTTTCCAAGGTGCCGTATCGATACTGAACGGTGGTATCTGGGGAGCCTCCCTCAACAGGTAAGACCGTGTAAATCTCTAAAACATTTGAGCCAGCAAAAACAGGATTATTAAGGAGCGGATCACTGGGGTCGATCGTTCGGTACTCTTCGAAGGTAACGGTTGAGTCAATGTAGTTGAGGTTGCTGAAATCCCAGCTTTGATTGGGGCCTTGGGCATTGATGATATCCACTAACTGATTGTCGATATTCAGGTTAGTTTCATACAGTACAATCCGAAATTTTTGTCCAATACCGATATAGTCTGAACTTATAATAGGTTGTGCCAAGGCAGAGGAGGTGATCAGCATAGCAGAACAGAGCACTAGGCTGAGGAAATAGTATTTCTTAATGTGGGTAAAAAGGTACATAGGCTTTTTAACCCCCAATCTCTATTAAATAGAGGCTCGTGGCTATCGCCCATATGGGGTAATTGGACGGAGTCCTGCTTTGAAAGTTCAGCCTAGATCAATTAGCGTTCCAGCCATTTCCGAAAGTCCGGTGTCTTACTGCTACTAGTAAGGAAGAGCTCGGGTAATCCATGCATTTTGATGCAGAGTTTATTTTTGGCTTGCCCCTCGATGTTCTCAATGAAATCGATATTGATGACCTGACTTCTATTGATCCTGAAAAAATCATTGGGATTAACCAACTCCTCAATCTCGCTTAGACTATGATTGATGGTGTGCTTTTCTCCTCGATCATCGATGGCCCGGCAGAAGTCTCCGTTGGCTTCAAAAGAAACAATTTTCTCCGTAGCCAATAACTTTATCCCATCCTTCTTTTTGACGGTAAAGCGCCGGCGGTAGGAGCGCTTATCAGCAGCCAATATTTCTTTCAATTCTGAAAGCAAAGGGCTGGCTATACTGGGTTCAGCATTAGGCTTGAACAGCGTAAGGTACTTTTGATGAGCCTCTCGGAATTGCTCAATGGAGTACGGCTTTAGTAAATAGGCGATGCCATTGCTTTGAAAGGCTTTCAATACATATTTATCAAAGCCGGTACAGAAGATGATCGGGCAGTTGACTTTGACGGCCTCAAAAGCTTCGAAGGAAGGGCCATCCAGCAGCTCAATATCAGAGAATATAAGATCGATCTCTTGATTCGTTTCAAGCAGTACCCTTGCCTCTTGATTAGAACGTCCCCATCCTACAATTTCAGCGGCGGGTATTTCACTAAGAATAAAGCTTTGTAACTTCTCGTAGGCGGGTATCTCGTCTTCCAGAACTAATATTTTCATGTCAATCTACTTCTTTGATCAAAGGTAGCTCTACGGTAAAAGTACCATTGGAGGTAATCTTGATAGTTTGCTCGGTTAATCCAGCGAATCGAGCTTTTAAATTGCTCAGACCTGTACCCGTGGAATCTACCGGATGATTTCGCCGCTGGATCTTATTGGAAACTTCAACCCGATCCGCGCTCAGTACTACTCGACTTACGATGGGAGATTCCATACTGGCTTGATTGTGCTTTACGATGTTCTCTAAGAGGGTTTGCAAGGCTCCCGGTGGAATTAGATAGGAGGCTCCCGCTGGCAAATGATTCTCGAAAGAAAATTGGAAAGTGTTTCCAAACCTACAAGTGATCAAGTAGATGTAGTTTTGGGCAAATGCTAACTCTTCCTCTATGGGAACGACATCTAGCTCTTTATTGCCAATTAAATACCGATAGAGCTGGGATAGTTTGTTGATGTAGACCTTAGCAGCACTGGGATCTGAGTCGATGAGGGCATCGACGGTATTCAAGTTGTTGAACAGAAAATGGGGATCAATTTGATTTTTAAGGGACTGTAATTCACTTTCCTTCCGGGCTTTCTCCATCTTGACATATCTCATTTGTGCATCGTATATCTTCTTTCCTCCAATGAAGGCGGCTAACAACCCAATATCCTCCACCCGAATCAATGAGCCTTGAAATATCGAATGAAGACTCCAAGGGTTATTGACACAATTGTAAATCAAGCAAATAGATTGGATAGTGACCAGCCCCATGAGCGCCAGGAAAGATAGGGCCCAAACGAAAAACTCCACAAATCTTCTTTCTGGTAAAAACTTCGCTAAGAGAACAAAGACTAATACATAGAGGGTGATGAAGTTATAGATTACATAGGCTGCTCTCTCAAAAAAAGCATCCGTCCAATTATCATAATCCCAATCCAATAACCCAATAGGAACGGCAAGTCCCAAATACAGTAGGATCAAGTAGAGATCGGTTCTTTCGAATTTGAAGTTCATTCCGTATGCCTTTCCCTAAACATAGCCGTAAATTCCTGCAATGTCAAAGCGTATTCTTTGGATGCGGTGAATTTTCCGATGAAACGGGTGATTTCTACTTTGGAAAATTGGCAGGGCATCAGCAGGTGTAGATCTCAACGACTCACCTCCGATGCCCCATTCATCTAGCGAACCCGGTTGATTTCCTCAGTGGCACTGCCACTATGACGTTTTTTAGTTTTCATATGCGGGTTGCCAAATTTATAGCTCAAGCGCATGTTGACAGCCGGGGTGTACCATTTCGATACGATATCTACGTCCATATTGGCATAATCAATTCGCCCATGCCAGAATCTTCTGAAGATATCCTCTACCCCTAAGCTGATTTTTGCCTTATTGTCCAAGAATTTCTTACCGAAGCCCAAACTCACACCATAGATCCACTCTCCCGTCATAATACCCTCTGGCCCGCCGCTATTGTACCAACCAGAGACTTCGGTCTCGATTTTCCCCGGCAAAGTGAAATTGGCCTCTAAGAAGGCGGTATAGCTCCAGCCCGATTGTAGGAATTGCTGAGATAGGTATTCCGAGTCGAAGGAAACATGACTGGCAATCACGCCACCGAATCCTTCTACGCCTGGGATGAAATCCAGTGGGAAGAAAAGACTCACGTTGAAAAGATCTTGGGAGGCTAGATTGACCACGGTCGTATAGGCTTCGCCAGTGGCATCATTCTGTTCGGTCACTTCCACCATAGCATTTTGGGTGGTTTTATACTCCACGTTGAAAAAAGGTTGTTCCTCATAGGTCAGATTGAATTTTGTGCTGTGTGTTAAAGCAGGGATCAAGGACGGATTACCGCGCTCGTAAGTGTAGGGGTCCCAGTAGTATACGAAGGGATTTAAGGAGGAGTATTGTGGTCGTTCTATCCGGTAACTATAAGCTATGGAAGCGCCCAACTCCTTCGTGATTGACCTTCCTAAACTAAGGCTAGGAAATAGCTTGCCAATGTTTCTTTGCAGCGTGGTATCTAGATTGACCGAGTAACCTTCCGACTGGCTGTCTTCATAGCGGAGCCCCAGCGTACCTGACCAATTTCCCTTTTTGAAGGAGAGTTTGGAATAAACCGCAGCGATTGTTTCATCGAAGATGAAGTGATTGCTTTGTAGGGGGTTGTTGACCCAAACATCATTTGAAGATTCTAGGCGTGATTGTAGGTCGTTGTCCAGGTGCGCAGTGCTGTATTTAGCACCAGCTTGCCACTTGAGGTTTTTGGAAAAGGGATAGGTGTAATCCAATCGGGCAGCGGAGATATTCACTTGCCCCGGTTGCGAGAATTGCTGACCTGGGAAGAAACTTCCTTCGTTGCGTTCTTCCGTTTGTAGGGTGTTAAAGCCGTTAGTGGCTAGATCAACATGATTAAAATCGACTTCCAATTTATGGCCGCTTGTGTCAAATTCGATGTGGTAGTACGGATTCACCGACAGGAAATCCCATTTATTCTTGGCATCATTGATGGATAGAAGATCTAAATCAGCCTTTTCTGGAGAAAAAAAGTCGATCCGGGTAGTATTTTCTGACATCTTGCTGGTACGGTTTCGAGAATACCGGCTAGCAATGCCTAGACGTTGCTGGTCATTGATGTCCCAATCTACGGATAGACTACCGCGAAGGGTGCGAGAAGTAGGGGGCTCGTAGCTTCGCTGATCATAAACATCTCCATTGATTCGTCGGGTAACCAGGAGGTCTTCTAGATAACTATAGCTACTGTATCCAGCGCTCCCATTGATGTTGACCTTCCCCGCGTAGTGACTTAGAGATACATTAGGATTATAGATCCAGCCGTAGTCTTTTCCCAGGCCAAGTGCCACTTGGCCGTTTGTTCCATATAGGCTGTTCTTTTTTAGGATGATATTGATGATCGGGCCAGTGCCGGAGGCTTCAAACTCTGCACCGGGTTGGTGGATTACCTCTACCTTCTTCACATTGTCACCAGGCATGTCTCGCAGCAAGGATTGCACGTCCATATAGCGTGTCGTTTTTCCATTGATGAGGATAGTGAAGTTAGATTGCCCAGCCATGCGGAGTCGATCATTAATCACGATCATCCCCGGTACTTGCTTCATGACATCCAGGAGATTATTATTCAGATTAGTAAGATTGTTTTCTACGTTGACAACCAAGCGATCCGAATGCTGCTCGAGAAGGGGAACCTTTGCCTTTACCACTACAGTGGCGAGCGTCTCAACATCAGCGATCATCTGCAGCTTCAGCACACGGCCGTTGTCTGTTGGCAAAGAAATCTGATCTACCCGTTGTGTAGTGTATCCAATCATGCTAGTTTCCAAATAGAAGGCGCCATCGGGTAGATTTTCCAGGCTGAACATCCCCCTTTCATCTGTTGAGGTTGCCTTAACCAGTTGACTATCTTTTTGCTGGTACAGGGCAACAGTAACGAGGAATAGCTCTTCATGAGCAGGATCAATGATTTTTCCAGTCAGGTGATTTTGAGCAAAACTTAGGTTGAGAAAGAGCATGGCAATGCCAGTCCATAAAATATTGATTTTCATGGCTTTTAAGCTTTTGTTTATAGTAGTAATGTAGGAAGCAGAAAGGAACGGTATTGACTAGTTGTCCTTTGCTGTTTCAATGATACAAACATAGGAGAACCGGCTTCCGAAATCCACTTGAAAAAGGTGAATCGGGGTTTTTATCCGTTAAACAAGTAGGAATTGGAGATTAAGAATGAGAGGGGAAAGAGAAACTCGAATAAAGTTTACAGTTGAAAGTTTAGGGAAGGGAAATTGAATTCTTTAAACCTTCAACTATAAACTATAAACTATAAATTATAAACCCTTTTACTGCTCAATAAAGGAGGTACTAGCACTATGTTTGCCTTTGAACTGATAATCACTCCTGCCATATGACAATAGACTTAATGGTTTGGAGTAATCTCCCTTTTGGTTGAAGCGATACGAAAATTGTTCCACTTTCTGCTGGGAGTTTAGATGGAGGCGCAATTCGAAAGTTGAAAAGCCTTGGCCTTTGATCTTCCAATCCAGCCCTTCAGGGTGGGTGATCTGAAGTTTAAAGCGCTTGATCTTACCAAAGCTTCGGGAAAAGGATTGCTTCTTCAACGCTAGGCCATGCTGTTTTAGTTGGTTGAGAAATTGCTCAATCTCTGCTTTGTTGTCTTGTTTGTCTAGGGTTAACACAATGATTTCTTGAGTAGGCGCGGTAGTTGTTTCCAGGCTTGGGCAAAGAAATCCCAGCGCCATCAGCAGGGTGATAACTTTCATGTTGAATGTTTTTATGTAGTAAGGAAATGTAGGAAATCAATCTCGGGAATAGAAGAACCAGCCTTTGCTTAAGCTCCGTTGGCTAGGCGCTCCTAATAGCGATACTGTTGAGTAATCTGGCCTTTGGCTTTTAGGCTAATGATTTTTTCTTCTTTCTCCTGATTATTATTCATGCGTATGGAAAAACCGAACAATTGATCTGCTTCGTCAAAATAGAGTTTAAACTCCAATTGCTTAAAACGTCGCGCCTTTAGTCTAAAGTCCAGCCCTTCCTGATGTGTTAAGTGTAGGGATATATTGCGAACTAACCCATCTTTGAACCTATGCCGCTTTTTCTTTAGCACAAACCCATATGAACTGAGCAAGGTGAAGAATTCCTGAGTAGCATCTTGATTATAGGTGTTTTTCAACACGATCGGAGTAGTTCTATGGATTTCGTTGGTGTCGATTTTGATTTTGTCCTGAATGGTAAAGCCCGACATCATAGGAGAATCAGCAGGTTGAGGACCCACCGGAGGATTTGGGCCCGTTGTAAGGCCAGGTTCGGATGGTGCATCTGTGGATCTTTCAACGGGCCCATTAGGTGGAACCGAATCTGTCCCAGGCTTTTGCGAACCATTTACTTTTGAGTACAGGTCGGTTTCTTTGGGATCGGGTTCTGTACTATCAGTAGATTCTGACTGATTTGTGCTTGGGTTTGGTGTAGCAGGGCTAGGGACCAGAGGTTTGAATTTTCTCTTTTGCTGCGATTCTGCGGATGAAAGTAGTGAAGGGGAAGGTAAAGCTGCTTTTTGGGTTTGGATCAGCTGCTCAATCGGTAGGATTGGTAAGGCTGATGGAATTGAATCTTCGGCCACTTCAATTTGGGTGACAGAAGTTAACTCGGGTGTTGGAGTGGAAGGTCTCAAACCATAGTAAACCAAACCTGCCCCTACCACTAATATTATGCTATTGAGTCCAATGTTCTTCAATAAGAGTTGCTTGACCGCAGCACTCAGACCTGTAGGTTCAGAAGGTGGAGGAACCGGTACTTGCTCCGCCAGGTGCTGAGCCATTTGCTCAAAAGATACCTTGGGCGCCTCGTTGCGAGCATCTTCGAATAGTGACGATATGATTCTATCTTCCTTTTTCATAAGGTATCTCCCGTTTTGAGCTGTAGTTTGTTCTTGATCACGGCGGCTAATCCTTTTCTCCCTCTAGATAATCTTTGCTTGACGGCCGCCTCACTGCTATCTTGCAATTCAGCAATTTCCTTCACACTGAAACCGGTGATCTCAAATAATATCAAGGCCTCTCTTTGGGCTTCTGGCAGAAAGGTCAAGGCTTTATGCAGAAAGGCTACATTTTGGCGCCGACTGATTTCGTCGTTGGGGTCTGCATAGTTGAGTAGCATGGTTTCATCAGTGGCTGCCACTACCTTTTGCTTACGTCGGTGGTTGGCTAGCAATCGTCTACTGATACCGATAAGGTAAGAGAGAAAGGAGCTTTCCTTTTCCAGTTGGTCGATCTTCTGAAACGCGATCAACAAACTTTCATTCATCAAATCTTCGTAAGGCATATCTCCACAGGCACGGGCTCTGCAAAAGCGTTCAAAGCGGTCGTGAACCCCCTTGTAAAGCTTTAGAAATCGTTCCTGTTTTTGCTGTTGCATAAAGTCTGTGTCTTGATAAAGATTTTACCCTCAAATGCTCCTCTTTCGTTTCCCTTCAATTCTTCTAGTGTTACAAAATAGGGAAAGGTGACATTGTCCCTGAAATTTTTTTTATCATTGGTAATTATCCACAATTTGGTTCAATATGCAATGTAAAACCTTTCTTCTGGTCCTTTTTGCCTTTCTTCTATCTCTCAACCTGTTGGCGCAGACTACTTCGGCCAAGCCCGTAAGTGAACCTCCGAAAATGTTCTCTAGTCGCCATGAGGGTACCTTCGGCGGGCAGAAAATTTCTTACTTGGCCACAGCTAAGGAAACCTACTTACGGAATAAAGACGAGAAGTTTGCCGCAGCTATATGGTCGGTTAGCTATACAAAAGTAGGTGAAAAAGAAGGCAGCCGTAGACCAGTAACCTTTGTTTTTAACGGCGGGCCGGGCTCAGCTTCGGTTTGGTTGCATATGGGCTTATTTGGCCCCAAGTTGGTTCAGGTAGACAGTGAAGCCAATGAGGATGATGGCGCGGCTCCTTATCCGCTCATTGATAACCCATATGGGCTATTGGATCTTACAGACCTTGTATTTATAGATCCTGTGGGGACGGGCTACAGCAGAGTGATTGGTGAAGGGAAGACGGAGGACTATTGGGGCTTGAATGAGGATGCGGCTTCGGTAGCCGAGTTTATCCGAGCTTGGGTGAGGGAAAACAAGCGCTGGAATTCACCAAAGTATATTGCTGGAGAAAGCTTTGGCACCACTCGGGCTGCTGGCGTCGCTAAGCAACTCAGTGGAGGCGGACAGAGCATGGCCTTGAATGGTTTGATCTTAATTTCTCAGGCCCTGGATTATACAGGCTCGACGCCCGTGCATGATAACTTAGTAGCCTTCGTTACCTATTTTCCCACCATGGCGGCTACAGCTTGGTACCATAAAAAAGCGGGACAAGGCAAGAGCCTGGAAGACTTTGTGCAAGAAGCTAGAGACTTTTCACTAGATGTATATGCGCCAGCTTTGTTCAGAGGCAATACCTTGTCCGATCAAAAACGAAAGGAAGTGGCAGATAAGATGACCTATTTTTTAGGACTAGAATCCTCCTATTTGCTGCAGTCAGATCTTCGAGTATTGGTACCTCGTTATGTCAAAGAATTGCTGCGAGATCAAGGACTGGTAGTAGGACGATTGGACAGTCGTTACAAAGGAACAGAGGCCGATGTGATGGCGGAACGTCCAACCTTAGGGGACGTGGCCAGCAATTCTATTTCTAGTGCCTATACGGCGGCCTTGATGCATTATATGAGTAGTGAATTGAAGGTAGAAATGCCTCGGCCTTATCTTACTTCGAATGGCTCTTTATACCCGAAATGGAATTGGCGCCCGGTACCCAAGGACAAAGGCTGGGAACCGCATTATGTGAATGTGTCCCGGCAACTTAGCGATGCCTTGCGGCAAAATAAGGACCTGCAAGTATTAGTGGCCAATGGCTATTACGATCTCGTCACGCCCTTCTTTGATGCCGAGTACACCTTTGCGCGACACGGTATACTAAAGGATCGAATCTCGATGAAGTACTACGAAGCGGGGCATATGATGTATACCCATGAGCCGGATCTCAAGGCTTTGGCTACAGACATTCGTCAATTTCTGAGCGGAAAAAGCAAGTGATGTTTTTAGCTAAACTGCTCAAACTTCAATGGCTGTACTGCTTTTTAGGGGTTGTATTCAATATGATAAGCTGGTTGGTGTTGGCGAAAGGTGGCAAGGCTTTGACCCCCACTGCACCCGTCTCAGGTATAGTCGTCATGGTCATCTACGGGTTCTTCTTATTGGCAGGATATTTCAAACGCATCAGTTTATACCGGGCTTTGATGGGGATAGCCATTTTGATCTTAGGATATGGCGGTATCTTCAGTCACTTTAAGTTGTTGAGTCAATCACCGGAGCTGTATCATTCGGTATGGGTGGGCATCTTAGCCATTTCGATCAATGCTTTTGGATTCACACTAAATAGTTTGGCGGCTTTGAAGAGGTTTACTTTAGAGGTCGCGAGCTAGTATTGAGTTCCACTTAGAAGCCTAATTACCCTATTTGTGCCCGTTAAGACATCCGAAGTTTAACCTAGTCAAGTCTCAGCAAACTTCGGTCTCAACGGATCAGGTTACTCGCAAGGCCCTTCACAAGGGGCAGGGACGAGGTGCCACAATCTATACCAACGTTTATCTAAGGCAAGGCCGTTGTAGGCGCGTTGATTGGCACCGAGATGTACAGAAGTTCCTTGGAATCCGGAAAAGACCAATCTCTTCCAAGCTGTGCTATCATATTGCATTTCAATCAACTCGCCGATCCTATCCATTTCTTCATTAGCCACGGACTCAGGGACACCTTCGTTATCCCCTATCTTCGTAATCAGGGCTGAAATGTATTTAATCTCATTGTTTTCTTTCAATTGGTCATATATTCTAATGTCGAGCTGATACATATTACCTATACTATCCAGTAGTGCGTTTTCCAATGATCTACCAGCCTGATCATTCAAGGACTCAGGAACCACACTAGCTCTTAGATTTACCTTGTTTTTCCAATTGATCACATCGTAAGGGAGAAAGAAGACCAAGAAACTACAAGCCATCAATACTGTGAGCGTCAATTGTGTTCTATTTACCTTCAGCGGCTCACTTGTAGGGTCATACCTAACTAATTTGGTTCCAGCTAAGTAGTCACCAATTCGACGCTCTGGATTAGCTAGGGCAACAATGAACTCTATGTAGAATACAACTGCAGTTAGATTTCTTACAAAACAGCGCATCGGTGAGGCAGGATCTCCCGTTTTGTAATGAACTACTTGAAGGCCGGATTTTCTTTTGCCCCAACTTCGCCCGTTAATAGAGTCTTTGCAGAAATAAAGGATGATACCACTAAGACCTAAATTAAAGAATATAGGTCCAGAAAAGCTCATCAGTTCAGGTTCATGCTGAAGGGAAAAGGACTTAGCTAGTGAAACAAAGTTGTAGGGAAGGAAGAGCAGGAAAGAGATACCAGCCATAATTAGCTGATCGAGTATCATGGAGTTCAGCCGTTCTCCGCTGTAGGGGATATTCATAATCGGTTGTCGTTGCTATGGAATGAGGTAGAAATTCGCTTTCAAAATGAATTAAATTCCAAGTAATAACAACCACATCACGATGTGGACCTACTTCCTAATTCTGATTTTCACTTTGATCTCCTGTTTTTGACGCTGATTCAGTGACTTTTTGGTACGGAGAAGAAGTATTAGTTGTTCCTTTTTGATCTTCTTTTCAATGGATAAGATGGAGTCCATTTGTCTGAGGATCACTCGTTCGGATACATTGTCCCTTTTGAGTAATTCCGCCATTTTATCCATTTCAATTTCCAGCTCTTGATTCCAACGGTCAAACTTGAGCTCGGAAGACTTAATGTTCTTGCGCAAGGAATCTCGTTGCAGCGGACTTAGCCCGATTTCATCTTCCCATTTTAGCACCTCGTAAGGGGATATCATGCCTTTTTTCACATCCTTGCTATTGGATTTCTGAGAAAAAGCAAGCAACGGCAAGGCCAAACCCAAGATCAGTATAAATGGTATTTTCCAGTTGGACATGTGCTTAGGGTTAAGGGTTGAGAAAATCAGTAGGGGATTCCCACTCTAATAATTGATCTCTAGGCTCGGCTTCGTAATCAAACCAGGTACTTTCAGCTGGTGTCGTGAGGTATTGGTAGTAATAATAGGAAGTCGGGGAAAGTGCCAAGAACAATGAGGCTGCTATCCATTGCCATCTTTGTCTGCGCCGGAGCTTCGGATCAGTCCTATTGATGACCTCGCTCATGCTTGGCAAGCTAGCTTGATCCTGGTTCTTCTGCTGTTCAAAAAAATGAGCTAATCTCTCCTCGACATCCTTTTTCATTTCTTTATCTCTTTTCTAGTGTGGACAATTTTTCTTTAATACCAGCTTGTTCGGGGTTGATCGATAGGGCCTTGCGGTAGTGTGCCACTGCCAATTCATTTTGTTGGTTCTGCTGGTAAGCTTCAGCCAGTTTTACATGCGCCCGTGAAGAGGTCGGATGTTCCTTGGCATTCAATTCCAAGAAAGCTAGAGCTTCCGAAGGCCTCCTCCATTGAACCAACCTCCTTGCTACCTGCTCAAGCTCTCTTTCCAACCATTTGGCAGATACGCCCGTTTTACTGGTTTGATAGGCGGCTATGGCTTTTTCTAGGCCTTCTGTTTTGCTTAGGTGAAAAAGCCATTGAGAAAGCGTACTGCTAGGGTGGTTGGCTGCTTCCGCAAAACCCTTGATCGGTACAAATTTCATCTTTGGTAAGGATATTTGCTCACTTTTAACATTTTGCCCCATTAGAAAAGTGAGTATGGCGCGTTGTACATGAGGTTGTGGAAGGATTTGCTCGTGTCCGGCATTCTCCACGATGATGTGACTGGAATTGGGTAACCCAAAGCGAAGGCGTTCCGCCTGATAAGGAGGTGTATTCCAATCCAGGGATCCAGTGAGCATCAGTATGCGAACTGGAGAGATCAAAGGAGCTCGAAATTCTTCGCCGAGGTCTTCCACTTCCAAGACCTCGTATAATTCTGGCCAGCCGGTATTGGCCATAGCTCCGAATTGGCTCCGTTTAGCCTGTGCTTTGATCATGGCCCAGCGCTCTGGTGAGGCTCCGGAGGCGCCATCCATCAACTGACTCATCAAGTTGATACCATGAAACCCCCAACGCTTTTGGACAAACCACTGGAGGACGTGGCTTTCGCCATTGGCTATGCTATGTAATAACTTCGGAAACACAGGCAGATCGCTAGCATCACCAATATCTCGCCGCAAAATGTAGCTGAGCCCCCATTTTCCAACACTGACCGTTCTGGGCTGCTTCTGCTGTCGGTCATAGATCTCCACCTGCATTGGGCTTGCCTCAAGGCGCGCCAGCGCTTTCTCCACCAACTCCTCCCAGTCTGGAATCATCCCGGCCACACCTGGATCTTCCTTCACCATAAGACCTAACTTTTGCATTTGCACATCCATGTTGAGGGGATACTTGAAGGTCTCATCCAGACCTTCCACCCCAATGGTGACCACATTCTCCAAGTGTTCTTCATGCCTGCGTATGGTGGCTAACGCCAAATGCGAACCATAGCTAAACCCGAGTAGGCTTATTTTCTCCCATCCCATGGCTATTCGAAGGTCATTAATATCATCCGCACTTTCCACGCTGGTGTAGCCACGCAGGTCTACTCCCCGTTTTTTGATGGCAGGCTGAGCTTTCTTGATCAGCTGATAAAGGTGTGTGATAGCTTTCTCCTGATCGGCAAAAAAGTCTTCGGGCATCGGGTTTTCGCTTGCATACCTAAGGTTTCCTCCTGATTCACCGGTCCCACGTTGATCCAGGAAGATCAAGTCGCAGACCTGCAAGAGAGGGTACCAACCTTCAAGCGCTCCGGGGCTATCCGCATATCCAGTAGAGGACCCGCCTGGTCCGCCTTCCAGATAAACTAGCGGTGCTTTAGGGGTGGGGGAGGTGCTTTTTAATTGAACAAAAGCCAGGTCAATGCTTCTACTATTGGGAGCGTTCCGGTTTTCCGGAACGGTCAAGGTCCCGAACACGGCTTCGATAGATTTACCAGAAGCGGTTTGCAACGCTTTTTCCGTTAGGCTCAATGATGGCGTAGTTTGAGCAGCCATAATTACGCATGACAAACTGCTTAGTAAGAGTTGGGTGATTTTTTTCATAATACTCATTTTGATGATCCAGATGATTGCAATAACAGTCTTAATTTTTCTTTGGCCCTCGCATAATGCGAACGAGCCGTACCCAAGCTGAGTCCCAAGATATCGGCCGCTTCGGCCAAGGTTTGCCCTTGATAAAATACCAGGTGCAATAATTCCATCTGTCGTTTGGAGAGTTTTTTCATGGCGGCGGCTAATTCCACTTGCTGCTCTTGCTCCAAGTCCAAGGGCGCTGGATCCAGCGCTCGATGATTGCGGCTAAATTGGATCCGCAATTTGATCCGAACACTTCGTTTTCTTTGTAGATCGATCGCCGTGTTTCGGATCACTCGGAAAAGCCAGGCTTTGAATTGAGTTGGCGGTGGCGGTACCGCCTTGCCCTCTAATACCTTCAAGTAGGTGATTTGCAGGGTCTCTTTCGCCTCCTCTACATTACGCTGACAGCAAGCCATAGCCCATCCATAACTAGCAGTATGGTATTGAGCTAGGAGTTTCTCAATGTCAGCCTTTTCCTCCATGTGGCAGATGTTGGGTTGCTTGTGTGGATGTTATATCGTTTGTCAATTGCGTATATATTACAAGCTAGCAAAAAAAAATGCACTTATCTTTGATGCCTACGAATCATCACTTGACCGAAGCTATGACAAAAACAATTCTCTCTTTGACTGCTCTACTGTTGTTGAGCAGCTCCTTATTTGCCCAATATCAGATTGGTCTCGTGCCAAGACAGAGCCCTGACCAGGGCGTGTATCAAAAGATTGGCTATACAAGTATTGAAATTCGTTATGGCAGTCCTCGCGTGGCTAAGCGAGAGATTTGGGGTAATATGGCGCCCTATGATAAGGTATGGCGGGCCGGAGCCAATAATGCCACCACTATTGAGTTCAGTGAAGATGTGAGCATCGAAGGGCAATCACTAGCAAAAGGGAAATATGCCTTTTTTGTGATTCCTAAAGAGCGAGGCAAGTGGACCTTGATCTTTAATAAAACGGCTAAGCAATGGGGGGCTTTTCGTCATAAAGCGGAAGAGGATGCCTTACGCGTGGAAGTCTTACCCAATCGCTCTCCTTGGCAAGAAAACCTACAGTATCAGATCGAACCTATTGGCTTTGAATACGGCCGAGTTAGTTTGCTATGGGGAGAGGTGAAGCTAAGCTTTGAGGTGGAGACGGCCTACCTGAGTCTACTGGCTGATCTAGTGGAAGAGCGCGTGGCAAAAGCGGATGAGAATATTCGGTGGGTAGTCTATATCCAAGGGGCCGAGTATCTAATCAACCAGGAGGAAAACTTAGCGCAGGCCGGCGAGTGGTTGAACAACGCTGAGTTCCAATCCAAAAATATCGTAGGATGGCACGATCAATACTACCCTAAGGCTTATGTGTTAGGACATTTGTACTGGTTAAAAGCTAGATGGTTAGCAGCTCATGAACAATACGAACAAGCCATATCTTATGGAGAGCAAATGAAAGCCTTGGAGGGGAAGTACACTTTTTACGGAAAGGAAAATGAGGAAGAAAACATTGATGAAAGGCTAAGTGATTGGCAAGCGGCTTTGGAGGCCAAGCAGTAGAAAACCTATGGATATAAACCTCCTGGATTTAGTGATACTGGTTAGCCTGGCACAAGGCTTTGTATTTGGACTGGGGATTCTCCTTTCCAAAGCATTTAGATCTACTCCTGCCCGATTATTGGCTTATTCCATCATGATGATTGCCACGATCGGTCTGAATATCTGGCTCTCCCGTTGGGACTTTGATGAGCAGTATTACCTCATTGACTTTTTTGGTGATGATGTGCCGTGGATGCTGCTCTACTATGTTCCGCTGTTTCTATTTTTCTTGGAATCTGTTCAGCACCCTTTGAGATGGAGCAAGCGGCGATGGTGGCTAATTTCTCCTTTCGTACTTTTTCTGATGCTAAACATCTTCATCAACCTAGATGTCGACTTCGGCTGGTATGCTATCGCCGGAATGGAGGAGATAATGGAAATTGTTTATACCGCTGAATTTTTTATCGCCTTGGCTTACAGCCTATTTCTAGCAAGTATGTCCTATTGGCTGGTATGGCGGAGGCAAGGTCCAGGTGAGGCAAGAACTTGGTTAAAGAAAATCTGGTGGATTTCTACCGGGCTAATTTTGTTCTGGCTGCTTCTGGTACTACTCCCTTCTGGGCTTTTCGGCGGTGATCAAACAGTGGACTATCTATTGTGGGGCGCCATTTCCGGCTTTATTTATTGGACGGCCTACAAAGGACTTTATCAGTTCAAGCTACCTCAAGAGCAACCTTTACCTGAGACACCAGCCACAGAACCTCGCCCCTTTACCCCAGATAATACTCATTTTCTCCGGCTCGAAAAGCTAATGCAGGAAGAAGAATTGTATCGCAATCCCGCTTTGGGGCGGGATGCCTTGGCGGAGCGCTTGGGCATTAGTGCAGGTTACCTTTCTCAGCTCATCAATGCCGTTACTGGGCAGAACATTACGCATTATATCAACAATTACCGGGTGGAGGCGGTAAAAAAAATGATCCAAGACCCAAATTTTGCTCAATACAGTTTGCTTGCCCTGGGAGAGGAAGCTGGATTTTCCTCAAAATCAGCCTTTTATACCACTTTTAAGAAGAAGGTAGGTATGACACCCAACGCTTTCCGAAAGCAGTAATCAGCTGCTGTTGATTCCTCAAAAGGTTCTGATTCCTTAAGTTTTAACATACCTGAACCTCTACCCTCATCGACTCCTAGGGGGCTATCCCACTTATTTTCTCTTTGCAGTAGACAGACACAACATTTCTTAAAAACAATCTACGGAAGATGAAAATTATGCTGGAAAAGGTGATCGTTATTTTGGGCTTATCACTACTAGCTCATAGCGCAATGGGCCAAAAAGAAGCCAATGATAAGGAGAATGGCTGGGGACTCGAAGTCGGGTGGCGTCAACTCTTATTGGCAGATCGACATGCCTCTCCTTTATTGTATCAAGCGGATGCCCTGGACATCGGTGGAATATATCGTGGAGGATATGCGCCGAGGTGGGAAGTTAGCCTCAACGCCCAGATCGGGACCAATCAAGCGCGGAACCTTGGTCAGCGGACAGGAGTGTTGGAGGGTTCTCCTGATATTTATGGCGAGAAGGAAAGTTTTGATGTAAAGGCTAATCCCTTCCTCTCTTTCTTGGGTGGCCAATTATCTGGAGGCTTGAGCTGGCCCATCGGAACGCGACATCGCCTAGGAGCACAGGTATCACTCGAATACATTCAAACGGGTATGGGTTTCGACACTTGGCATTATACCCAATTGGATCTCAGTCCTACCTACAGCTATTACTATCCACTTGGACCCGGTCAATTCAAGCTGAACTTCAGCTTACCGATTCTCGCAGCCGTGCAACGACCTACCTATGCCTTTGATCCAAGTCTGCCTGATGAAGGCAACTATTACAAAGCCTATCTCCAGGAAGGGACAAAACTCGCCTCCTTAGATCAATTCATCAACCCGCAATTACAGTTGGGGTACACCTGGCATCGGAGCAATGGCAAACGCTTTGGCTTACACTATCAACTAAGCTGGCTGAACTATCCGGATCCACGGCCAGTGCGGATGCTAGGGCAGGGCTTGAGCCTCATACTCACCCGGTGAATACTCACCCGGTGGGTGTTTAGGGTATTTCAGCCTCGCCTTCGATGTGAAAAGAGACGTAAAGTTCAGAAAACCAGTTTTTTATTAAAATACTGACCCGGTGACTAAGTCACCCGGTGAGTAAAAGATCAAAATCATGAAAAATACAATCATCATTATAACTGCTTTTGTTGCCCTATTTCTCCATTCTGCTTGCGAAAAACAGGTCTTCGGATTGGAGCATACGAATGATCCCTTGGGAAATTTCGATGCCTTGTGGGAGGAGTATAATGAACTCTATGGACTATTCCGCTTGAAGGGGATTGACTGGGTAGCGATGCGTGCCACTTACCGTTCTCGCTTGAGTGAAAATAGTACGGATGCTGAGCTATATGAAGTCTTAGTAGAAATGCTAGATGAACTCGATGATGGGCATGTGGGACTGATTCCCGTAGGAACGAACCTTCCGAGTTATTTCGGGGGTGTATTTGGAAGCTTAGATACCATGGCTGACTTTGACCTGGACCTATTGACCGATAACTACCTAAGTGATCCTAGAGAAACGGATTTCGCCATGCGCTACGATTTTGTCGTGGACAGTATCGGCTATGTATACATTGAAAATTTTGCCGACGGGGAGCGGGCTTTTGATAAGGAAATTGATCAGGTACTGGATTACTTTCAATCTGCGGATGCTTTGATAATAGATATCAGAGGAGCGGGTGGGGGAGAGGACATTGCTGGAAAGACGATTGCTTCCCACTTCACGGATCAAGAGCGATTGTACATGACCACCTCGATCAAGAATGGGCCTGGCGCTAATGATTTTACCACACCTGAGCAATGGTTCATTCGTCCTCGAGGGGATCGCCCATTCTTGAAACCTGTAATAGTCTTAACTAATCGATTTACCATCAGTGCCCGGGAAACCTTCTGTTTGGCAATGCGGACTTTGCCGCAAGTGATGACGGTAGGTGATACGACTGCAGGAGCCTTTTCTAACCAGATTAACAGAGAGATGCCCAATGGCTGGGGATACTCTGTAAGCATTGGTGAATGGCGCACGGCCGATGGCTCGAGCTTCGAGGGCCAGGGAATTCCTCCAGAAATCCTGGTACGCAATAAAAGAGAAGATGTATTGAACGGAAAAGATGAGGTGCTTGAAAAAGCAATTGAATTACTGCAGTAACCTATTGATCTCTTTCCATCAGTCGGGTTAATAGTTCCTCCTTACGAGCGCGGGCTACCGGGATTTTGGCATTGTCTGAAGTGATCAGTAGTCCGCCATCTCTTTTGCTGTATTTCTGCACGCAGTTGAGGTTTACCAAATGGGATTGATGTACCCGGTAAAAGGATTGATCCTCCAATAATCCCACATATTCTTTTAGTGTGCGGGAGACCAGTAGTTTCCGTCCGTCCTTGAGGAAGAAGTGCGTGTAGTTTCGATCTCCCTGACAGCGGATAATGCTATTGACCGCCACAAATTCTATATGATCAGATTGAGGAAGGGCTATCTTCTTTTCTTGTTGCTTCAAGTTGTGTAAAAGGGTCTCCAATTGATCTTTTTGACTCTTTTGTAACTGTTTGTGCAAGACTCTATCTACTGCCTTTTTCAATTCCAAAGCGTTGATCGGCTTGAGTAGATAGTCAACAGCGGCAAACTTGATGGCGCGGATGGCATATTGATCGTAGGCGGTCACAAAGATGATATCAAAGTCGATTTTGGGTAGACTTTCAAGCAGGTCAAAGCCACTGCCCATGGGCATCGCAATATCGAGGAAGACTAAATCGGGTTTTAGTTCTTTAATTCGATCCATCGCCGCCATGGCCGAGTCGGCCTCGCCAATGATTTCTACCTCCTTGCAATAGCTAGCCAAGGCAAGCCGAAGGTTCTCTCGATTATTGGTTTCATCATCAACGATAAGGGCTCTGATATTGCTCATTGTTCTATCGGAATGGTTAAAGTGACTATGGTTCCTTGGGCTGGAGGTGTCAGCTGGCTGCGATCTTGTATCATGAAATGCTTATCCCCATCGAGACCCAGTAGGTTGAGACGTTGACGCACTAGTTGTGTCCCTAAGCTCTTATGCCCTTTATTCTGGGCATGGGCCTGCGCTGCTAAGAGACCAATACCATTATCGATTACTTCGCAGTGTAGGCCAGAATTGCTGGGAGACACCTTAACGCTCAATCGCCGAGATTCAGCTAGAGGGGTAAGTCCATGGAGAATGGCATTTTCGATAATGGGTTGTAAGATCATGCTCGGAATATAGGTATTGTGCGGGTCGATATCTTCATGAATTTGAAACTCATAATCGAAAGGATGGCGCAAGCTTTCTAGGCTACAGTACTGTTCAAGGGTATCAATCTCATCGCTGAGTGGAATAAACTCTTCCGCTGTGTTCTTCAAAGTTTTTCGCATCAAGCCTGCAAATTGCCCCAAATAGACATCAGCTTTTTCCTGCTCTTTTTTCCGGATCAGGTTTTGTATCGAACTCATGGCATTGAATAGAAAATGTGGATTCATTTGTGAGCGAATCCCTCGCAATTCTACCTCCAGTAATTGCCGCCGCCGCAGATCACGCCGCATACTAATCCGTCTTCGCCAAAGGATCAAACTGCTAATCAAAAGCAGACTTAGTGCACCAATCCCAAGACTCTGCCAAAACTGTAATCGTTGCTCGGGAGTCCAAGCCGTAGATCTCTCCTGATTGGCAAGTTTTTCCCAGGCTCCTCGCAGTTTTCGAGCAGTTCCCAGTGCCAGGTGATTGGCTTGAATATTCCCGACTTCATCAATTAAGAAAAAGTGGTTGGTTCGGTTATCTACTCGGTAGTCCTCTCTAATTTTGGCGATCTGTTCCTCTGGTACGTAAATGAATAAGCCTTCCAGACCAGCTATACTTCTGTTGAATTGCTCCTTGCTAGGAGCCGTAACTAGATGTACTACTGTAGGACTTACTTCTGATTGTTTTATGAGTGTGTCTAGATCAGCCACAGCAATTTCCAAAAGATCGTCCCAGCCAATGTGTAATAGCAGTTGTTTCCCTCGAAAATCCTTTAGCCCCACTTCTACACCTTCCTGATCAGTAAAGGTCCAGTCTGGTGCGGGCCTGCCAATAGGCAGTGATCTGTAGAAAAAAGCTTCAGATCTATTTGGCTTTTCTCTGGTGAAAACCAAAAGCTCTTCGATCAGCTGCGAATCTCGAGTTATGGACAAGAGTTGCTCAAGCTGGTAAGTTCGACTTCGGTTAAGTTTTTCAAATTCGCCGTGGAAACGGAACAACTGCATGGCCATATGTCGAACGAAGGTCTCTTTTCCAAGGAGTAGCTTGGCCATCTGCATTTCCTTATCACTATTGAAGTTTGTGGCTTGGTAGTTCTGCGTCAGGAGGTAATATTGGAAAGTCAAGAATTCTTCGACATCGAAGTCAAAAGTTTTGTCTTTTGGAAGCCTGTACAATAAAGCTCCCAGGGCTTGTAGATGTCGGATCAGTGCTGGGGGAAGTTTATGATCCTTTTCCACCATAAAACGATAGGCGGCTTCCCACTGTGTGGTAGCATGTTCGATCCGTATGTACCGGTCCATGAAGGCAGATAGTTCCGGGCGCAGACCGGCTTTCCGATCCGTTAAAAAGCGAAGCTCCTTTTCTTCTTTAATCTTAATCTTCTCGAAGTAGGCATTAGGTTCTTTTTCCAGTAGTTTGAAATCATAGCTACGGAATAGAGTATCCCCCCGCATTTGATGATAAAAATCCAGGAGGAATTGGTTGTCACTTGTGCCTTTTCCGGCTAATGACATTTCCCTGTAAAAGGCATTGGCATCCGTCTGAATCTCGAGCGTATCTCCGGGTTCAAGGTAAAAACGCATGCTTTGGTAACCGTGATAAACAGAAATCAGGCGACGCTCTTTCATTGGAAAGGCCAATTCAAAATAGCCGTTGTCATCCAAGCGGATTAGGCTGTCTTGCCAATACGTAGGCCAATCTCCCTGTCTGAAGTATTTAATTCTGACCTCATCGGTGGCAGGGTTAAGTATTTTACCACGTACGAATCCAATTTTGCTCGGAAGGTCTACTTCTAAGAAATCTGTGTACACATGGGATTCTTCTGCTCTAGTGCCAAGCCGGATTGGACCTTCTAGATCAGGTATTTCTTGATCTAGTAATAGGCAGAAGAAATTTGACAGGGATTTGGCTGAAAATGCCTCAGAAAATTCAGTCTCGGCTAACCACTCCTTTTGAACTTCTATTAGCCCAGATGTAGGTAGTGTTTGCTCTACCTTTTCCAAGAATATTTTAAGCGACTCTTTTAACCGATTGGATTGACAAGAAATTGGAAAATCATGCTGCAAGAGTGCGTCGAAAAGGAACAGTTGTGGATTGAAGTAGGCATCTTGAAAGCGTGTGTCTAAAGAAATGGGTTGACTGAGTTTGGATTGAACGGACTTACCCCCACTTTGCTCTGTCGGAGGCAGTTCAATATAACTTACGTACGTGACCCTAGCACTTAGAACTGCCTTAGGATCTTTGAAAAGCCGAAGACCTATTCGCACATCATATTCTCCGGCTTTCAATTGATCAGGGAATAGGGGGTAGCTTCCGGGTATGGAGCCGTCTTTAGATAGATGCCTTTGTTGAACCCATTCTACCTCCCAGCTTTCCCCATTCTGCAGTGATCTACGCAGGCTCTGCCCACTTAAGCTCACAAAGCTCGTGCTTAACAGGAGAAATATGCATAACTTCCTAATGATCATTGACTTCTTACTTTTATCAAGGATAGGTCTCCGCTCCATTTACCAGACCTGTAATCTCTATCGATCCCCGCTTTCTTCGCTCTTAGCCGGTAATGTTCTGACAATATAGCTGAAGAGTACATAGGTAGGTGATTCTCGCAAGAGCTCTTCTGTACCTTCCTCGCCTTCTTCTAGTGTAACTCTCCCGCAGAAACGATGAAAATCATAGCGCTTGTCCTTCCAGGAAGAGGCAAAGACCATTAAAGGTACCTTTTTGTTAAGTTTCCAATGGGTTTCTGTATAGGAACGCCAATTGTAGAATTGACGATCATCCCATTTTTCAAGTTCTATGTTGAACTTCCTGGACATCTTGTAGGTGTGCAATCTAATTTCACTCTTGTTATCATCGTCTTTAGTAATAAACTTCAGTTGGTCCATATAGTCAAAGAAAACACCCTCTTGAGCCGTTTGGAAATAGTGGTACATATTGTCATCCGCTAGAATGGTATCGGTATGGACTACTTGCCCTTTTTTATAAGTCTCAGAGATAAGATAGAGTTCATAATGTTCATCAAATTGTCCTAGGTTGAATTTTTTGATCTGGATATCTGCAAAATCCAAGGCCTGTAGTATATCCAAATTTGTAATATTGTTAGATTGGTAGCGGTTTTGGCTATCTTCTTTTATAAGCTGAATTCTTCGGTCTGGTGCTCGTTCTTGAGCTTGAAGTGTAATAAAGCCGATCAGGGCTATGAGAGTCAGGATACCTATTACTTTGGTTTTCATTAGTGCAAGAGATTTAGATTGAAGTGAGAAAGGTTAAGGTGTTTGGCTATTTACTTTCCGCTAGAAGTGATTGAATCTGATCTTCTATTTCCTTATCGTACCCTTGGTAGATTTTCTTGATGGTGCCTTCCTGGTCAATTAATACGTATTGAGGAATCCCCCATACTTTGAAGTATTCTCTAAGGGTTTGATCACCAAATGTTTGTTGGAAGTTGATGCCTTTTCGACTTAGCAATTTTTCAGCACTATCTTTACTATTCTTATCCATTAGGACACCAACAACCTCCAGTCCTTCTTTCTTGTACTTTTCTTCTAAGGCTTGCACTTTTGGCATGGATTGAACACATGGTCCACACCATACTTCCCAGAAATCGTACAGGCGAAGCTTTGCAGACTGAGTAGTGGTGGAAATTAACTGGCCATCAAAAGTTTCCAGTTCGAAGTTCTTCACTTGAGTTTCCAATAGTTTAGCGTGCACATCAACATCAGGTTCTTCTACAGTCATCTCGTAGGTGCCCAAGAAGTTTTTTACGAAAGCTTGCTCGTGTGCCTGTTGATTGAGTTCTAATTCAGTGATAATTCGGGTGATTACTTGCTTCTTGTCTAAGGTCACTTGGCGTTCAATAACCTTTGCTGGAAGGTAAGATCCTTTGTTTAGAAAAATTTTCTTCTCGCGCTGACGAACATCGTATTCTTCTAAGTCAGGATATTGATAGCGAAGGATGTAGTACTGCTCATTTTCCAGTAGTTCGGGGGTGTAATCATGGTCTTGATAACGCATGAGTTCCGGCACCACAAGTTGCCCTCCTGGAGAACCTGTAATATAGGACCTTGGCATCGTGTTCAACTCATAAGACTTTTTCTTATGATCGATTTGAAACTCAGACAGTCCGTCGTATAGTGCTTCACCACCAACCGTTTTAGAAGCTTTAAATTGGAAGCCAAATAAGGAATCAGCAGAATTCTTAAGCATACTGAGCTGACCATGATAATGCCAAACGTGACCCGTTACAAAAGTATCTAGCTGTTCAACCTTGCAATCAAGGGTTTGAACCTTAGTGAGCGCGTCTTTGTATTGTTGAACTATCTTATGTACTTGCTGCCCCTGCGCAGAAACGAAGCTGAATGATAAGAGGGTAAAAAGGATAGTTTTGATGTTTTTCATGACTTGTATCTTTTGATTTTAATTTCATTTCTTGTCTACAAGTCTATTGCCTTTTTCCTTCGAGCACAATGAGGACTGAACAGTTGGAAGGTCTGACTGTATATTTGGTAAGGATGGGTGAAGGGACTAAAATGAGGATACAGGAGTATTAACAAAAAAAGCCCGCCTCCGAAGAGGCGGGCGTCACATCAATTGTCAGCAATTACTAAGCATTCTATTATCATGGGTTCACTAAAACCCAGATCAAGTCTATTGTTTTACGAAGCGAACAACTTCGCGCTGGCTACCATTTCTTACGCGTAAGAAGTATACACCAGGCTGTAGATCCGATACATTAATGTTTACTCGGTTATCGCCATCGTAAGTTGCTTCTGTTCTACGGTAAACTCTACGACCCACAGAGGTCATGATTTCGATCGTGCTGGTTCTGAAGTTTCCACCTTCACCAATAGTGATGTCTACTCGTAGATCACTACTCACAGGGTTTGGAGCAAGGTCTACTGTCAAACTGTGGCTGTTGTTGTTGTAGCGTCCGCAAACTTGACCAGAAGTTCTTCTGATCACCTTGATAGAGTTAGATAACTCATAGCAGCCTTCTAAATCAGCTGCATTGGCTCCCACTTCTGCACCACTGATGGCGCCGTCAAAACTCAAGTGCCAGATTAGGCATATGCCTTCTCCTGCGCCCTCGAAGTTGAAAGGTGGAGCGGCTGGAAGAGCTAGGATATACCCTGCGTCATCTGTAATAACCCAGGCAGAGTTAGCTCCTTCTTCACCACTCAAGTTCACATCTACAAAGTCATCTTCTCCATCACCAGCGCAGATGGTAGTAGCATCGTTGGTATAAATGTGCCCACCATCTACATCGCAGGAAGCTTCGCAATCATCACCGGTTTCACGGTATACCGTAATTGGATTAGAAAGATCGTAGCAACCTTCTAGGTTAGCGGCATTCATGCCTACTGCTGCACCCATCAGTCCATCTTCGAAGCTCAAGTGCCAGATCAAGCAAGTACCAGGACCTGCACCTTCTAAGTCGAATGGTGGAGCTGGAGGCAAGGCCAAGATGTTCAAGGCGTCGTCAGTGATTACCCAGGCAGAGTTCGCGCCGGAAACACCACTTAGACTGATATCAAAGGCATCGGAAACACCGTCACCCGCACAGATAGTTTTTTCTGTCATTCCGCCGGCAGTGGTCAAGTGGCCACCGTCAACTCCGTTTCTGTATACGGTAATAGGATTTGACAATTCTAGGCAACCTTCTAGGTCAGCTGCATTCTTTCCAACCTCTGCACCACTGATTTCTCCGTCAAAGGCTAGATACCAGATCAGGCAAGTGCCGTCACCTGCAACTTCTAGATCGAATGGTGGAGCTGGAGGTAGTGCCAAGATGTTTAAGGCATCATCCGTAATTACCCAAGCCGAGTTGCTGCTAGATTGGCCAGTTACGATTACATCAAAAGCATCAGACTCACCGTCACCGGCACAGATTGTCTTTTCAGTCATTCCTCCTGCAGTAGTCAAGTGTCCACCGCTTACATCGCAGGTAGCTTCACAGTCATCACCTGTTTCACGGTACACAGTAATTGGGTTAGAAAGATCATAGCATCCTTCCAGGTTAGCTGCATTCATACCTACTGCTGCGCCCATTAACCCGTCTTCGAAACTCAAGTGCCAGATTAGGCAAGTACCAGGACCTGCACCTTCCAAATCGAATGGTGGAGCTGGAGGTAGAGCCAAGATATTTAGGGCATTATCAGTGATTACCCACGCAGAATTAGCACCTGTAACACCCGTTAAGTTTACATCAAAAGCGTCAGAAACGCCGTCGCCAGCACAGATGGTTTTTTCAGTCATTCCACCAGCAGTGGTCAGATATCCACCGTCCACACCGTCGCGGTAAACCGTAATAGGGTTGGAAAGGTCGAAGCAACCGCGGAAGTCGTTGGCATTTTTGCCCGTTTCCAAACCATCTAGTGGTCCTTCGTAACGCAAGTACCAAATCAAGCATACGCCTTCACCCGCACCTTCAAAGTCAAATGGTGGAGCAGCAGGAAGTGCTAGAATTTTACCTGCATCATCAGTGATTACCCAAGCTGCATTTGGTCCTTCTGAACCTTCCACATATACATCGATCGGATCAGCTTGTCCATCACCTGCACAGATGTGAGTAGGATCATTCGTACTAATGGTACCACCATTCACACCATTTCGGTATACTGTATATGGATTAGAAAGATCATAACATCCTTCAAGATCGCTAGTATTCATGCCTACTTCAGCACCACTTATCTCTCCATCATAGCTTAGGTGCCAGATCAAGCAAACACCAGAACCTGCGCCTTCCAAATCAAATGGTGGGGCTGGAGGAAGTGCTAGGATATTTCCTGCATCGTCCGTAATCACCCAAGCCGAGTTGCTACCCATTTGTCCGGATAATCTGATATCGAAAGCATCGGAGGTTCCATCTCCTGCACAAATCACACGCTGTGTTCTTAGCCAAGCATCGGTCAAATAACCGCCGTTTACATCACAATCGATTTCACAATCGCTTCCTGTTTGACGGATAACAGTGATTGGGTTAGAAAGCTCATAGCAACCTTCTAGGTCGGCAGCATTTTTGCCTACTTCCGCACCACTGATCTCACCGTCAAAGGCTAAGTACCAGATCAAGCAAGTGCCAGGGCCTGCACCTTCCAAGTCGAATGGTGGAGCTGGTGGTAGTGCAAGGATATTACCCATATCATCTGTGATTACCCAGGCAGAACTAGGGCTAGATTGTCCGCTTACGATTACGTCGAAAGCATCGGATTCTCCGTCACCAGCGCAGATAACTTTTTCCGTCATCCCTCCTGCAGTCGTTAAGTGACCTCCACTAACATTGCAGATTTCTTCGCAGTCATCGCCTGTTTCTCGATACACTGTAATCGGATTGGAAAGGTCATAGCAACCATCCAAATTGGCCGCATTCATACCTACTGCCGCACCCATCAATCCATCTTCATAACTCAAGTGCCAGATTAGGCAAGTTCCAGGACCTGCACCTTCTAGATCGAAAGGTGGAGCTGGCGGTAAAGCCAAGATGTTTAAGGCATCATCGGTGATTACCCATGCGGAATTGGCACCGGCCACACCTGTTAAGTTCACATCGAAGGCATCAGAAACGCCGTCGCCAGCGCAGATGGTTTTCTCTGTCATGCCACCAGCTGTAGTTAAGTAGCCACCGTCAACACCGTCACGATATACGGTAATGGGGTTAGAGAGGTCATAACATCCACGAAAGTCATTGGCATTTTTACCCATTTCTAGACCATCTAATGGCCCTTCGTAACGTAAGTACCAGATCAAGCACACACCTTCACCTGCACCTTCGAAATCGAATGGTGGAGCAGCTGGTAGTGCTAGAATGTTACCCGCGTCATCAGTGATGACCCATGCTGCGTTTGGTCCTTCAGAACCTTCGACATATACATCTATCGGGTCGGCTTGTCCGTCACCTGCGCAGATATGAGTTGGATCATTGGTGCTAATGGTACCCCCATTTACACCGTTTCGGTATACTGTATAAGGATTGGAAAGGTCATAGCAACCTTCTAAATCAGCTGCGTTCATGCCTACTTCAGCGCCACTAATCTCTCCATCAAAGCTTAAGTGCCAGATCAAGCAAACGCCAGATCCTGCGCCTTCTAGATCAAATGGTGGAGCTGGAGGTAGTGCTAGGATATTCCCTGCATCATCGGTAATGACCCAAGCGGAGTTGCTGCCCATTTGACCAGATAAGTTCACATCAAAAGCATCAGAATCCCCATCACCTGCGCAGATTACGCGCCCAGTTCTAAGGTGTCCATCCGTTAAGTAACCACCATTTACATTACAATCTGCTTCGCAGTCGCTACCTGTTTTGCGAACTACAGTGATCGGGTTAGAAAGATCATAGCAACCTTCTAGATCAGCAGCATTCTTACCTACTTCGGCTCCGCTGATCTCTCCATCAAAGGCCAAGTACCAGATCAAGCAAATACCAGGACCTGCACCTTCCAAATCAAATGGTGGAGCTGGAGGTAGTGCCAAGATGTTGCCCATGTCATCAGTGATGACCCATGCTGAACTAGGGCTAGATTGCCCAGTAACTACCACATCAAAAGCATCGGATACGCCGTCGCCAGCACAAATCATTTTTTCTGTCATACCGCCTGCCGTTGTTAAGTGCCCACCGCTGACATTACAAGCATCTTCGCAATCATCGCCTGTTTCTCGGTATACTGTGATGGGGTTGGATAAGTCATAGCAACCGTCCAAATTAGCTGCATTCATACCTACAGCTGCGCCCATCAAACCATCTTCAAAACTCAAGTGCCAGATCAGGCAAGTTCCAGGACCTGCGCCCTCCAAGTCGAATGGTGGGGCTGGAGGTAAAGCCAAGATGTTTAAAGCATCATCTGTGATTACCCAGGCAGAATTCGCGCCAGATACACCACTTAGACTTACGTCGAAGGCATCAGAAACGCCGTCGCCAGCGCAGATAGTCTTCTCTGTCATGCCACCAGCAGTGGTTAAGTATCCACCGTCAACACCATCACGATATACCGTGATCGGATTAGAAAGGTCATAGCAACCCCGGAAGTCATTGGCATTTTTGCCCGTAGCGAGTCCGTCGATCGGACCTTCATATCTCAAATACCAGATTAGGCAAACACCTTCACCCGCACCTTCAAAGTCGAATGGTGGGGCTGGAGGAAGTGCCAAGATTTTTCCGGCATCATCGGTGATCACCCATGCTGCGTTTGGTCCTTCAGAGCCTTCCACGTATACGTTGATCGGATCGGCTTGTCCGTCACCTGCGCAGATATGAGTTGGATCATTGGTACTAATGGTACCGCCATTTACCCCATTTCGGTAAATGGTAAGTGGGTTTGACAAATCGTAGCAGCCTTCAATGTCGTTAGCATTCTTGCCAACTTCAACGCCGCTCAATTCACCATCAAAACTGACGTGCCAAACTAGACAAGTCCCTTGCCCCGCACCTTCTAAATCAAAAGGAGGACCGGGAGGGATGCCAAGGATATTGCCATTTGGGTCAGTGATCACCCAGGCAGAACTTGGTCCAGAGGCATGTTGTAATAGTACGTCAATTGGGTCTTCGTTGCCGTCTCCGGCACAGATCACTCGTTCTGTTCTCAGCCAGCGATCGGAGAGATAGCCGCCGTCAACATCGCAAGAGATTGTTTCTTCAGCATTTGTATTAGGAGGTTCAGGTGTTGCATGTAGTGAAAGCTGAAAGCTTAAGGTTAGGATAAAGGAGAGGAGCCCTACCCTCGTCCAAAAGGATAAAGTTTCTGTCATGATGGTAATTTTAATGAATGTTAGTTTACGCCTACTTGTAAAAGTTTGGCATTGGTTAATGTAGTCCAAGGATGACTTTCAGGCTGTTTCTTGTAATTAGCCTGTCGTTGTAATCGGTACGGTGTAGGTAGTTCTAGAATCTGGGGAGTTTCGCGCTATTTACCCTGTCTTTGTTATGCACACAAAATTAGAGCGAGGGAGATGTGGATTTATCACAAAATTATAACGAAACTATCACAAGGGGTCAAGTGTCGCCTGGGTAGCATTTCCGGAGTAGGCGGAAAAAGGCTGGTTTTTAGAAAATAGCTAGCCTGATCTGTTGCTAATTTCTTTTACCTTTACCGCGATTTTTACCTAACCATATTCCAAATTACTACTTGCTACGGCATGCCCTACCAAAGCCACTGCAAGTTAGATCGACAACAAACCGCCTATGGCTACGAAAACGAAGTCCTCTATGACTTTTGATCGAAAGAACCTGACCGATGAAACTTTGCAGCAATTGTACTTCAGCCTTTTGCGCCCCAGGATGATTGAAGAGAAGATGCTTAAGCTTTTGCGCAGGGGGAAGGTGAGTAAATGGTTTTCAGGCATTGGGCAGGAGGCCATTTCTGTTGGAGCAACCATGGCCCTGCAAGCAGATGAATTGATCTTTACCTTGCACAGGAATCTTGGTGTATTCACAGCACGGCAGGTGCCATTACATCGATTGTTTGGCCAGTGGCAAGGAAAAGACATGGGCTTTACGAAGGGACGGGATCGATCTTTCCACTTCGGAACCTTGGAGCATGGCATTGTGGGAATGATCTCTCATCTCGGACCACAATTGTCGCTTGCCGGAGGAGTGGGACTGTGGCATAAGTTAAAGGGAGAGCAAAAAGTGGCCTTGGCTTTCACCGGAGATGGTGGTACTAGCGAGGGAGAATTTCACGAAGCCCTGAATGTTGCTGCAGTTTGGCAGCTTCCCGTCATATTCATTATCGAGAACAATGGTTATGGTCTTTCTACACCGGTGCAGGAACAGTACCGTTGTGAAAACTTAGCTGATCGCGGCTTGGGTTATGGTATGCGATCTGAAATTTTGGATGGAAATAACATAGTGGAAGTTTACTCCCGGATCCAAACCATTGCCGAGGAGCTGAGAAGCAATCCCGAGCCCATACTGCTAGAGTGCCGCACCTTTAGAATGCGTGGACACGAGGAAGCCTCCGGTACGAAATATGTGCCAAAGGAGCTGATGGAAACCTGGGCCCAGAAAGATCCTATCAAGAACTTTGAACAGTATCTACTGCAAGAAGGACTATTAACCGAAGAGGCTATTGCTGATTTTCAGGGCAAGATGAAACAGGAGATCGAGGAGGCCCTAAAGCTCGCCGATGAAGCTCCAGCTGTACAAGTAGATCGAGAACAAGAGCTGGCGGATGTATACGCTCCATATCAGCCTACGCTGGTAGAACCTAATACCTCAAAGACGCAAGAGCTACGTTTTGTAGATGCGATTTCCCAGGGTTTGCATCAGGCCATGGAACGACATCCGGACCTAGTATTGATGGGACAAGATATCGGCGATTATGGTGGCGTTTTCAAAGTGACGGATGGTTTCGTTAAGGACTTTGGTGCAGAACGGGTAAGAAATACGCCCTTATGTGAAAGTGCGATCGTAGGAGTAGGATTAGGGGTGTCGCTGAAGGGAGGCAAGGCCATGGTCGAAATGCAATTCGCAGACTTTGTAAGTTGTGGTTTTAACCAGATCGTCAACAATCTAGCTAAGTTGCACTACCGTTGGGGGCAATCCGCTGATGTGGTGGTGCGAATGCCTACAGGTGGTGGTATGGGGGCAGGCCCTTACCACAGCCAAAGTAATGAGGCTTGGTTTACGCATACTCCAGGTTTGAAAGTATTGTACCCCTCTAGCCCTAGTGAAGCCAAAGGTTTACTACTAGCAGCCTTCGAGGATCCCAATCCAATCCTATTTTTTGAGCACAAAGGCTTGTACCGCAGTATTAGTGAGGAAGTACCGACTGACTACTATACCCTGCCGATTGGCAAGGCACGTTTGGTGACAGAAGGAGAAGACGTGTCAATCATTACCTATGGGATGGGCGTGCATTGGGCGAAGACTCTGGTGCAAGAATGGGATATTTCAGCTGATATCCTTGACTTGAGAACACTCTTACCGATTGATTATGAGGCGATAAAGGAGACCGTCAGCAAAACAAATAAAGTCTTGATCCTACACGAGGATACCCTCTTTGGTGGGATAGGAGGGGAGCTCTCTGCTTATATCGCAGAACATCTATTTGATCAATTGGATGCGCCAGTGATGCGAGCCGCTAGTTTGGATACACCTGTGCCATTTTCTACTGCACTAGAAGCGGAGTATTTGCCAAAAACGAGATTGAAAGAAAAACTAGAGAAGCTCCTGGCCTACTAAAAAAGACCTAGATGGTCCCTTTTCTTTGCCTTTACAATGCGGATTGCACCGAAGAAATTGGTTACCAATGAGATAACCTTGTTGAGTATTTCTCATTTGATAGGTCCGAACCCTTGATGGATTTTGCGTGCGCTCAACAGGCCTGAAAATGCAAGGCAGAGCCCCGAAAATCGGCAGCCTATTGTTGGTGAAAAAGCCCTCAAGAATTATCACATTTTTTTTTGACCTATAGGTTTTTTTCTCTATTTTTACGGAAGAGTTATCACACCTCCCGGAAAGCCAGACGCTTACCCCCCTCCATCGCCATCTGATTTTACACCATGTGTTACACTTTACCCCTTTAATAGTTTGGATTTCAATTAAATCCGATTTCTAACCACTGACATTAGATCCATCCGTCCTGAATTGCCCTTTTGTTTGTACCTTTGCCGGCAAACAAATTGATTTTCAATCACTATGAATTTGGAGAACCTTATTGCAGTTAGTGGACTACCCGGATTGTACAAAATGGCGGCAAATCGCGGGAATGGACTTATCATCGAAGATTTGGCAAGTGGTAAAAAAAGATTTGCCTCAGCTAGGAAGCACCAATTTACCCCTTTAGAGTCAATCGGTATCTATACGGACGACGGAGATACTACTGAATTGAAGAATGTTTTTCAGGCCATGTTGGACCAGTCGGAAAGCAATCCACCGGTGCCTTCAAGCGCCAGTCCAGCCGAGTTGAACAATTATTTTTCAGAAATATTACCTAATTATGATAGAGACCGAGTTTTAATCGGCGATATCAAAAAAGTAATCAAATGGTTTAAATATCTAAACGACAAAGGATTACTTATTACAAAAGAAACTACTACTGACGAAGAAGAATAAACGACACTACTTTTGAGAAAACGACGACCCTTGGTACTTGTAACTTTGAAGACTATTACTCGTAAACAAAAATTATAATCTCACTTTTAAGAGGATTAACCCAGACAGATACGGCACCCAAAAGCATACGTATATGAGATCTACTGCGCTTACGGTACCTGAACCTAGACGTCAAAAATTTCTACCCCGTAATTTTGAACTAACGGTTTGGGGCGAATTAAAGCCATACTACGACGACCTATTAGAACGACCAATTAACAGTGTACAAGATTTAGAAGAATGGATTAAGGATAGATCTGAACTGGATGCTGTAGTTAGCGAGTCGTTCGCATGGAGGTATATTAAAATCACGGTAAATAGCGGGGACAAAGAGGCAGCTGACAACTACCAATATGCGGTACAGGAATTGGCTCCTCGGATTACTTCTTTTGAAAATCAATTGAATAATATTCTCGTAGACTCCCCGTACAAGAATCAACTCAACCAGGAGGAATACTTCATTTACCTGAGAGGTATTCTGAATTCAGTAGATTTATTTAGAGAAGATAATATCCCTTTAGCCACTGAGGTTCAGTTAAAGGCTAAAGAATATGGTCGGATTTTTTCGGAAATGACTATCGGTGTAAATGGTCGACAAATGACCTTGCAGAAAGCAGGAAGTTTGTTGGAAGAACCCGATCGGAATTACCGAGAAGGCATTTACCATAAAATCAATCAAAGAATTCGTAAAGACTCTTTGCATTTGGAACAGCTATTTGATGATCTGCTAGTAAAGCGGCATGACATAGCACAAAATGCAGGTTTCGAGAACTTTCGAGACTTTAAGTTCAAAGCATTAGGGCGATTCGACTATTCTGTAGATGATTGTATCGATTTTCATGAATCTATTCAATATGAAATCTTACCGATTGTCAATGACTTGAATAAATTCAGAAAGAAGGCACTTGATCTGAAGGCCTTAAGACCTTGGGATTTGCATGTCGATACTAGTGGTAAAGCTCCGTTACGCCCATTTGAGGATTCAGACGAATTGGTGGAAAGAGCGATTACCTGCCTTTCCCGGTTGAATCCATTCTTTGGCGAGGCCATCACAATCATGCGGGATAAAGGCCATCTTGATCTCGAATCGAGAAAAGGCAAGCGTCCTGGTGGTTATAACATGCCATTGCACCTTTCCGGTATTCCTTTCATCTTCATGAATGCGACGAATTCACTGAATGACATGCGGACCCTGATGCATGAAAGTGGACATGCCATTCATTCTCTATTGACCCATGATTATGAGCTGAGTTCAGCTAAGCGGGTTCCTTCCGAAGTAGCTGAATTGGCTGCCATGACGATGGAACTGCTAAGTATGGATCATTGGGATATCTTCTTCGAAAATGAAGACGATCTTCGCAGAGCCAAGATTGGACAATTGGAGAATGTGTTGAAAGTTTTGCCTTGGATTGCGACGATTGATAAATTCCAGCATTGGATCTATCAGCATCCAAATCACTCTAGAGTTGAAAGACGAAGCAAATGGCTTAGTATCTTGCAAGATTTCAGCTCTGCCGAAGTGGATCGTAGCGGCTTACAACAGTATTCAGAATACCTTTGGCACAAGCAACTTCATTTATTTGAAGTCCCTTTCTATTACATAGAATATGGCATGGCACAATTAGGCGCCATTGCTATTTGGAAGAAATACCGGGAACAACCCGAGCAGGCCATCGAGCAATACATCGAGGCACTCAAGATGGGATACACTCGCCCTATAAAGGAAATCTATGCAGAGGCAGGTATCAATTTTGATTTCTCCAGAGAATATGTTTCAGAGCTAGGTAAATTTGTGAAAGAAGAGTTAGTCCAACTAATGGACGGACAATAAATCAATAGGAACGAATCCTAGAATAAGACAAACACAGATTTGAAACACATCCCGGTCCTTGTTGTTGGTGAGTCGCCTGAGAGCGGCTCACCAACAGTGCTTTTAAGGGGCTGCAAATGAAAAATTAGAGCCTTTCAACAGCTGGAATCCCGGCAGATAGATACGCCTTACCCAGATTAACTCTCCGTTAATTCCTCATCAAAAAGACCGCGGTAGACCAAAATATTAGTCCCAAATCGGGAATAATTTGACTAGCAGTCTATCTTTGCGCCACAATCCAGATCGAGATGTATAAGAACAAGAAAGTAATTGTGGTCTTACCCGCATATAATGCGGCGCAAACACTAGAAAAAACCTACAAAGAAATTCCCTTCGACTTAGTTGATGAAGTAATCCTTTGTGATGACGCTAGTAAGGACAATACGGCTGAACTGGCGAAATCGATAGGGATTAATCATGTGATTATCCATGAGAAGAATAAGGGGTATGGAGGGAACCAAAAATCGCTATACAATAAGGCTTTGGAACTGGGGGGAGACATTGTGATCATGCTTCACCCTGACTATCAATATACGCCGAAGCTGATCCCTTCTATGGTAAACATCATTGGCGAAGAACTTTATCCGGTGGTTTTAGGGTCTAGGATACTAGGAAAAGGGGCATTAGCCGGTGGGATGCCGCTATACAAGTACATTGCCAATCGCTTTCTCACCTTCTCTCAGAATTTATTGGTCAGCTATAAACTTTCCGAATATCATACAGGGTATCGAGCCTTTAGTAAGGAAGTGCTTAATGGCATCAATTTCAATGAAAACTCGGATGATTTTGTGTTTGACAATGAGATGTTGTCGCAGATCATCTTTGCGGGTTTTCACATTGCTGAGGTCACCTGCCCAACGAAATACTTTGAAGAGGCATCCTCGATCAATTTACAGAGAAGTATTAAATACGGATTGGGTGTGTTAAGAGTTTCCCTGAATCATCGCTTACAGAAGATGGGTCTATTAAAATCCAAGCTATATAGTAAGTAGAGGCACTTAGGCGAAGAACCCGTGTAGTGGAGCGACAGCTTCTGAGTAGAAGCAGTACCTTGTAAAGAGAGGAAGAGTAGTTTAGGCTTGCTTTGTAACTGTTTTACTTAACGACTAGGATTTTTCTTCCTAGGTAAATGGCAGCTAAAAGTAAGGTGTATGTTGTTGTTGCAGTCATAGTCAATAGGGTACAATGATGTAACTTATTTTTGTAGATTATATTTTATAAAACCGGTTTTTTCACAATTGTTTGCTTAAAAATTGTCATATCGGGAGATGAAGGCCAATCAACTTCAAAAATATTTGGATCAGTGTGTTGTACAATTCAACCGGCCGAGCTTTATTCCTGACGATCCCATCTCCATTCCGCACCAGTTTACAAAGCTCCAGGATATTGAAGTCATGGGCTTCTGGGTGAGTATGCTAGCCTGGGGCCAACGCAAAACGATCATCAATAAGGCAAATGAACTAATTCAACTAATGGACGGTGCTCCTCACGATTTTGTTCGCAATCATGAGGAAAAAGACCGGGCCAGATTTGAGTCCTTTAAGCACCGGACCTTTCAATACACCGATACCTTATACTTCCTTCACTTTTTCCAACACTATTACCGAAAGGCAGATTCGCTGGAGCAGGCCTTTAGTAAGTACCTAAATCCCAAGTCTGAACACATAGGTCCGGCATTGGTTGGATTTCATGAAGATTTTTTTTCCCTACCCGATGCTCCACAGCGTACTCGCAAACACATTGCCACGCCTGCTCGCAAATCGAGTTGCAAGCGTCTGAACATGTTCCTTCGTTGGATGGTGCGCAAGGATGACAAAGGCGTTGATTTTGGATTGTGGAACACGATTCAGCCCAAACAATTGTTGATGCCGCTTGATGTACACGTGGATCGGGTAGCTCGGCAATTCGGCCTTTTGAAGCGAAAACAAAGAGACTGGCAAGCCGTACTAGAACTCACCGAAAGCTTACGCGCCTTTGATCCTGAGGACCCCGTCAAATATGACTTTGCCCTCTTTGGGATGGGGGTGCTGGAGAAGAGATAGTCCGATTAATAATACTTGTTTTGATCCCTAAACGCCCTCGATCCTCTATTCTGTAAACTATCCTAACTGCCTAATTCTAGGCCTTTATCCTTCTACCTTGCCTTTGCTGTAAAAGCAGGATAATACCAGAGGAATTCCCATAAATTCATTTGTTTTACTAATGGGTAAATAATAATTATGAGATTACATCTAGGAGAATTCGAAGAAGTTGTCTTGTTATTGGTGGCTGTGCATCACGAAGATGCCTACGGCTTGTCCATCAGGAATTCGATTGAAGAGAAGCTCAATAGAAAGGTTACGCTCAGCAGTGTACATACAGCATTGTATCGATTAGAGGAAAAAGGCTTTCTAGAATCTGAGGTGGGAGGCGTGACTAAGGAGCGAGGAGGGCGGCGGAAACGCTTGTTCAAGATTACGAGTTTGGGAAAGGAAGCCCTAGAGGCCTCGCGGGCTTCCCGTGATCTGCTCTGGAGTCTGATTCCTAAGATTTCATTTGAAGGCCTATGAAACAGCATCCTCCCCGCTTGGCGCAGCGCCTGTTCAGTTGGTATTGCAGAAACCACCTTCACGAATCTATTCTGGGAGACCTCGACGAACAGTTCTATCAGAACCTAGACAAGTACGGTTTACTTCGAGCGAAATGGAATTATTGGTTGGAAGTGTTGCGCTTTGTCAATCGCTTTACCCTGAAACGAGAACGCTTTTACAAATCCTATCACCCTTATTCCTACGGCATGTTGAAAAATACCATCATCAGTTCTCTTCGTTTCTTCCGGAAACATCTCGGATTCACCACTATCAATATCTTTGGATTAACCCTGGGATTGAGCAGCTTTTTGTTAATCATCTTATTTGTTCAACACGAGCAGTCCTTTGATCAATTCCATGCCAATAAAGAAGAGGTCTACCGCGTCAACTTTGCCTATCAGGACAACGCAGGTAACACTACGGCCCTGGTGAATTCTCCCCCGGCTTTAGCCCCGGGAATCTGCGGAAAGTTTCCGGAACTAGACAAGATCTCCAGGCTCCGCTACACCATGAACTGCATATTGGCTCGTGAGGAGGTGCAGTATTATGAAAGCAAAGGCTATTATGCAGATTCACTTTTTCTAGAGGTGCTCCCCTTCGAAATGCAGATCGGTGATCCTGCGACAGCCTTAGATCAACCTAATTCTATCGTTATTACAGAATCATTAGCACGCAAATATTTCAATGATCCAGAACCACTGGGTGCTACTTTGCATTTTAACGGAGCTACACCTTTAAAGGTCACGGGCGTTTTGGCGGACCTGCCCAGTAACTCTCATCTGGATTTTGACTTTCTAATTTCTTTTTCAAACTATATCGTTCCAGAAGGATATGCTTCGGACCTGAGCAGTTGGAGTTGGCTCGGATTTTTGACGTATGTGAGCTTGAAACCGGAAACCGATCCACAGCGATTTGAAGCGAGCTTGACTCAGCATTTTCGAGACCTGAACCCGGAGGCAGAAAACCACCTCTTGCCCATCGTTCAAAGCGTGCCGGATATTTATTTAGGTTCATCGGGGATGAGCGATGACTTAGCCAGTCCAATTCGGACGGGTAATCGTTTAAATGTTAAGGCGCTCTTCCTCGTCGCCATGCTGATTCTCTTGATCGCAGGCTTCAATTTCTCCAATTTATCACAGGCCTTATCGGTAAATCGAACAAGAACAGTTGGGGTGCTCAAAGTGCTGGGCGCAGAAAAGAAAAGCATCATTGTGCAGTTGCTCACAGAATCTCTACTGCTGACTTTTGGCTGTCTTCTGCTAGCTGTAAGTTTTGTTCTTTTGATATTCCCGTATATCTCTCAATATATGGGGTGGCAGTTTGATCTAGACTGGGCGGCAATGCTTGGTGTATTGCCGGTGCTACTCCTAGCTGGGGTGTTAATAGGAATTCTAGCAGGTTTGTATCCAGCCTTACGACTAGCTAAAAGAGATATTATGGCTTCCTTGAAAGGTACTACTAGTATTTGGAATCGTAGCCCCTTTCAATTCAAGTATTTGTTATTGACGCTGCAGTTTGCCATGTCTATTGGGCTCATTTGTGCCACTTTCGTGATGACAAAGCAAATCAATTACCTAAGAAATACAAACACCGGTTATCAGGCTGAAAGTGTAGTTCTGATCAAGATGCTGCCAGAAGATATGTCTCGGTTTTTTGAGCTATACAAGGAGCAGTTAGCTACTGAACCCTCGGTAATGGACGTAAGCAGAAGTGAAAGAGTGGTAGGTGAACCCTGGCCCTTCAGCGTGATACGAAAGGTAGGTGAGGACCCTGAATTGAGTAAAAGAATATTCTTCAACCAAGTTGATTACGATTACTTTGCCACCTTGGATATTCCCATGCACAGTGGTCGGTCTTTTTCCTTGGATCATCTCAATGATCCGACGCAAGCCATTGTCATCAACAAAACAGCTGTTGAGTATCTTGGATTGGAAGATCCCATTGGGCAGCAGGTTCATTTCTTCGAATTGGATGGTCCTCGAACGATTGTGGGTGTGGTTGAGGACTTTAACTATACTTCATTGCACCAGGAAATTGGCCCGGCAGCAGTGATGCTCCCATTCATTGATCTGGAATTCATGTATGTCCGATTTGATCAGGGGCAGATTGCTTCCCAAGTAGCATTGCTAGAGGACACTTGGGAGTCAATAGCTGGCAGTATCCCGCTTCAGTGGTCTTTCCTGGATGAGGGCTTAGCGGATTTGTACCAAACAGAGCAGAAGCTCTCTGGCATGATTCAGTTCTTTTCCCTGCTGGCTATTGTTTTGGCCTGTCTGGGATTGTACGGGATGGTGAGTTTTGCACTTAGTCAAAGAATAAAGGAGGTAGGACTTAGAAAAGTCCTCGGAGCTACCCATTCATCTTTGTATATGCTCTTTGTTCGAACCTACTTTTTTCAGAGTCTAGTTGCTATGATTTTGGTCATACCCATTATCCATAGTCTGCTCAGCGCTTGGCTAGAAGACTATGCCTATCGCGTCAATATTGGATGGTGGATTTATCCGGCTGCCACTTGCCTGCTAGTGGCCATGATATTGATGACCATTAGTATGCAAATTGTGAAGACAGCCAAAGTTAATCCTACCGAATTATTGCGGTATGAATAAGGAACAAGATCCATATCTCAGACTAGCAGCTGATCGTCATCGCCATAAACGGTAGCTTTCTGTGCCAATATCTTTTCAGCATTCCAATCGTGAGACGATAAATAGACGGTCGGATGGGCCTGTACGTATTGGTGGACGGTGTTGACGGTTTTCTGTGCTGATTTATTCATTAATACCACATCCGGGATTTCCTTTTTTAAGGTATCTAGATTGTAAGTGAGGTCTCCCGCGATAAAATAGGTAATGGCCCCATCCTTAACTAATACAGATTGATGCCCTGCGCTATGACCTGGAGTCGGAACTGCCAGTACAGATCCGTCAGCTGTAATGGGATAGCTTTGGGAAAAAACACCTTCAGGGGTATCTGTATAATCGATTAGTGTAGGTTGAAGCCAGGCTGGCCAATTTTTTGAGAAATAACCGTTTCCTGGCCCATTTTTACTAGTAGCCATCTCGTACTCCGTTCGAGACACCGAAATTTGGCAATGTTCGAACAGAGATAGGCCACCGATGTGATCTCCATGCATATGTGTGAGTACCACCTTATTAATATCAGTAGGTTTAAAGCCTAATTGAGCCAATTGATGCTGGACTTCTTCCCTTTCCTCTATCCTCGTCTGTACTGCTTTGTGATAAAGTCCTCCACTCGGTAGATATCCAACTTCGTGGATTCTGCTAGTCTCTCCTGTGTCAACCAAGATTAGTCCTTCAGGATGCTCGATAAGCCAGCAATAGGTGGGCATCCATTCTCCCCATTTTTGGGTGAAGATTAGCTGGTAAATTCGAGATAGATTATGGCTAGCTCCCGTCAACTGAAATTGCTTGCAGCGGACCGTGCCAGTACGAAGGAGGTGTATTTTCATGTTTTGACTTTTATCTATCTGGACGCAAACTGGCTGGTGTAGTACAGCGGACTACCAACTATTTGCTATATTTCATGCCTGTCTTGCAAGTTAATTTTTTCCCGCAGCAAATTCCCTTTTCATATGAATCGCTTTTCACTCTTGATCTCTTTCTCCTTGCTCCTTCTGTTTTCTTGTAAGAACAAGGAGAAAAAGGCCGAGGATACTACCACTTCATCTTACACCAATATCATTTATATCCTCGCTGATGACTTGGGATATGGCGACCTTGGCTGCTATGGTCAACAAAAATTCAAGACCCCTAATATTGATCGACTGGCTGCCGAAGGCATGCGATTCACACAACATTACTCCGGTAGTACCGTTTGTGCACCTTCGCGATCTGTATTGATGACGGGGCATCATAGTGGACATACTTTCATTAGAGGAAATAAGGAGATACAGCCGGAAGGCCAACATCCATTGTCAGATGAGTCCTATACCATGGCGGAAGCCTTAAAAGCCGCAGGATATGCCACTGGGGCATTCGGTAAATGGGGCTTAGGCTACCCAGGCTCGGAGGGAGATCCATTGAAGCAAGGCTTCGATACCTTCTACGGATTTAATTGCCAGCGAATGGGGCATCACTACTATCCGCATCATTTGTGGTCCAATAATGATTCTATTCCCCTGGAGCCGAATCAAGGACACGAGAAGGGAGCTTATGCGCCGGACCTGATTCATCAAGAGGTGTTAGGATTTATCAAAGACAATAAGGACAAACCTTTCTTTTTATTCCTACCTAGTATCATCCCGCATGCTGAATTGATTGCACCTGCCGAAACTATGGATAAGCACATCGGGAAATTTGAACCGGAGACGGTTTACGAAGGCTATGATGAAGGTCCGAAGTATCGGAGAGGGCCTTATGAATCACAGGAATACCCTCATGCGGCCTTTGTGGCCATGGTAGAAATCCTGGATCAACAAGTAGGGGAAATTATGCGAACCTTAGATGAGCTCGGCCTGACCGAGAACACCCTGATCATCTTCACCTCTGACAATGGGCCGCATCAAGAAGGTGGTGCTGATCCGGACTATTTCGATAGTAATGGCCCACTAAGAGGCTATAAGCGCGATCTGTATGAAGGTGGAATTCGCGTACCGATGATCGCTCGTTGGAAGGATAAAATTACTCCCGGAACTACCAGTGATCATATCTCCGCCTTTTGGGATGTCTTTCCTACCGTCGCTGAATTAAGTGGGGCAAAGGGGCCTGAAAACCCAGATGGTTTTTCCATGCTACCTACCTTACTGGGCAAAGCAGATGAACAACAAGAGCATCCCTACCTGTATTGGGAGTTTCACGAGCGGGGCGGCCGGGTAGCCGTTCGCCAAGGATCATGGAAAGCCGTGCGATACAATGTGCTGAAGGATCCTAATGCAGCTGTGGAGCTCTATGACCTATCGACGGATGTCGGGGAAACGCAGAACGTGGCCGCCGAATATCCAGAAATCGTCGCAGCACTCACCCAGATTATGCAGGATGCCAGAACGCCTTCAGAAATTTTCACCTTTGAGCAAAAGGGCTTCCTTCAGGATAATTGATATTCAGTAGAGACTTAACGGTTAAGCAATCCAAGCCGTTCCACTCGATCCAGCCATCGCTGACGGTAACTATCCTTTGATAATCGGATGGGACCAATAGCCGTGATCTTGACCTTTTTTATACCAATGAAATGTAAGGTCAATTTAGTCATGGCGTGATGACTGGGTCCACGGTTTATCCAGCGATAGAACCAGGCTGGCTGGTCTAAGGTGCAAATGATCCTGGAAGTTTTACCGGTCAGAAATTTATCCCACCAAAGGGAACCCTCCCGCTTCTTAAAGGCAAAACCCGGGAGCAGCACACGATCCAGAAAGCCCTTCATTATAGCCGGTACCGATCCCCACCAGACCGGAAAGATCCAGACGATGTGATCCGCCCACTTAATGAGCTCTTGGGCCTCGATGAGATCAGGTTCGAGTTCTGTTCTTTTTCTATACCCGTAGGCTAAGTTTGGGTTGAATTGCAAATCTCTGATCCTGATTTCCTTATACTGAGCATTGGATTTCTGCACCCCATTCCGATAAGCGGCTGATAAGCCATAATTGAAGCTTTCTTGATCAGGATGCCCATTGATGAGAAGAATACGTTTTGACTGACTCATGGTAGACTGTTTATGCAAAAGTCAACCTTCCCAACTTAAGCTCATTTGATCTAGATCAAATTCGGATTTTGGAAGCACGTATTCTACTTAGTGTCTCCAAGGTGATGCCCAGGTAAGAAGCGATATGGGTGAGCGGAACTCGGATTTCAATATCCGGAGTCATGTCCAGTAAGTTGTCGTATTTTTGTTGAGCACTTTCGAATTGTAATGAGACGACTCGTTGCTGGAGTTTTAGAAGCGTTCGGGTAACAATCGTTTTACCCAATCGGTCGAAGGCTTGGTGTAGGTCAGATAGGCGGTGTACATCCTCCCTTTTCACTTCCAGTAGTAGGGTAGGAACCAAGGTCTCGATGTATTGGGGACTAGGGATGTTTAGGAAGAAACTTTGGATGGGACTAATGAATTCATATTCGAAAGCAAACCAATCCGTAATATCCTTTCCATCTTTCAAATAAAAGGCGCGGGCGGAGCCTTCCAGGATGTAATAGGCTTTATCGGCATATTGTCCTTCTTTGACCAATAGATGCCCTTTGTCGAGTTGGTGCAGTTGACTGCAAGCCTGCAAGTCAGTTTGACAATCCGGAGGGAGGGGGTGATAGTGCTCGCTGATCGATTGTATGGCTTCTTCTTTGTTCAAATTCCTGGCTTTGAGTTTATTTTTTGCCCCTCGTAATAGGAGAGGAGTGAAGGTCAATATTACAGCACTTGGGTAAGTTTTCCAAGACTCGGGCGGGCCGTGGGAACCAATTCCTATCTTTGGGCGTTCCGATTGTGTTTCCGCTAATCACGCTCAATTAGACCATCGATTTATGTCGCATGTACCCGCAGTAAGCTCGATTCTTTCTCCTGCCTACTTGGCTGAATTTGTCCGGCAAAAATATAAGGTAGCGAGTGATACGAGTTGTCGCATCATTAGGATTGGAGCAAACCACACCTACCTCATTACTAGTGCAACTGAAAGATATGTACTGCGTGTGTATGCCCGAAACTGGCGAACTGAACTTGAAATCAGTGAGGAACTGAGATTACTGGATTTGCTGCAGGAGAATAATTTCTCGGTCTCCTATCCCATTCCTGATGTAGATGGTCAATACATACAGCAAATGAATGCGCTTGAGGGGCTTCGCTTTGCCGTGCTATTTAGTTATGCCGAGGGAGCAGCCGTTAAAAATCTATCGAAAGAGGCTTGTTCTCAGTTGGGTACGACCATAGCCCGCCTGCACCAGCAGACCGTAGATTTGACTATTAACCGAAAGGATTATACCGCTGATACCTTAGTGCGTTGGGCCTTTGATTTAGCCAAAGGGTTTTTCGGGGAGGCTTCGGAAGCCATGCAATTCTTTAGCAGAGCGCTAACGGCAATAGACAAAGAATTCAGCCAAATTGATTCAGCAGTAGTGCGCCATGGTGTGGTGCATCTCGATATATGGCAGGACAATATGAAGGTGAGCGAAGACCATGTCGTCTCCCTCTTTGATTTTGATAATTGCGGAAATGGACCTCTATTTTTGGATCTGGGCTATACCTTGATGTCCTTGTATCGACATGAGCCTAACAAAGAAGAGTATCTAGAGAAGCGAGAATTGTTTCTTCAAGCTTATCGATCTACTTTTCCCTTTTCCGAAGCAGAAGAAAAATTGATTCCCTATGGTGGCCTAGCGATCTGGCTGCATTACAATGGTGTTCACGTTCAGCGATTTGATGACTTTTCCAACCCCTTTTTAAGCCCTACCTTTTTGACCTACTGGATCAACACCGCAAGACAGTGGATGGAGTTTCATGGCATTCAGATCTGATTGAATGAAGGTATTATTCCTTCTCATATACCACTTTCCCGCCGACTATAGTCATGGCAATCTCCGCTTCTAACCAGTCGCTCGGTGGAGCACTAAAGAGATCCGTATCGATAACGGAAAAGTCAGCCAGTTTTCCTGCCTCAATCGTCCCTTTGGTGTCTTCCTCGAAAGCGCCGTAGGCTGCTCCCCAGGTGTAGGCTCGCAAGGCCTTCTCCAAGCTTATCCGTTGCTCAGGAAACCAGCCCGCTGCTGGCTCTCCCTTAACCGTTTGGCGAGTTACGGCGGCATATAAGCCCATGAGTGGATTGATCGGGTAGTAGGAAGCATTAGTGCCGGGCCAATCGGAGCCAAAGGAAAGGATGCACCCGTTATCTTCTAGCGTTTTGAAAGCATAAGCGCCCCTACATCTTTCAGTTCCTATGCGTTCCTCCATCCAGCGCATATCATCGGTGACGTGATAAGGCTGTACCTCGGCCACGATATTCCGCCCCTGGAAACGCTGAAAGTCGCCAGGACTGATAACCTGGGCATGTACCAGCCGGAAGCGTCGGTCTTTGGCGCCATTGAAGTGATCTAAGGTGTCTAGGATATCCAAGAGGATAGAATTAGCCTGATCTCCGATGGCGTGAACGCGGAGTTGCACATCTCCCTTATCCGCCGCCAATAGCATTTCCTTGAAGGAAGGCATGTCTTTTGAGAATTCTCGCCATCCTCCTCGCCAGTCCATCTGATCGGCGATATTGTCATTGTAAGGTTGGAAAAAGCGAGCGGAGCGGGCTCCCATGATGCCGTCAATATGTGTTTTGATAGTGCCAAAGGAAATCCAATCTCCACCAGTTGGATGTGGCGCCAAACCGCCTTCCCAATCCACCGTCCAGCCTTTTTGGATCATGTTTTCGTATTCGGATAGGCGGGCCGGAGCAAAATTGATGCGACAAGTGAGGTCTCCTTTGTCATAGAGGTGTTCATAGACATCGACTTGATCCAGCGGTGACATATCTTGTACTGTAGTTACGCCCCATTTTCTACACTCCTCTAATGCTCTGCGAGATTCTGCCAGCCGTCTTTCAAAGGATTTTTCGGGCACTTGTCGTAAGGCCTCTCTAAGTACTTCGCCTTCTAATATGCCAGATTCTGACTCAAGTCCCAGTTCTTTCAAGGCTAAGCCATTGGCCAATCCCTCTGTTCGGTCATAGCGCACGACCAAGACTGGATGATCAGTTGTGATGTCATCTATCATGGACCGATGAGGGGTGAAAACGGTATTGCTTTTGTTTTCATCACCAGAAGATCCTACCCCCCAGGCTTCATATGCCCCCCAATCTCCTCTCGTGATCCAGCTCCCCTTCGGCAGGCGCTCCGTCGTTTCTTTAACTCTTTCCACAAATTTTGCCTCCTCATTTACATCCAATAAGTTGATGCCTAGCAGCAGTGCACCAGCTGAGGAGAAGTGTACATGCGAGTCGTTAAAACCCGGTACTAGCAATTGACCTTGCAGGTCCGTCTCCTCCTGCGCCTTTGGTGGTTTTGAATTTTCGGATCCTAGGGCTACGATTTCCTCCCCTTTTACCGCGACCCAGCTAGCCCAGGGTTGTTGGGTGTCACCGGTCCATATTTTCGCATTTTTGAAAACATGATCTATCTCGGATTCGGAGCCTGGGTTGTTAGTACAGGCAGATAAAAGCAAGACAAGCAGCAAGCAAAAAGTGGATAGCTTTTTCATACAGTTCGTTCCGTTTCTTTAAAGTTACAAATTATGCGGAGTTGTAGAGGAACGCTATCCTGACGGCTCTAGGCCAAATCTTGTCAGCACAATATCTGGGGATCGATCCTCACCTTCTTCAATCTTCTAGCTGAATGAATTCTCCTTCTAGCGTATCAAGCTTGATTCTTTTGATACTACCGTCTTTCTTCAAGTGGATAATCTGATTACTATCCACTCCGCTAAAGTCGAAAACGCGGACCTTGGCATGCGTAGGCCGCTCAGTTTTGTAGAGGGATATTCCTAGTACACATATCAAAGTACCAATAAGCGCTCTGGTCCAATTTTTAATGCTTGTATTTGGCTGCACTAAGCGATCATTTTCCAGGACTGCTCGATAGCCTTTCTTTGGAATGGTTTCGATTTTCAATTGTGCATTAATACCGTGCTCCTTTAGCAGTGCCCTCAATTTGAATATATTCTTGGTCAATGCCGTTTGTCCCACTTGATGGTTTCCTTTCCAGATGATTACTATGAATTCTTCCTTCCGCACTACTTGACCATTTCGCTGAACTAAGAGCACGAGGATTTCCATCAATTGATTCTCAATGGGGATGAATACTTCCTGCCCCTTTGATCTAAAATGGATTTGATTTGCGGAGGGGCGAATTGAAAGCTCCTTAGATAATTGAATGCTACTCATGATGAATCATTTTGGAAGAAAAAAAAGAGGTTTTCAGGATTTGCACTTGGCTAAGGATAGGATGCAGAAGGACTATAATTGTGTCTATCAAAATCCAGAAATCTTATGTTGAACAGACTAATAATGGCTATGGCAATGCTACCAATATTTCTTTCTTTCGGATGGACGCAGTCGACACTCCAGGAAGAATTTGACTTGGTGACACCATCCGGAGATACGCTTGCTGGAGAAATAGGCTATCCCAACAAGAAGGGGAAATTTCCAGCGGCCATTTTGATTTGGGGTAGTGGACCCCATACCAGGGATCAAGTTATTTCGGGTTCACCCATCTTCAAGCAGATTAGCGACGCGCTAATTGCTCAAGACATGGTAGTAATGAGGCTCGATAAACGGGGCTATGGAAATTCCAGTGGGGATTATCGATCGGAAGATAACTACACAACCCGAGATCTAGCCGATGATATATCCTTGGCCTATGACTATCTCAACCTGCATGCTGCCGTAGATACCGCTAAAGTGGGCTTGATCGGGCATAGTGAGGGCTCGATTATAGCTTCCATGCTGGCGGCGGAAGATCCCAGTATAGATTGGCTGATCCTCTTTGGGCCATCCGCAGTTTCCGGAAAGGAAATCGAACTGGCGCAGGGGCGCGTAGAACGGGAGAAGCTCGGGATGTCTGCCGAGATTGGTAAAGCGGTAGAGCAAGTTTGGGAGCGATATATTGACTTTATCATATCTGGCTATGAGGATGAGACCTTGTACTACCAGATCGGTAGGGACTTCTTGATCGCACATGGGCTGGATAAGGATGATGAAAGGATTACGCCTACATTTATTGATCAGTTATTGGATGCCTATCAAACACCCTGGTATCAGTATTTTTATGCAACAGATAATGGAGTCTACTTGGAAAAGGTTAAGGTTCCAATTTTGGGCATTTTTGGCGGAGCAGATCAACATACGTCCGTTGCCTTGCATCTGCTGCCCTTCTATCAAGCCTTAGAAAGGGCGCAGAACATTCAATATAAGATCATCGTGCTGGCCGATGAGGATCATTTCTTCTTTCGATTCCAAGGAAATCGAATGGAAAAACACCAATTTGGAGAAATGCGTATTTCAGAACGCTTCCTTCGTAGCATCAAAAATTGGCTACGAGCCGAGCACATAACATCGCCATGGCATTGAGGGAAGAAAGCAAAGTGTTTATTTGTAAATTATTGACAAGCCATTGGAGAAAACACCCTATTGCCCTTCTTACAGATTTACTATCTTAGCGAAGTAACACAAGAACTACTTAAATACTCCTGATGACACGGTCGCAAAGATGTTTTCTGCTTTTTCTACTAATAGGGCCTTGGGCTTTCTCGCAAGCCGATTCACTAAAAAATGAACCTATCGACAGCCTTCTAGTATGGCTAGACGACAATATCCTGCCGAATCCAGAATATTATCATGATATCGCACTACACACCTTAGCAAAAGCCCATGCAAGCAAAGATGATTTTCTGATTGGAGAAGCCCACGCACGCTTGGCTACTTGGCATGGCTATTACATTCCCTTTGTAGAAGACTCGATTGTATATCATAGTGAAAAAACGGTAGAATACTACGAAAAGGCTCAAGCGGTGGAAGAATTGGCGGGAGCTTACCTGAGCCTTTCGATTGATTATATGAATACTAGTCTAACCCAGAAGGCTCAAGAGGTTCTATTCGAGGCTATTACGATCTACGAAGAATTAAAGGATGAGGGGGGCTTAGGACGGGCTTATCGACGACTCACCATACTATGTAATATACAGGGACAACTGGATCAGGCGGTAGAGTATGGTAAGCAAGCATTGGATCTCCTAACAAAGGACGAAGACTATTACTCTATTGCCTTGGTATACCTGGAGTTCATTGATATTTATCGCAAACTAGAGCGTTATGAAGCGTCCTATATGGCTGCCGACAGTTGTATAGCGATCGTTGAGCGGGCAGTGGACAATGGTCTGGGTATTCTGGCGAGAGCTTATGCGGATAGAGGGAAGACGGCCGATGCCGATAAAGATTTTGAACAGGCCTTCCAAGACCACAATCAGGCCTTGGCCATCGTTACCGAATTTGTGGGTCCTGATCATCCCGCTGTTTCTACTTTTCGCGATGGGGTAGGCAGATCACTTTTTAGCCAAGAAAAATACGATGAAGCTCTACCTCATTTACAGGCCTCGGTGGAAGGCTATGAGGAAAGAGAGCAGCAATGGGTGTCCGAGATGGCTAACTCCTATAGCTTGTTGGCGGAGTGCTATGAAAAGCTTGGAAACTATAAGGAGGCTGTCTTTTACCAGAAACAATCTAGAGCTGTACAGGATACACTGACTAGGAATAAGATTGCCAATCTCGAATCGGAAGCGCTGATCAAATATGAAACGGGTAAGAAAGATCAGCAACTAGCAGAGCAAGCACAGCAGATCCAACAAAAAACTAAGATCCAGTGGTTGAGTATTGGTATTGCGGTATCGCTAGCGCTCTTACTGTCCGCACTTTTTTACTTCTTCAAAAGAAACCAAAAAACAACGGCTGCTCTAGCTGTGAAGAATTCGGAAAATGAGTTACTGCTCAAAGAGATCCATCATCGAGTGAAGAATAATCTGGAAATGGTATCCAGCTTGTTGAAATTGCAGTCGGTGAAGACGAAAGATCAGGAAGCCAAGGATGTGATGCGAGCTAGTCAGAATCGAGTGCAGTCGATGGGTATACTTCATCAAAAATTGTATCAGGGCGAGAATTTAGGGTCGATTGAGATGCTGGATTACTTCAGAAATCTAAGTGAAAATATCATTGATGCGTTTGGTGCCAATGATAAGGTTGAGGTTCAGTATGCTATGGATATGGTTGAATTGGATGTTGATACTGCGGTGCCCATTGGTTTGATTGTGAATGAATTGTTGACGAACTCCCTGAAGTACGCCTTTCCCGAAGATCGGAAGGGGAAAATAGAGCTGAGTTTGAAAGAAATGGATGAGAAGCAACTGCAGCTGGTCGTAGCAGATAATGGGGTAGGACAAACGGCGGGAGCTTCTCCGAAAGGTACCGGCTTTGGCTCCCAGCTGGTACAATTGTTGACGAGTCAATTGCAAGGTTCTATGCAGGCAGATTATTCTACCGGAACAAGATTGGTTTTTCAATTGGAGAAGGCGCATTGGGCTTAGCATTCTTAAACCATAATCTTGCTTGTTCCTGGACACAATTCGGAGAAAATGGACTAATAATTTGGTTTTTTTGGCTTTTCCTGCGGATATTGAGGAGTGGCTTTCTCCTAGCCTACATTACAAGTAAGGCTCTTCATTTCGATAATTGTATCACCCGTCTATCTTATCGAAAATTTGAACGCTTTGATTCGGAACCATAAAGTATTCCTCCACCTTTTGATTCATGTTTGCCCAAGTATAATAGATAAACAAAACTATGAAGCCTATTAAGGTCCTAATTGTGGAAGATGAAACGCTAATTGCTGCCAGGATTTCGGTAGAATTAGATGAGTTGGGATATGAGGTAACTGGTATGGTTACGCGAGCCGAGCAAGCCTTGTTACATTGTCAAGATATGCCCCCCGACGTTATTCTCTTGGACATTAAGTTGAAGGGACAAATGGATGGTATCGAGTTGGCACACGAGCTCAATCAACGAGGCAACATACCCATTATCTTTTTGACGGCGAATGCCGACGAAGCCACTTTCAATCGTGCCAAAGAAGCACTTCCTCAGGCCTTTATTTCTAAACCCTACAAAAAACTAGATCTGGAGCGGGCCCTGGCTTTGGTGGCTAGCCGATTGAACGCAGAAAGGGAGGATATCGTGGAGGAAAAAGATGAGGATACTTCCTATATCCTCAGCGATAGGATCTTCGTCCGCTACCGCGATAAAATGGTCAAGGTGGTCATCGAAGATATCCTATTCGTGAAAGCCGATGGTAATTACTGTTTGATCACGACTAAAGAGAAAGAATATATCCTTAGCGTTCCTTTGAAGACCTTAGAAGAAAGCCTTCCTACTACTCACTTCATGCGCACCCATCGTTCCTATGTAGTGAACCTCACTAAGATCGAGGCACTGACCGACAATCAGGAGTATCTTACTATGGGAGGAAACAAACATGTACCCGTCAGTCGTAGATTTAAGCCGGAGGTCTTCAACCGACTCCGTATGTTCTAATTCATACTATGAATATCATAGAGATCGCTATAGCTAGCTCTTCGTGAAGCCTTGTACTTGACTTTTTTAGTCCAGAGATCCAGGGCAATCCAGATTTTTCTAGAACGATCACATAGGTAGACCGACCATTCATCTCTCCCAATTTCCCTAAATTGAAATCGTGCTTCTCCGTCTGAACCTGTTTCTATCCATTTCTTCGTCTTACCTTGCTGCTGGAAGACTCCACCAGGGAAACTTACCGATGATACATTCTTGCCGTTTATCGGAACAGTGGGGATAGGAGAAACCGTTTCCCCTGAGAACAGCTGTACCCCTGCCGCTTGCGTACGCTGGGCTTTGGTTTCCTGGGACCAAGTCAGCGGTGAATTAGAAATTAGTTTTTGCTCCGTGCTATATGGGCCCGTACAGGTGCCATTGTAGGATACCGTTCCTGCGGTCGGATATAAATCTCCTGCTTTACCAGCGATTCGATATTTCGGATTTCTCCATTCTATGCGAGCCTTATCTGTATCACAAACCACCCCGTAGCCCGTTTCCATCCATACCACGGCATCCTTGATGTACTTAGATTTAGTGTTAACGGTTCCGGCGTAAAGCTCCTGCTGAGTTGGGTAGTCCATGACGTAGAAAGCCCAGCGGTAGAGATCGCCTTTTTTCTCCGCCAATCGCTCCACGCGAAAGCGGTACCAATTATTCTTTTTCCATAGGTAGGGCGTATTGGTTCGTCCGATGCCACCATAACCTGCCCAATCCGAGCCGCCTCCCCAATTCACCCCTTTGTTCCCACTATCTACAAACTCTGAAACGCCTGCCCACTGGATGCCGCCATGTGACCATTCGTCATGATCTGTAAAATTGACTTGAAGCGCAAAGTAGTAGAGCCAGGATCGTTCGGCTCGCTGCGGAAAGTCAGTGATGCGTAGGTCTACCGAATAGGCATCGATCCGATCGTGGCTGGTTTGCAGCCAGGTATGGGTAGACTTGGGTTCCTGTGCACTTGTCTCAATTGACAAAGCCAGAAATAACAAGATCAGAAAGCATGTATTTGCCTGGAATCGGAGAAATTTCATAAGCTCTAGATTATAAAGATACTCAGGTGGCTAGTAATGGCTAAGCTGAACACTAAGAAACGGAATTTGGCCATGTTTGACAATTGTAGTTGACTTCTAGCTCTATTCTCTATTCTACTATTTCATAAGCCACTCTACGATTTCGCTGTCGTCCTTCGGAGGTTGAATTATCAGCAATGGGTTGCTCCTCCCCATACCACTCCACAATAAACCGCTTGATATCAATTTTTCGATTTGCCAAGTAAGCTCTCACGGACTCAGCCCTTCGCTGAGACAAATCCAAATTCCATTCGGTAGCGCCTTGATTATCGGTATGTCCTGCAATTCTAAGTTTCCAGTTGGGATGCTCCGATAATAGGGTTGCCAATTCATTTAGGGAATGAAATGATATAGGCCGGATGATTGCTTTATCTGTTTCGAATTCTGTGTTCTCAAATGCCCTTGTAACCACCTCTTTTTCAGCTAGGGTCAAGGCTACAACTTCTACTTCTGGTTCTACTACTGCAAGGGGCACGGGCGCTGGCGGAGGTATTAGGATTGGCTCTATCAGCGGTTCCAGATTAGACACTGGTACTGGTGCAGGTTCTGGCTCTGAGGGAAGAACAGGTAGTGGGATTTGTACCAATTGTGGTTTCGCCTTTTTAGCAAAAGTGTAACTCAGGCCGATGGTCGAAAAGTGATGGATATCATTGATGCCGTTTACGGTATTGTCTTGATCCCACCGATAAGAATCCAAGTCGTCCGTAGCTGATAGGCCTACCCGATGACTAAGAGAAAGTGCAACACTCCTTCTTATGCGCCATTTCAAACCTGCGCCAATTTGATAGAGCGGCGTAAACTGAGCCCGGGGCGTACTTTGAGTTTCGTAGTGCCCATCTGCTATAGTGTTTAAATTGGCGAGCGTTTCGGCTGCTCTAGCGGCAGGCATCGTCTCTATTTGCGCAAAGTCATAGAGTTGATCGTTTTGATCAATCGCATCGATCATGGTCGTGTACTGCATTCCACCGATGCCCGCTAAAAGAAATCCATCAAAGGAACTACGGTTTTTAAACACGGGAAGCTGTGTGAACGTAAAGACAGCCTGCAAACTGGCTTCCTGATAATCCGTCTTATAGTTGGCATATATCGCATTGGAGTTTGCCTCGATATAGTTGATCCTAGGATCTACGGACCCATTCCAGACAGGGTGATTCAACCAATTCCTACTTGTTGTACGATCCAAACCTCGCATCTCACCCATTCCTACGGATAGGCGTACAGATAGAAAGTTCGTAATAGATCGATCACCATAAAAGCTAAAGCCAAAACCGTTGGCCGCATGTACTTCGCCGTCAATTTGTGCATAGCCTTTTTCACTTCCGATGGTCCATCCACTTGGTGGATTAGCTGTTTGTGTAAAAGTGTGGAACCAAAGAAAACTACAAACTAGGATAAGGATAAGCCTTCTCATAAGAATAAATTAAGCCAGTGATAGTTTATTAGAATGGTTTAATGTATGAGTATGCCTAAAACTGCAAGACTAGTTTCGTTTGCCAGGTGCGACCATTTTGTCCCATAAACCTGGTTTGCAATTCTTGTCTGGAAGGATGTTGATAGAATTGATCAAATAGATTGTAAACCCGGAATGAGATACTGGATTGATTCAACCAGCTAGCCTTTTTCTTTGAAGGATCTATTTTCGGACTAAACCTTAGATTCGAATTCATTAGGAAGTAGGGCAATGTATAGGTCCCATCCCAGGTGTAGCGACTTCCTTCATATTGTCCTTCGGCAAAAACGGTAAAGTGTTTCAGGAAGGGAACGGTCACACCAAATTTGCACAGGGGAGAAGGCATGTTGACTTTCCGATCAGTGTCAAATGGGAAGTTGTAATACATATAGGTTTGGAAGCCTTGCGGCAAATCAACAGACAATCCGGCTTCTAAGCCCATAGCTTCTAAAGCATCCGTGTTATCACTTTGGAACATGGTCAGACTATTTAGAATCAGATTGTCCAATTGCTGATAATATAAGACCATATCCATGTTTAGGTTCTTGCCCAATTGTTGTTTCCAGGCCAGTTCCAGGCTGTTGGAAATCTCAGGAACTAAATCCGGGTTGGGCAAGGGCTGAAATTCCTGAATGACATCCGTTTCTAGGATACTAGGTAATCGATATCCACGACTGTATCCGGCACGCAAAGTAGTCTTTTCCGTTGGGTTGTAAAGCAGGGCGACCTGTGGAGAAAAAGCGGGATCTGTAAATGAATTAATATCTGCTCGAAGCCCACCATTGATGGCAAATCCGTTCTTAAATTGATAACTGTCATGTACGAAGAGGCCGAATGTCCAATACCTGAAATCAAGATTGGTGTCTGGCCCATTCAACTCAGTTGAGGTATAGTTTGAAACCGGGATATGCCAAAACTCGGTCCCTAACAACAACTGATGATCGGGCTGAAATGTAAACAGATGTTGATATTCTATCCCGGTCCAGATATTTTGCAGTGTTCTGTTTTTTTCTAGAATATCTCCTAAACCCCAAACGTACTCCAGTTGCCGTTCATTTTGATCATAATTCAGAAATAGACGGGCGTGAATGGATTGGTTGGCTGCAATAGGGCCATCATAGCTGATATCCGCAAACAGCTTACGTTCAAAATAAGTACCTCCTTCAAAATAAGCTTCTGAAATGCTGTCAGGCGCAAGTACTGGATCATGGGCAAAAACAATAGCGCCCTCTCTTTGGAAATAATTCCCTTTCAAAGAGAAGTTCCCTTGATTCAATTGTAGTTGTAGCCCCTCATAATTCATTTGATCGCCATTCGGAATCGCAGCATTGTATTCAGGAATGTAAATATCCTGACCCAAAACGGAGCCCAGCCTGGTGGATAAAGAAAAAGAGGTGTTCTTCCAGGTTTGACCAATGGATAAGCCGACGTCATATTTTCCATAACTGCCCCCATCTACTACTATTCCAATGCCTTTTTTCGGCTTTTTAGTTTTTATCCTGATCACACCATTCATAGCATTATTCCCATATAGAATAGCCATTGGAGAACGAATGATCGTAACACTTTCAATTTGCTCCATGGGGATGCCTCGCAACTCAATACCCGAAGGGGCCTGTCCAGTCATGGGATTGTTCAAGGGGATATTATCCATCAAAATCAATACCCGCTGATTATTCAGTTCACTTGGGCTAACACCTCGAAGCCCTATCTGAGAGGTTGTCCATTCATGGGTGAGATACATGCCTTGGACTGAATTGATCAGTTCATCCAGATTATCATAGCCTCGATCCTGGATTTCTTTAGCAGTTATTATGTTCTTTGAGGCGGCGATATCAAGGCTCTCTTCATATTTTGTTAGAGATTGCTCTAGACTATTTAGGACGGTGTCAACCGGATTTAGCATGGATTCTGGTAATTGAGCGTTCAATGAGAACGTCAGAACCAGCATTAATCCGGCGGTGAATAATGAAGTTTTCATATCAATGGCTAGGTTAATTAGGTCAGTGTAGATTTTCACCTGAAAGCAGGAGTATCTATAGTCATGCTTCTTAAGTAGGGCTTTTTTAGACGCAGCATAAAAAAGATCAAACTAGATTGGTAGGCTATTGCATACTACTAGACATCAGAGGTAAGAGACCGGACCGCTTCGCTGCGAGAAATCCTAATCCTAGGCTTTATGGTGAACATAGTGTCTGTCTTCCGGTTTCTGTCTTCCGAATGTCCAGTAGTATGAGATTGTTATTTTCCTAAATCCTAAAAGGACATCCAGGCGGTGAAGGTTCACCGCCTGGGTATATGGACACTCTATTTCACCTGAATCTGTCCAATCCTGTCTTCATAGGGCCCTAGAATATTTGCCACATAGGAAGGATTAGCACAATTTATATTCGCTAGGAAATTTTCTAGAGTACCATAGTTCTGGCGATAATTTCTAAAAAAGACAAGTAACCGGGAGGTTTGATCGGGAGCACTATTAGCTCCTTCCCCATTATCCTTCACCCTGAAAAATACGATATAATCCAATTCTAGGATGCCAGGGGCAAAAACTTCAGTAACTATTCCTGCTACCATAGCCGTTCCATCTTCTTCATTGGTAGAAACACAAATCGTCTCTAATTTATAACTACCCCAGATCGCCTTAATATCCCATTCACCATGTACCCCACCTTTATTTTCAATGGCACTAAATAGGTATTCATTACCAGAAATGGTTTGATAGTCTCCTGTCGCTATCTGGTTTTTGTTACCTCTACTTTCAATACTGGAGCTGGGGGTACCTTTAGGTGCAGTGAAAGATGTCGTTTCCACGATCATGCCCTCATCGTTGAAGACGCTGACTTCCAGTTCAGTGTCTGTTGTCGGCTTGAGTAGACCTTCCTCAAAGGTCATTTCCGTACAGCTAAAAAGTCCTAGGATACATGCTAGGAAGAAGGCTGAATAAATTTGCTTGGATTTCATTTTTTTAAATTAAGAAGTAAGAGGGGGAGTGAACACTGAGGCAGGAAGTACTCACCGCCTCAGTGTGTCAATTTTATTGTGTTGTATTGATCAAGGTTCAATTCATTTTGAATATGCTGGAACCCCTAGATTCGAAATTATTTTCCCTTGGTTATTCAGGTATTCCCATAACTTGTACTTCACTTACATTCAGGCTTTCTTTTTTGCCAAGGTAAATTCTGACATATCTTCCCGTGGCATTGCCTTTATACTCTCCTGCTGTGTTGGGGAAGACATTACTTGCAAATCCTACACCGTCCCAATTGTTGACAAATGGTGTTTTAGAAACATTGATATATAGGCCCTCCATTCTATGCTTGTTGTAAAACTCTGATACATTGAAAATATTGATCTGGCTAATTTTATAATTGGCGCCAAGGTCAACTTCCCACCATGGGTTTCTATCTCTTTGCGTATGGGCATAAGCATAGTAGGCTCCTTCTTTTTGATCCTTTGTATTTCCATCTACTGCAAACTTCGACGAATATCCAGCATGCGTACTCGACTGTTTAGTGGGTTTGTTTAAAGCTACATTCACGGGTTCTGGAGCTTTGAATGTCGGAGGCGTAACTATACCGCTACCTGATATCGGGCCAAACTCCACTTTCCACAATGCACTTGACAGATCACCTTTTACCACCCCAACTTTAAGTTGGTCATTGTCGATATAAAGAGACTCATTGGGAGCGGCTGAGTTACCAATCCATAACCAACCATCCTTCTCTGGCAAAATCGTCCAGAGAATATTCCCATCCTGTAAATTGGCAGGATCCTTTATGATTTCCACTTTGCCGCCATTGTTAGACAGGTATAAATTAGGGTTGGCGCGATTTTGGAAATTCCCTATAAATTTGAGTCCGCCATAGGGAATAAATTTCCACTGTGCACTGAACCAATCGGCTTGGATGGGCCCACCATACACTTGCTCCCACTGATTGTGGACATAAAGGGTGTTATTGGATTTATTTTGAATTCTAATAAAGTCCTGATCCAGCCAGGGCGTCTTCTTGAATTCCGGTCCATCACTCCCTTTTGATACCCCTGTCGTTTTTGTAGCCGTCGTTGTTGCTACTGGTGTTGCTTTAGGGCTAGTTGTAGGAACCGTGTAGAAGAAGCCCTGATTCCCGCCGACGGCTCCAATATTAGGCCCTTTCTTAAAGTTGGAATGATCCTTTTGGACGGGTACTGCGAAGCGGCCGTCAGCCATCATACCGAAGGCATATACATCTAGTTTATGCTGCGCAAAAGCAGCTTGTACTTCGTAGCTCGTGGCCACCTTTCCACCCATCTGAGCAGCGAGTGACTGTGCTTGCGCCAGGTTCACTCCCGCCTTGTTGTAGAACTTGACCAGTTTAGCCGGGCCTCCGCCTTTTGTGGTTGCGTTCTTAAAGGCACTTTCCGTGATGGTTGGCGGTTGAAACCCAGGAACGTTTGCCACTACAGTGGTTTTGGCACTTCTGTTAGCAGAACTTCTAGGTATCGACCGTGGATCAACTGGTCGGATCATGATCGTGGCTTCAATCGCCCAATCCTGCAAAACTAGATGATCATTGTCCTTAAAGACTAGTTTGTGGGTATAGGGCTGATTAGTAACCAATGCCTTGGTTGGGATTTGTCCCCACTTCACCTCCGCTAACTCATTGCCACAACAGTGATCTGAATCCCACATCTCGGCACTAAAATCCACGGTCAAGGTAGGAAAACGTCCGTTTTCATCGGCCCGTTGATAAAATGGATGCCAGGTGCGATTGGCGAGACTACGCTCATTGGGATCTTGGAAATGTATTTCCCAATTACTATTGAAATTGCCCGTGTAATTAGGTACATCGAATAGAGGAATCTCAACATTACTTCCACTTACTCTAGCTTTGATAAAGCCTTTTCCTCTCTTATCTGCATCATCAATATGCTTGGTTACCTTAATCTGAGTGACTTGCATTTCGTAGGCCCGCTCCGCTCTGTTTTCGTAGTCCTTGAGCTTAGCTTTTTGCTTTCGGACGGCCTCAGCTACTTTCTGCTTGATGCCATATCTATCTAGATCGGCCTGGGTAAGTCGAGATTTTAAGATCTTAGCATCAATTAGGTCAGTAATTTCGCCCAACTCTACTTCAATTGCTGTTTGTGTACCCGAGGCACTCCATCCAGATCCGGAGTTGGTTATTGAACCGCCAATGGCATAATATCGGCTATTGCTATTAGACAATATTTCCCGCATTTCCTGAGACTCTGATTGACTAAATCCTATTGAACCACCAACTGACTTGGACTTTCCTGGCCTAATCGTCTTCTGATCTTCGAATTCTGATTTATCAGTCGTTTCGGTCGTTGGTTTGGTCTTACTAGCTTCAATGCCGACTTTCAGGTTAAGCTTTTTGCGTTTTGCTTCATAGAATTCGCTTTTGCTTACACTGGTATACTGCGAATACATTCCTCCGTAAATTACTGCGGTAGGGTAATGCGAGCCGAAATCTTGGACGAATTGGTCTGCATCTGCTTGCGTTCTGATGCGGCCTACGCGCTGGATGAATTTGTCGTCAAACTCTGCCGCATTTAACCGAGTGTCAATGCGAAAATCTTTATTCTTTTGCTGCTTAATATAGTATACATAAGATTGGTTGCTAGTCTTTTCAAATTCTTCACCATACGAGAAGTCAATACTAGGCTTTACACCTTTTACTTTGCCTGCTGCTGCCACGGAAAGATTCCATTCCTTCTTGAAGGCATTTTCCGTATGATATTCTGTGGTATTCATCAAGCCGTCCTGATCGGAATCAGCTCCTGTGTAATGGAAGCCTACCGGAAGGATAGTCCCCTCAATCTTTTGTAGGTAGTAGCTCCTAGTAGCAGAAGGCTGCAACTGATTACCAATACCCTTGAAAATCTGATTAGGCCTGAAGCCATCAATGACCCTTCTCGGACGATATTTAGTAATATCAACGCCAAACAGATTGTAGCTGATTCCAAGAAATCTGGTAGCTTGATTATTATTGCCTAGGTTTCCATATAATTCAAAGAAGGGCACTTGAGGACTCAAAAGAATGTCCTCGTGCTCCCCTCTGGTCCCATTCATGAAAATTCTATCGGTTCTTACGTTTGGATTTCCTTTGACTTCTGCATAAATAAAGTCTCCTACTTGTAGATTGGCGTATCTGAAAGAACCAACATGACCATCCACCTCTATGGTTTGTTTGGTGGTCTGTTGGCCATTGGTAGCTTCTGAGACCACATAAACAGTGATGGGTTGATCTAGTTGATTGACAAACTTGCGTTTGACGGTTTGTGCGTCCAGCTGGAAGGTCCAGCAGAAGCAGAATAGTAAAATTGGGGTTAATACCTTAATAGCGTTCATACTAAATGATTTTGGACGGTAGATAAATTAGATTCTGAAAGAACCTATAATTGTGTCTTCTCGTCCATAAAATTAGGGGGGTAGGGGGGGAGATGCGCTGGCTATTGTCTAAAGGGTAGGAATTATTGTCT
>ENA-UENX01000018-UENX01000018.1-marine-metagenome-genome-assembly--contig:-NODE-18-length-76877-cov-3.664632_pt1 | contig 76877 bp, 50 predicted proteins | sample MGYA00237875_ERZ529327 | MGnify/ENA primary metagenome ERZ529327 (study PRJEB26372, sample SAMN05368347) | marine metagenome | biome: cultured habitat; feature: ocean water; material: water; isolation... | reverse complement strand
CCACTGGCCTGGTACCTAATGCGACGTTGGCTCGAGGATTATGCCTATCCAACACCCATCAGTTGGACAGACTTTATATTCTCAGGTTTGATTACTCTAGTTATTGCGTTATTCACTGTCGGGTTTCAAGCCGTTCGGGCAGCCTTGAGCAACCCGGTTGAAGCTATTCGGAGTGAATAAAAGCTTTACTCATTGTCGTTTTCGACTCTAAAAGAAGCTGGTATTAACCTGACCTTCTGCACCAATGGTCATATTGACCCCTAGCATAATGGAGAAGGAGTGCTGGCTTCTTTTATTTTCTCGATCTTTCTTCCCTGCCGTAAGGTCCATCATATCATAGAAGCCTAGTCCGCTAACGAAGGCTTGGAAATTGCTGCCCAGTTTCTTGGACACCCTGGCTCCTGCAATCGGGCCAATGTGGAAAGCGCCTCCTCCCACATCTTCGGGTAGCAGTACCTTGCTAGTTTCTGCAAGATCTTCAAGCTTGATCAATTGGGCAGCTGTGAATTCGTTCTCAAAGGCAATGCGTTCGATTTCATTATTGAGGTGATTAAAAAAACCTGCCTCGCTTTCCGATCGACTGAAACTCCAATCGAAACCTGTACGAGCCCCAACAAAGACTTCGTAATCGAAGGCTCTACCAATGCTATTGCCTCCGGCTCCATAAGGGGTCTTAAGGATGTTGGCTCGGTAATCAAAGTGTAAATTCATACCCTTTTTACCTTGCTTGAAGTAGCCAGGGCTAGCCGCTAACTCAAAAAAGTGGGTGGGGATTTTCACATCAGAAGATTCTCCGAAACCATAACTGATAAAGATGGTCACTACAGTCTTGTTGTAGCCATTCTGCCCAAACTCTTCGCCCAGATCAATATCATTAAGGGGATCCTCATTTCCTTGCAATAGCGATTCCAATTGGGCGCCCAACTTAACCAGATTCCACATGGCCTGGAAGTGGGGATTAGAGGAGAGTTTGGCCCGGTCATCCAAGGCGATGACACTAGTGAATTTGACTCCAAAATCTAGTCGGGCGTCATCCAAGGCCACGAAATAATTCTTCTTCGATTTATCCTTATAGGTATAGGAGGGTTTGGCTTCTTGTGCCAAGGCAAGTTGCGCTACAAGGGAGGTAATGGCAAGTAGTAAAATTCTTCTCATAATATATAGGTTATATAGATAAGCCACTTATTGCGGAGGTATCGTATCTCGGTCAGTACAAGTAGTGTTGTTCTATGATGCCAGTATCAGGGGTAGTTCTTTCATTAAAATCCATCTAAAGCCCAGCGCATCCCTAGGAAACCATAGGCGGAAAACATGGGCTGTGTCCCTTTTATCGTCAAATGGTTTTGCAGGCTAAGTTCAGTGCCAGCAACTACCGAAATACCTCCTCCAAAGTTGATGGGCAACTCTGCCCGGGTAAACCAGCCAAGGGAAGGCACGATCCTGGGGTCACGGAACTTGCCGAAGACCACATTTTGGACGGCTTCCGCAATTTGATCAGTAACTCCTTCCACAGAGTTGAGTATGCCACCTTCCATGAGCTCATCCAGTCGTTCTCGTACGAAGAGGATATTTCCGAGGTCAAGTACGGGCGAGGGATCCGCGGTTAGCCGCACGCCAGCGGTCAATTCGAAATCGATCGTTCTCGTGCGTTTATTTCCCCATTCCAAGAGTACCTGATCCCCCATAAAGGCTTGTTTCAAATGCGCATATACTTCCAGGTCGTATCGCTTATTGAAGAAGGGAGGTATTCGATTGACATCAGCCAAGGCCATATTGGCTAAATGCTCACTAAGTTCTTCCGCTTGTCCGGATATAGAGAGGCGAACGGCCTTGATCTGATTCTTTAGTTTTCTAGATTCCTGCGGTACGGTTAGGCGAGGGGTGGAGATGGCAAAACTCCCACCAATCCAGCGATAACGAGCAAAGAAGCGGACCATGGACACGCCACGGCTTAAGTTTTTCTTTACCTCTTGGTCAGCAATGTCAATGCGTAAGCCTGGGAATAATTCCTTTAGCCAGCGCGGAGCATCAATGTCATAGCGTGCAAAAGCGGTATCAATCTCCGCTTCGCTGATCTCTAGCTCAGAGAAGCCTACCATTTTGGATAGATCGCCTTTGAAGGTGGTATAGGCACCACCAATGACAGATTCCATGCCAAATTCGAAGCCCTGCCCGGATAATTGTACCCAGGTAAAGAGACTTAAGTATAACAGGCAAATCTTTTTCATAAGTAGATATTCAGATAGAAACAGGAGAAAACTGCGGACCTGCTTCTTTGATTTAATTCTCTTTATTGCATCAGAAGTAAATCTCCTTCGTAGGCCTTGATGGCCCCGTTACTAAACCGTACTAATCCGTAGTAAGTGTAGATTCCAGTATTTAACAGGCGGCCTCTACTGTAACCGTTCCAACCTAGCTGAGGAACATTCAAGTCAAAATCTTCTCGCTCAAAGACGAGATTCCCCTGTCGATCAAAGATCAAGAGAGAGGCTATCTGTTCGCCTGAGGTATTGTCACTGAAAAAAGTGAAGTAATCATTCAGCCCATCATCATTCGGGGAGAAGACATTGGGTACATAGATATCCCCCAGTACAATGGTGAGTGGAAACCCGGCAGATGCCCGGCAGCCTCTCGCATCTTCCACAATAATTCGAACATCAAGGTCTTTATCGGCTACAAAAGAAGTCGTGCGTTCACCCGTATTAATCTCCTCTGGAACCCATTGGATTGCCACGGGATTACCTATGATCTGTGCTTGAAGATCTACGGGGGTAAGTGGGCGAATATTTAATGCTTCTACATCAAGGGACACGCCCAAAGTATCTGGAGCTACGATGCTTACTTCTCTTTCTTGAATGCAGCCTAGATCATCTTGAATGGTGATCAGGTAGGTCCCGGGGAGCAGATCCTTGAATTCTCCGTTAAGTACATAAGTGTTTCCTCCATCAATGGAGAAGATCATGGGTCGATTGAGGTCTTCGGGAATGATGTTAATTGTTCCCGGTTCATTTGGGCAAAAGGGATCTTCTACTTGTATGTCAAAATCTGGTCCATCTGGGCGCGGGACGTCTATTAAGGTCGTAGTACTGCATCCAGTCGCGTCGGTAATTGTTAATTCATATTGCCCGCCATCCGTAGTCGAAATGCTAGCAGTGGTATCTCCGGTTTCCCATTGATATTGGAGATTGTCCGGGAGAATGTAGACTAAGGTGCTATCGCATTTATCCTCAAACCAGGCTTCAAAGGCTGGCGGGTCGCTTCCGGACAATTCGAAGGAGCTGGATATTGAACATCCGAATGGATCGATTGCCGTCACACTATAGGTGCCGAAATAGGCTGGTTGCAAATCTACAACCCGCCCTTCCATCATCATGGCTCCCGTCGGATCAAACCACTCGATGTTGACAAAGGCAGTATCATTGAGCAAGGAAAAGTCTACGGTTTCGCCAAGGCAAGTAGATGGAATATCCAATTCAGGGATAGGTGGGCGCTGGACCGTTAATCGTAGTGTATCTGTATCTTCACAATTCTCTTCATTAAAGGCGTGTAGTACCCAAATTCCATCTTCGGATTCCGATACGGAAGGGATATTGATCAGAGAATCTTGGACTACACCTGCTGGACTTTCCCAGTAATGCCCGGCACCTCCACTCCCCGCAAAACTGACCGCATCTCCGAGGCAAATCGTCTGATCTACTCCGGCTTGAGCAAAGGGTGGATTTTCTATAAAAATGGAATCTCTTATGATACAACAGTCTTCCTCTACTTCGAAGTAGTACCAGCCTAAGTTGCCACTTAAAGGTAAAGTAGTTTGCAAATTAGTATCGTTGAAGCCAATGCCATCAGACCATCGAATGCGAGCAGCTGAGCTGTAGCAGTTTGGCGGCAGCTCAGCGGTCAATCGCAGCTCATCGTTTTGGCAATCGATCTCATAATTTAGATTTACAGCACAGGGCGTGATGGCTTCTGGACAAACGATGTGGGCAGAGAAAGAGGTACTCGTATTGGCCGGGTTGCTATATACACTGAAGGCAATTCTGAGACCAATAGCGCAAATTGGAATTCGACCACTCAGTCGGCCAACGCCGCTCAGCGTTTGTAAATTTCCCGTTAAAGTAAATGGGGGTTGACTAAAAGATTGAAGCCAAAGATCGAGCGTGGATTTTTCCAAAACGTTGCTGACCATCAAGGAATCATCCAAAACCAAGGCAAAGCCTTCTACACAATCGGTACAGTTGCCAAAGGCGATTTGTCCTAGCGCTTTTCTGCTACTGTCCGGCATGATGGCATAAGCTTCAGCCCGATCTATCTGTTGCCCACCAAAGGCATTTATATCGATGTAAAAGGCGCGGAGTTGCTTGTCTGCTTCAAAGAAAGTTTGATAGATGAGCGTGTCTCTGGTTTGCACTCCATTGTCATTTTCCGCTTGTGGATCAATATAAGAAGTGCCACAATCATCCAGTGTAATGATGGACTGTGCAGGCAAGTTTTGAATTAAACTAAAGCTTAAGACCAGTAGAAAAAGGCGTAATATCAAACCTATCATAAATCAATGTCGTCCTTGTCACCAGTGCATATCAAAAACCGTTCCGGCAATCGATATTTGAACGATTTGTATGAAAAAAAATGCAATGTGAATTCGCAAATCGGGGTTTTCCTGGGTTCTCTGATGGCTGTTTGTCGTGCTAAAAGCAATGCATTTTGGATAAGATCATGGAGGTTCCCAATGCTGGGATAGCAATGCTCATGCCCTGTAGGGATTACAGTAATGTCGTCAGAAAACCCCTGCTAGGAAACTTCGGGCAGGGTGTTTAGTGCAGGTATGATGATTACTTTTCTACCCAAAGGGTAATGGTCAAACATGCACTTAGGCGCAATGATCAGTAGATAGTTCTTGATCACTACTTAAGATTGGAGATTTATGATTTGGCGAGTGAACAATATTAGTTGAGGCCGTTAATATGGGTGTCGAATACTGCCTCGTTTTTTAATTTTGACTTACTCGCTAGGCCGCGTAAAAGTAACACTTTTTAATTTTTTCCATACATCTACTTCCTATTAATTTTGGTTAAAGTTCTTCATTCGAAGGCCAAAAGGCCGACCTTTCCCTGATCTTTCCTTACTTTAGCGGAAGCTAAACTGACGTGAAGAAGTTCCTAAGGTGATTCTTATTAGATAAGACGACATTGCACCAATACGACTTTGCGCCAAGCCTTATAAGTGAGTCTGTCCAGGGGATGGCATTCAAAATCATAACTCACCTGAGGGAGTGAATTACTGTAAAGTGGATAATAGTACACCTAGTTACTGATAAAGGATTCAAAAGATTACAGTTCACCTAAGACCTCTTTCTCTACCATCACTAAGAGATATAACTACATCTAAATTTGTCGATGCTGACCAAGTAGTTTGCTATCTGCGAACGGGGTCAGGAGTGTTAAATTAATACAGGGACATTGAACTGGATACAAGCCTTACTGGCGAATATTAGGGAAATGGCCACAGGTTTTTTTGTAGGCTTATTTCTTTTGGCGGGATTGTTTGCGACCTTATTCCTTTATCAAAGGCACTGGGATGATCTATCTCAGCTACCTGTGATTAAAGGATTGACAGAGGTATACCAAGAGGGTGTACTTACTTTGAAAGAAATAGGGACCGAAACGATTGACGAATTCTACAATGACCGATTTGGGGTGGCAGAGCAAGTGTCAGTAGCCAGCTTGGAATCCGGAATTGCTAAACAGAGTAGGAGAGGGGATTTCGAAAGCGGAGATCAATTGGTCGTTTATACGAGTTGGGATGCAGATCGGATCTTAGGCAAATTGAAAGGAAAGGGATTCTCCGGGAAAAAACTGAAGAATGCCAAACGCTTTATCGACTATATTGAACAGCATCAAGGGGTGGCCCTGAGAGATATGCAACAGCACAAAGTATTGGCGAGTATCAAGCTGGCTCAAGCGCTCTTAGAGTCAAATGCTGGAGCTAGTAGTTTAGCCACCGCCTCCAACAATCAATTTGGTATTAAGGCTTTGCCTTCTGCCGCTGCTCGAAGAAAGATTAAAAGGAAAGATTTTGATCAGCTGGATGATGCTGATTTTATTTTCAAATATCCCGCTGTGGGCGTCCATAATATGCATGATGATCATCATTATGACCGCTTTGAAAAGTATCAGACAGTTGGAGATAGCTATGCCAGACACACACAACTATTGACTCGATCTTGCAATACTGGAAGCAAAGGTTGCTATAGCTGGATCTGGTCAACTTACCGCGTTGGAGAAGACCTGGTGGACTTAAGCCGCATGGCGAAACTTTACCAGAAAAAATCAGGTTATAAACCACGCGATTTCTTTAATGGACAAACCAAGGTTCCCTACTATGCAGCTGCCGCAGCTGGCCTAAAAATGGCGGGCTATGCTACTAGTAGGAGATACCACCAGAAGATTGCATTCCTAATTGAGACCTATGAACTTTGGCGGTTGGACGTGGATTTGCTGGCAGCCCTTAAACAAGCCACCATATCCTCAACCAATCCCTCCGCCAATACGTCCAAATAGGCCAATGGGTAATTGAAACAGATAGTAAGGCATCAAAAGCTGGGCTTTGAAGCGTCTTGTAATCAGGGAAGGTGTATTAGATTGTGTGTTTCCCATTCCGGGAAATTAGATCAGAATATGGAAGAACTACTTTCCCATCTATGACCGTCGTGGTCAATTTTTAAAAAGAATTATAGCCCTTCTACCCATCTTTTGTCGGAAAAATGCTGGCTTCCCCCCAAGAAGTAGCCATGATGCTTTTTCCGGTTTTTCTATTTACCCCAAGTTGCGATTAATGAGTGCAGAAAAGGAAGATTTTGCAAAAAAAATACAGACTAGAAGTAGGTTTTGCTGCAAATACTTGACGCATTTGGGCTCCTTTGAATGAATCGCAACTTGAATTATTTAATGCATTCATGGTGCTGCCCTAGCTGGTGGATAGACCGATTGCCTGCTGCCTTCTGCACAAGTCCATTGGAGATGTGTTAGTAATGAAGCCGATTGGTAGCGCCCAAATTTTTAAGTACGAATCAACAATTTATTCAAAACTATAAATCTCAAGATGATGAAGAACATCGACAATTCGCCAAGAAGAAATGGAGGAAGCCTTTTACTCAGAAGCCTAGGATTTTTATTTGCCGTAATCCTTTTTGTAGGAATGATGGATAAGGCAGGGGTAAATATCTCTTTAGATGACCAAGGGACGAGCAGTGCACAGGTGGCGCATATGGGCGTAGGTGAAAGTACTTCAATGGAAGCCCCGGCCCCTTCCACACCGCGAAATCGAATTATCGTGGCAGATGAACCAGAAGTCCGGCCTACTCGTTCCTATAGCACGCCTAAAGCATATGATATCACTAGTAAGGCTAGCAAACGCAAGGGATTAGATCGAAGCATTACTGTAGAAGATTGGATCGAAGGATTCTCTGACCTAGCTGTCGAACAGGCCATGGACCGCGGTATTCCTGCTGGTGTAGCCTTAGCTGTTGGTGTATCTAAAATCAATGATGGCGTTAATATTAGTAATTGGAACAGCTTTATGGAGGAAGTGATCGAACCGCTTGCTGCGGCTAAGTTCCAGGCTTCTCGTAAGCAGATAAAAGCCTACTTTAAGTATTCTGCCAACAGCGAAAAGTGGGCAGAAGGCCTAGGAAATACCGGAGATTTTTCTGCTTCGACCTTAAAGAAGGTGATGAAAAAATACGCATTGCGTGACTATGACTATGAGGTGCGTAACAAATTGTCAACCGATCCTGAAGTAGAGAAAAGAGCCAGAGAGGTAGCGGAAGAAGTTACCTATGCCATGAAAGAATCTCGATGGGAAGCTAGAAAAAAAGCAGTTGCAGATCAGTCAAGATCGCGTGAAATGAAGAGTACAGAGATCTGGGAAGCAGAATATGACGATATGGTCGGGCGGGAAGTAGCTAAAGAAATTGCCAAGAAAAAGTTAAAAAGCAATTCCTATATCTCTGAAGAAGATATGGCTCGTTTGGTAGAGGAAACCAATGTGGAAACCTCTAAAGTATTGGACAGTAAACTTTCATTTCCAGGCCGTAAAGTCAATAAAGATCACCCTGATGCAGCCAAAATGAAAGACATCACGAATCCTAAAAATAGCCAGGCAAGAGAGGAGTTATATCAGAAAAAATTGAAGGCGAGAAAGGCGTCTAGAAAAAAAGAAAGGAGCTAAACGGCTGAAAAGGCACGTTTTTTGTATTATAAATCGTTACACTACCTGATTACCTACAATTGTACGGTGATGAAGTGGTAGTGCTTTATCATCTTGGGATTATTAATAATAAGCAACTAAGCGTTTACACCCATTTTATCTTCTCTTACGAAAATGGTAAGAGAACTCTAATTCAATGGAATAGTAGGACAGACCTTAAGAAAATTGGGGTACAGTGCCCTTACTCCAGCTGGTTAAGGATTGGCAAAGGTTAATCCAAGACCGCTATTGACTGTACTTACATTATTAAAAACTTAGCTTGAGGTGAAGTTGGAATTATGGCAACACTTCTAATCCACTTTAGCTTGACCTCAGTTGTAAAAGAACCTTCTTTGAAGATCTTTTGTGGTCTACATTTTAGGTGGAAGAATTGCGCCCAAAGGAAGCAATACTTTCGACTAAAAAGCAGACTTCAAAACACAAAGATTTCAGAGAATCAAAAGAATTTACATGAAAAGATTGTTGACTACTGTCCTTCCTTTAGTATTCGCTCTGCTGACTTTTGTAGACGGTAATGCACAAAAAGACCTGTTTAAGGGGATTTTTGAAAGGGAGGATGCAAAGTTTCACCCCACTTTAGAAAATACACCAATGAAAGGGGTGGCCAACCTCAATCTCTATTTCACCCATAGTAAGGTGAATACATTAGAGTACTCCGTGTGGATTAAAGATTTAGGAACGAGTATGATTGGCGATGGACCCAAGAAAATGGTCAAAGATCTGGGTTCAATCGGCAATCGTGAAAAGCAAACCATTAAGATTGACGGATTGGTAGAAGGCCACTTCTACACCATCGGTTTGGATTACCGTAGACCGCAAAGTCTCAATCGAAAATTCATCTCGAAAGTATTGCAGGAGGGATATATCTATCGCTTCCAAGCACAAGGTGCATTGGCGAAAAAAGATCCCAATAGCCCGCCAACAGCAGCCCCCTCCAATCCAACACCTCCTAGTCAAAACTTGCCCTGCTATAATCCGAATATCTCGGTGCAGGTAGAAGCATCTGGTTACTGTGGAACAGCTAATCGACCCGCTATCCTGGTTCAATGCAAAGACTGTCAAGGTAAAAACTGGCGATTCTCCGTAGAGGTCAAGACCAAGTACGGCCAATGGCAATCGCTACGTGCTGATGGGGAACCTCAAAATGCCTTGGGCGTTGCGGTTAGAACTGAGCCTTTGTGCCTACTGCGTCCCGGCATGTACGATGTGCAAGTGCTAGCTTGGGGGCAGAATTGCGCCACTCCAGTGGTCAAGTCTATACAAACGGCAGTCATCATTCCTGATGATCGTATGATCAATAATCCACCCGTGGTTTCTGCTCCAAGTACACAGGTTCCTGTGCAAGAAGAGTATCGAAAATTGCCGGACACCTGTGAAGTAAGTGCTAGCGCGACGGTGCAGGGGAGTATAATCAGGGGTACGGTAGAATTAAATAGAACTTCTCCCTGCGGCGATATGATGCCCTATGCAGTGGTTAAATATGTACATCCAGGATATAGAGATATAACTTTAGATAAAGTGATGCTCATTCCTGGCTCTATTGTACCTTTTGAGGTGCCTCTAGATGCAAGGGATATGCAACGTGGAATTCATACGATCCAGGTCCAAACTTATGTGAAGTCTGATGTGACCGAAGAGGAGGTGCCGATGAGTTCCTTCTGGGTCAAGGCCGAGTTGCCAGGACAAAGAGATAGAGACTATCTGGCCGCTAGAAATGGAGCGACCATGCCTCAACCAGCAGAAACGAGTCCAAAATCTCCACGGTATACCGATGCAGAACTGCAAGCCGGAGAAAGAGATCCGTATGGCTCTAGTGTTGACCCCACCTTAATGGAAGAAACATTCAATACGGTAAATGTGACTGCTTCGGATCCCAATTGTACCCCCATCCAGGATCTAAATCTTGTCTTTGATGGACCTAGGTCCACAATCCCATTATATATTGCTTGGTTGAATCCACGTTGTTGCCAGGAAGAAGGCTGTGATTACACAGTTTGGGCAGGGGCAGGTCCCAAGCAACTGCGTCTATTGGTGAGTGGAAGAAAGAAAGGGGCTATGATCCGCGAATTGTTAACGCAACTACATCCGGATGATCAATACTATGAAGTGGTAGTGAAAACCGGGAATGGACAAAGAAAAGCCGCCTATGTATCGGGTACAGGCCCATTGTATGGCGTAGAAGATATCATTGCCTATCACGATGAGGTTAACCCTACTACAATAGAACAGCCTGATGACGGCTTTACCTCTGTGCAAATTGTTCCAGAAGGAGCGGTCGGAGGACCATTGGCTTCTCGGGCTCCTGGGGCTACACCCAAAACAGGTGGTAAGCCGCTATTCGATACGCCTTCCATGCCCATCACCAAATTTGAAGCTTGTAAGTACAAGCGTGACCTTGTGGTGCGGGCTGAGCAACCCATTCAGGTAGGTGATATCGTCGATATATCATATGGATTCAAGGCCAAAGGGTATCAATATACCTTGTACTTTCAACCAAAAGGCTCCGCTCAGTGGGTCCTTGCCCCAGGGACGAAAGAAGGCCAGTCCAGTCCTGATTTTGAACTTGAAATGACAAAATATCATACAGGTAAGTATCTTTTACTTTCCCAGAAAGAGTCCAGTAATTGGGGATGTCTATCCTCCTCACAGCAAGAAGCTGTTGAACTTAATGTAATTGAATAAAGCCTGGATGGCTTTTCAAAAACCAGGAGACCTTGGATCTACATGAATGAGAATGATCCAAGGTCTTCTTTACCTCCCACCCTGAGAAAAGCACTTAGAAAAGGACGTCGTTCCGCTTATGGTCAGTTAATATCTCCAACCGAGCTTCGTGCATTTGCATGCGGAGTGCCGCTAGTGATGCCAAAAGCTACTTTCATCCCTATTGCCCTATACAGTTAGCGCGTGATTTTGATCGCTCGACAATAACCCGTAGTCTCTAAACCTAAATTATGAAACGAACCGTACACAGTGTACTATGCTTATTGCTCTGCTGTTTGGGATCGGTCTTGATGGGACAAGATATTACCGTCCGGGGGCTGATTTCTTCTGCCGAGACGGGAGATCCACTCCCAAATGTGCAAATTGAATTGCAAGGTACCCCCCGGAAAACATCCTCAGACACGCAAGGCTTTTTTGAAATTAATGTCCCACCACCCAACATCTTTTATGCTCGTCGGAACGCTATCCTAATCTTTTCTCTGGTTGGACATGAAACCATTGAGGTAGATGTGGGGCGTAGGAAGGAGTTCAATCTTTCTATGAAGCGCAAGGCTGATAACCAAGAGATTCAAGTGGCAGAAATTATCTTGACGGGAACGGCCGATGGGCAAACACCGAAGGGACTCTGCTTTAGTGTGGACTGTTTGCATGATGATGCCTTCCATCCGGTACCGCCTTCCTACCTAGGGCAAGGCTTACAGGGTAAAGTGGCGGGTTTGCGAGTTAGCCAACTAGGGCGACAACCTGGACAAGGTGCCTATTTGCAACTGCGTTCCGCCAACTCCATTGCCAATGGACAGCAACCATTAATCTTATTGGACGGAATTTATCTGAATGGCTCCAGCCTCGCCGATATCAATCCAGAGGATATCGAAAAAGTGGAAGTGTTGAAAGGGGCTGCCGGCGCCTCTCTCTTTGGCTCACAAGCTGCCAATGGAGTGGTCCAATTCTTTACCAAAAGAGGAAAAACCAGTGAAATTGGCCGCTCCAAAGTATCTTATCGCACGGAGTGGGGATTTTCGGAAGAAGCTAAACGCTTTGATCTGAATACGGCCACGAACCGTGAGATACTGAACCCAGAAGGACCACAACCGGTCTTAGGAGATTTTACCGAAAGTCAGGTACACGATACCCCCCTACCTAACTTACAGGACTACCAAGAGGATATTCTGTTTCAAAGTGGTCAATTCTCTTCTCATAATCTATCCATTAGTGGAAGAACCAAGGCTTCCAACTATTTTTTCTCGGGACAACGACTCAGAGACGAAGGGGTAATCCAATCGGCAGATGGTTTTACCCGTAATTCTTTTCGGCTGAACTTCGATCAAAGGTTGAGTGAAAAGATAGACTTTGGGATTAGTACCGCTTACTCCAATTCCACTCAAGATCTAGTAGCAGGAGGGAATAATAATACGGCGGACTATTTGGCCACCACCTTATTCCTTACTCCAATTTTCGACCTAAATGTACCCAATGAGGAAGATGGAAGTGCTTTTGACTGGGACATAGACAATACCGGGAGAGGGATTACAAATCCACTATATCAAGACGCCAATATTGAGCAATCGGTAGGGCGAAGCCGATTCCTAGCCAACGCAAAAGCCGGATATTACTTCCGTGATTGGTTGCAATTGCGATATGCGGCGACAGTCGATCGTTCCACCAATCAATTTGAGCATTTCATTGAAAAGGGATTTTTGAGCACTGCTGTTCCTGGCTTTTTCGGCTCTTTAGCCACTGCCGATCAGCAATTGATCAATGGGGGAGCTATCCACCGTAGCCAGGCAGTCAATCAATACTTCACTTCAAGAGCAGATCTAATAGCTCGGAGAACTTTTAGTGGGTTCAATGGAGCCTTTCGCGCAAGCTTTTTGTACGAGGATATCACCGCCAGCTATAACGAGGCTCGAGGAGAAAACCTAGCAGTCGCTGGCGTGCGCTCATTGGATAATGCCCAAAGTAATGTCCAGATTGCTTCCAATGCGCAGGATATTGTTGCCTATAGCGGCTTCCTCGTGGCGGATATCGATTATAAAGAGAAGTTTTTGTTTAGCGGCTTGTTTAGACAAGAGCGTAGCTCCCTGTTCGGTCCGGAGGAACGCAATGCCAATTATTATCGAGTGAGTGGCGCTTATCGACTTTCTCGAGATGCGCGCATAAAGGGAGTACAAGAGTTGAAACTCCGGGCATCCCTAGGGACGGCAGGTATTCGTCCTGCCTTTGAACAGCGATTTGAAACCTTTGCGCTGCAAAATGGCTCTGCCACCAAGAATACCTTAGGGAATGAGGCGTTGCGTCCTGCCATTTCTACGGAGAATGAAGTCGGAATTACAGCTACGCTGTGGAAGGCTTTTGATTTGGATTTTACGTACAGCCAAATTAAGACGGAAGATCAATTATTACTGGTTCCACTTACTGGAGCTGCTGGATTTACGGGGCAGTGGCAGAATGCCGGAAGCATCGACGCGACCATCTATGAGGCTCGCCTCAACACCAATCTGGCTAGATTATTTAAGATTGATACCAAAGCCTTCCAATGGGATGTGACCGTGACCTTTGACCGGGTTCGACAGACCATTGATCGTCTAGATATTCCCTCTTATATCACGGGCCCAGGTTTACAACAAACCTCACTGTTTTTAGTGGAGGAAGGCCAGGCCTTCGGTACGATGGTAGGAGAAGTATTTGCTAGGGATGCTGCTCAACTCGAAGATCAAGTAGGAATCAATCCAGCCGACTTTGTACAAAACGAGGCTGGATATTTAGTGCTACAAGAGACACTTGGTACTCCTGCTGAAAGACCCTATAAATTGAGGGATGAAAATGGCAACCCGCTAGTTCAGACCATTGGAAATAGTAATCCCGATTTCAGAATGGGCTTTCTGCAAACTTTTAGCTATCGAGGCTTGCAATTGTATGCCTTATTTGATTGGAAGAAAGGCGGTGATATTTATAACTTAAGTAAGCAATGGCTATATCGGGATCAACAGCATGCGGATGTAAGTCGCTATAATAGCATCGCAGGAGGGTTCTACAGCGGTGATGGTTTGTATAATAATCAAGTCGCTAATAATCACTTTGTAGAAGATGGTAGTTTTTGGATGTTGAGAGAGGCCTCGCTTTCCTACACCTTGGGCAAAGGAATGCTTGGCAGTTGGTTAGGTAAAAGCATTGATCGGATTAAACTGAGTTTGATCGGAAGAAACCTGATGACCTGGACCCAATACAGTGGCGTACACCCCGATGTCAGCACCTTGCCTACTGGCGAAAATACCTTGGCTAATCGAGTACCTGGTGCACCGGGAAGTGATCGGACAACGCCCAATGGAGACCCTAGTCTGTTTGCCGTAGATGCGTTCAATTATCCACTGCGCAAAACCTATTCCTTTAGCCTACAAATTACCTTCTAGCTATGAAATTTACCATAAAGCAAACTATAATGGTCTTGACTTGCTGCCTGCTTTTTGTGGGTTGTAAGGAATTGGATACGACCAACAATAATAATCCCGATCGGGATGGAGTGCTAAGTAGTGGAGCAGATTTGAAAACGGTCTTGAATGGAGCTTACCTTTCCTGGTGGCGTGCTATCCATGGCGAGTATCCCGTGATTGCGCTAGGCGTGACGGCCGATGCCTATGGCTTGGCTTGGGAAGACTTTGGTGCTCAACGCATGGGCAAGGAGCCTCGTACGGCCTATAATAATCGCTCTACAGAGTCGAATGAGTACCAACAGATTGCAGAAGTGCCTTGGTATGGCTGTTTGAGTGCCGTTTCTACCGCTAATGACGTTCTTAGTGCGTTGGACAATGGTGTATCTATTGATAAAGATGGGCCTTTGGATGAGTCTATCCGGGCAGCGGCTTACTTATTGCGTGGCTTGAGTTGGGGATACTTGGGATTGATCTTCGATCAGGGATTGATTGCGGATGAAAACACAGATTTAAATGCCAAGATTTCCTTTGTAGATTATAAAGAAATGATTGCCGCGGCAGTCACAGAATTGGAGCGCGCCATTCGATCGGCCGGTATCGCGGGGATAGACTTCAATCACACCTACTTCAATGGTGTGACTATGGATTCCAAGCAGTTCTCAGATCTTTGTCATTCCTATGCTGCTCGGTTTTTGGCGCAATGGCCTAGAACGGAAGCGGAGTATCAGACGGTGGACTGGGCAAAGGTGTTGGAGCATGCTGAGCAAGGCATTCGAGAAGATTTTGGTCCCATGGCAGACGGTAATTTTTGGGCCAGTTATCATCGATACACCTTCGATCAAACAGGTGAGGGCCCGTTCTGGGCTAGAGTTGATCAACGTTTAGTGGCGGCTATGGATCCTAGCCAACCCACGCGCTACCCAGAAGTAGTCGCCAATGGTGAGACGCCCCTTAGCAGCACAATGGCCAGCAGTGCGGACGAGCGCTTAAGTACCGACTTTGTATTTGTACAAATCCAACATTTCCCAGCTGACTTGGGAGAATGGCATTATTCGCATTACAAACACAATCGCAACCGCACGGATCCAGGTTTTGCTGGAGACGGGGCCACCATGGGCGCCATGCCCGCTTTCTTGCAGGCGGATAATGAGCTACTGGAAGCGGAAGCCTTATTAAACCTCAATAGATTGACTGAAGCTGTCGGATTGATCAATGCTGGGACGCGCATCATTAGAGGTCAACTCCCAGCAATAGACAATAGGGCCTTAGCGCCAGAAGTGATGTTGGCGATTCAGTACGAGCGAGCTATCGAATTATTCAATGCTGCTCCTATGGGACAATGGTTCGATCGTCGTCGTTTTGGTCCAAGATTGGGATCACAATCGGTGGATGCTTTAGGTGGTTTGCAGATGGGTACGCCTGCTCATTTGCCGGTTCCAGCAGATGAGTTGAAGGTGCAAGGAGAATTGCCGTATAATTTTGGAGGAAGCTTGGACCCAGAAGGAATTGAAAGGGTATTCTAGATCTATCTAGTACTCTGCGGACAAATACTGGTAAATAGTTGAGTATTTGATGGAATAGCTACCTGCCTTTGTATTTTAGAAAGACAATGTGTTCATAGGATGAAGCAGTGTCTATTCTATTGTCTAACTTTTCTATTATTTGGGCTGCCCTTTGCCAATGGGCAGGGCCAAGACTTTCGTTTTGAACAACTTTCCGATGAACAAGGATGGCAAGGGAACGCAGTGAACTCGATCCTACAAGACCATCGAGGATTTCTGTGGATCGCCACCTGGTCTGGCCTTTTTCGCTACGATGGATATGAGCTAAAAGCCTATCGGCAAGATCCTGCGGATGAAAATGGCTTGCAGAGTAATTACGTAATCAGCCTTTATGAGGATAGCCAGAATCGGCTATGGATAGGGACTTCCTACACGGGACTTTATCAATATGATGAAGCACAAGACAGCTTCATTAATTATGCTCAAGATGCCGATGACATGAATAGCCTCAGTAACAATAATGTCTGGGCTATTGTGGAAGACCCGTCGGGTTTTCTGTGGATTGGTACTGAAAACGGCTTGAACCGCTTTGATCCGAACACGGGTAAGTTCTTACACTTTTTTCATTCAGAAAAAGACGAACGGAGTATAAGCCACAATTTCGTTTACTCCTTGGCACTGGCAGGTGAGAATGATCTGTTTGTCGGTACCGAAAGGGGGCTCAATCGCTTGGTCTATAATGGGGGGAAGCCTTACTTTATTCGCTATGAACTAGCACCAGAAGACTTGAATCACGATGACTATCTAAGGCATAACTTCATCTACCGGATTTGTCCTTCTCAGTTGGAGCCTAATCGCCTATGGCTGGGTACCAGTATCGGCATGATTGAGGTTAAGTATTTCGAGGAGGAACTCACAAAATTGGAAAAGCAGTTTTACTATCATGCCACAAATGATCCAGGGAAATTGAGCCACCATTTTGTCTCCTCGATTTTAGAAGAACCAGAAACTAATCGAGTATGGGTCGGGACGTACAAAGGACTGAATGTATTGGATTTGTCTACAGGGCAATTTCAGCAATTTCTTGTAGATCCAGGGCAAGTAGAGGGCATTGGTAATAATGTGGTACGTGCACTCTGGAAGGATGAGAATGGGCTTTTATGGATTGGCACCAACCAAGGCCCCGAGTATATTAATTTATTGTCGAACCCTTTTAAGCGGATCCCTTTTTCAGGAGGGCAAGCACGCAATAAGACCATTTTGGGCAAGATCATTGGCGCTAAGGGGCGTTCCGGAGTATGGGTGGCCACAGATGGGGCAGGATTACACCATGTAGATGTTGAATCTGGCACAAATAGAAAGACTTCATATCAGCTACTACCTGCCCGGGTTCCGGAATTGGCCGGTTTTATTTCCAATCTATTACTTGATGAGGAGGCAAATCTGTGGATAGCTACTAAAGGCGCTGGACTCCTCAAAGTCCCGGAATCTGCCATTCCCTCAAAGGGTCGTGCAGTGACAGATATTCAACAGTTCACGAAGGAAGGTCAACTCCAAGATGACTACATAATGTCTTTAGCAACATCTTCAAGCAAAGACATCTGGTTGGGCTATTGGGACAGTGGGCTAAGCCGATATGATCGAGAGCAAGCTCGCTTTCACCATTATCAAACCACCAAGGGTCTCGAGCTGGATCTAAGGACTTTTCCCATTGTTAACATTTTGGAGACGAGTACTCCCAATCATTCCCTGTTATGGCTCGCAGCTAGAGGTAATGGCTTGTATAAACTTCGTTTTGATCGAGATAGAGATGAATTGGTTCTTTTACACCACTATCAATTTGAGCAGGGCAAGACGGGTGGTCTTAGCAACAACTTTCTTAGTGATTTATACACGCAAGGCGATGGTCATTTATGGATTGGGACAGAAAATGGGGTCAACCGCTTACATATTGAAACAGGAGAGTTTACTTATTTCCGAGAGCGGGATGGCCTGGCCAACGGCGCTATCCAAACCATTCTTGGAAGTAGAGAACGGGACTATTGGATAAGTACGCAAGAAGGTTTATCTCATCTACAACTATTAGAAGAAGGCTTCCAGATCAAAAACTATGACCATTATGATGGCTTGGGAAATAGCCACTTTTGCGGTAGTTCCGGGATGGTCACCCCTGCGGGAGATTTAATATTTGGGGGAATGAACGGGTTGAGTTTCTTTCAGCCAAACACATTGACGATAGATACGGTCCCGCCAAAGATGGTTATCACCGATTTTAAATTATTTAACCAATCAGTTGACATTGGTGAGAGGGAGGGGCGCAGAGCCATACTAGAGAAAAGCATTACCGTCACTACTCAACTTCAACTCAATCATAAAGAGAATGTATTGGCTTTCGAGTTCGTCGGGCTACAATTTACTGCGCCGAAAAAGATAAAATATGCATATCAACTTGAAGGATTCAATGAGCAATGGTTTTACACTGATGCAGCTAATCGGGTAGCTAATTATACGAACCTCCCCTATGATGATTTTGTGTTTCGAGTAAAAGCTGCTAATAGTGATGGCTATTGGAGTGAGCCTGCAGAAATTCATTTGACGGTTTTGCCCCCCTTTTGGTTGACGAACTGGGCATTCGCCCTGTATGGAGTTTTGGCTATGATTCTCCTTTACGGCGTTTGGAAAGTAACGCGTATGCAAGCAGATTTCAGGCATAGCCTTCAATTAGAGAAATTAGAACGAGAAAAGCTTGAAGCTGTGAATCAGATGAAGCTGCGCTTCTTCACCAATATCAGCCATGAACTACGAACACCCTTGACCTTGATTCTCACTCCTCTGGAGCAGTTCATCAAGGAACAAAGTGTAAATAAGCGGATGCATCAGGCCTTATCGGTCATGCACCAGAATGCTAATCGCCTGCTCCGAATGATCAATCAACTATTAGACATTCGAAAGAGTGAAGCAGGTTTATTGAAGTTACAGGTAGCGGAAGGGGATTTTGTGAAATTCACTTATGAGATTGTTGCCGCTTTCAAGGGCGTAGCCCAACATCGAGGGATCGACTTGTCTTTCCGAACGCATCAACCTCAAATCCTAGCATGGTATGACCGCAATGAGATGGAGAAAGTCTTGTACAACTTGCTCTCCAATGCGCTGAAGTTTACGCCAGAAGAAGGGAAGATTCAAGTGGAGACCTGGGTAGACAAGGTAGAAAAAAAGGTGGTGGTAGTTGTTAAAGATACTGGACCTGGTGTTCCTCAAGAACAGCTGCCACATATCTTCGATCGATTCTTTAGTTTGGAAAATCGAATCCGAAAGATAGAGGGTACTGGTGTTGGATTAGCGTTAAGTAAGAATATCATTGAGGCGCACCATGGAGAAATTCTCGTTGAGAGTACGGCAGGAGAGGGGGCCACTTTTCTGCTACGGCTGCCCCTAGAAGATCGACATTTCACGGCGGAGCAAAAGATTCAAGATTTTGAGGATAGTGAGCAGCTAGGATTGTATCAGGAACAAAGTGAAATGCTGAGGAGTCTATCGAATGGTCAGGGACAATCCGACCGAGAAGTAGTAGCTAGTTCAGCTGAGACTGCTACGAACCACCAGGTGCTGATCGTGGAAGATAATCCGGATATTCGAGCCTACCTGAAGGAGCGGCTGGAGCAGGAGTATCAGGTACTAGAGGCAATCGACGGGCAAGATGGATGGGATAAAGCCCATATGCAATCGCCTGATCTAATCATAGCGGATATAGCTATGCCTCGTATGGACGGCATAGAGCTTTGTGCCAAGGTCAAATCCAATATTCATACCAGTCATATTCCGGTTGTACTACTAACGGCCCGAACTTCTTTGATCTATCAATTGGATGGTTTAGAAACAGGGGCTGATGATTACATTACTAAGCCTTTCAATATGCAGCTACTCTTGGCTCGTATAAAGAATCTAATTCATACGCGCAAAGAACTGCAACAGCGGTTTGCTAAAAATTTTGACCTCAGTCCAAATGGAGTGGTCCTGAATAGCTTGGACGAACAATTGCTTTCTCAGGTTAAACTTTTGATCGAACGAAATCTTGATAATGCGGATTTTACAGTGGAGCAAATGGCTGATGCGCTACATATGAGTCGCATGCAATTGTATCGCAAAACCAAAGCCCTTACCGACTTCTCTCCGCAACAGCTTATCCGGCACTTCCGTCTCCAACGTGCCGCTCAGCTACTAGAATCTGGGCAATATAACGTATCGGAGGTGACCTACAGGGTAGGCTACAACGATCTTAAGTCGTTTCGAACTCAGTTTAAGAAAGCGTTTGGAGTTAGCCCTTCTGGTTACGAGACCAAAGCGTGAATAAGGGCGCGAGAATCACTCTTCCCAAGGTGGCTTTGTGCTTTTCTTCACTTTGCGGGATTTCCATCTCGTGCCGCGAACCTTCATTTCCAGCGTATAAACAGATTGCATGGCTGTGATAAAAAGTGTTTTTAGGTTTGGACCTCCGAAGGTGACATTGGCCGTCCAATTTTGCGGGATTTTTATGGTTCCGACCTTCTTACCCTTTTTGTTGAATACAGTGACACCTCTGCCTGTTAGGTAGAGGTTGCCTTTATTGTCCAGGGTCATTCCATCCGATCCCATTTCTGCAAAAAGGGTTCGATCAGTTAAGCTACCATCAGTCTGGATAGTGAATGCGTAAGTTTTACCCCCATTGATATCAGCGACATAAAGCCTTTTCCCGTCTGCGGTTCCGATAATGCCGTTGGGGCGGACAAAGTCAGTAGCAACAACCTTCAAGGTTTTATAGTCTGGAGTGAGGTAGTAGACGTTTTCTTCCTGAATTTCTTTTTCTGACCGTTTCCAATAGGGCCGTTTGTAGAATGGGTCGGTAAAATAAATCCCACCCTTTGGGTCGACCCAAAGATCATTGGGCCCATTGAGTAACTGATCCTCAAATGCTTTCACCAGTACCTCAATCTTTTTGTTTTGGGGGTTAATCTTCCATAGTTGGTTTTTTTCATCTGCGCAAGCCAGAAGATTTCCTTCATTATCAATATACAAACCATTGGCGCGTCCGGCATTCTCCATGAAGACCTCGATCTTACCGGTAGTGGTCCATCTCAGGATTTGATTATTGGGTTGATCTGTGAAGTAGACATTACCATCGAAATCGACCGCCGGCCCTTCCGTAAAGGAATAGCCAATGGCAATCTGCTTCAGGGTAGCATTCTTTGCAATGAGTTTAGGAAGAGATTGTGCAATGGAAAAAAAAGGGAGCCATAAGGCAACTAGTAATGTTGTGATTCGCATACTCTAGGTGTTCTTAGTGGATATAGGGGACCGTATCATGCCCTCGGCAAGTAGTGCTTGGCAGCAGGCTATTATCATTGAGTCAGCGCTTACTCCCAAACACCACTTATCCGGCATGCTACGGCATTAAACCTTCTTCGGATCCGGATGCTCCCAAGGATCTCGATAAGCCCTCTCCAGGAGTTTGGTGGCTTCTCGATCCTTCACTACCTTCTGTTTAATCGGATCATATATGACTGGACGTCCAAGTTCCATTGAGATATTGGCTAAAATACAACTCGCGGTGGAAATATGCCCATCTTCAATATCTGCCACTGGTCGACTATTGTTCTGAATGGCATGGAGAAAGTCCAGCATATGTAGTCTAGTAGCTGGGGCAGCATTCAATTCGATGTCCTTCTCGGTAAGATCTTCGGGGTATTTTTCTTTCTCGTACAACACATCTTGGTGGATGGGGTCCCCTTCCTCTCGTGGTACAAAATCATAACGCATGGTGCTTCCCGATAGGGTACCCTTTTCTCCGTATAATTTAAAAGACCAAGGGTAGTCCTTGTCGGCGGGAGTGCCCCACGAACGATGCTGCCAGACGCAATTTAACTCATCATATTCAAATATTGCAGATTGTGTATCGGCAATATTTGACTTTCCATCCTTCTGAACATAAATGCCGCCGGTAGAACTAATCCTTTTCGGCCAGCCAAGGTCCAACATCCAACGTACGGTATCCAACATGTGGATACACATATCGCCCATAATACCGTTGCCATATTCCATCATAGTACGCCACCATCTACGGTGAGGAAGGCCATCATAAGGCCGTTTAGGAGCTGGGCCGACCCAAAGATCGTAATCAAAGAATTCCGGGACATCTTGCAAAGGAGGATTGCCATTGGCCCGCATGTGATAATAGCAACACATTTCCACATGAGAAACTTTACCTAACAGACCAGCGTCTACGATTTTCTTTTTGGCATCGATTAGGTGAGGTGTACTTTTCCGCTGGGTACCTACTTGTACCACTTTATTATATTTTCTAGCTGCCGCTACCATGGCTTCTCCTTCGACTACGTCCACACTGATGGGCTTCTGTACATACACATGGGCTCCGGCCTTGATAGCATCGATACATTGTAAGGCATGCCAATGATCAGGGGAGCCGATGAGGACGATGTCTAGCTCGTTTTCTGCCAACATTTTCCGGTAGTCATTGTACTTGCGGGGTTCCTTGCCAGACTTTTGCCTTTGACTGGTTAGCGTGGCAGCTTCGTCTAGGAGATTTCGATCTACGTCACACAAGGCCACCACGTCGATATCAGCTACCTGAATGAGCCGAAAGAGGTCGCTTTTTCCGTACCAACCTGTGCCGATAAGGCCGACACGATACGCTTTGAGTGGGTGAATGATATCTAGTCCGGTAGCGCCTAGAGCGGAGTAAGCTAGGGTAGCTGAGGCCGTCTGGAGAAAACGACGACGGTTGATATTGAATACATCCATTTCTTGCTTGTTTCAAGAGCGATATAAATCCATCATTCTTTCAGAAGGATCTATGGCTCCTTAGTTAAAGAATCCGTTTTGTTCGATTCTAAAGTAACACCTCTGCAAGCAAAAAACAAAGAACTGATTAGGAATCAGGCCTTTCCTCCCCTTTATTCTGCGATCATGATGGGACGAGCTCCCATTTTACCTTCATGTGCTATTCGCAACCAATACATACCCGTCGGAAGACCAGCCGGAAGCTGAACCTCCACTTCCCTCTGTCCTTGCTGATGGTGGAAGTTAGTGATGCCCCTTCCTCCCATATCTAATAGTTGGAATCGTGTTTGGGCAGATGTTTCCTCAGTCAGTGAGACTTTTATCTCTGATCCTGCTTTGGCGGGATTGGGGAATAGCTGGAAGGTCACATGGCGATCCTTGTCTGTAGTTCCGACCGGTTCGCTATCAACAACAAAGGCAATATCCCATAGGATATCCGGAAGAAGGAGAACTAGAGTGTCGGCATTGGCATTGACGTTTTCACTATCAAGAATCTGTCCGTTCATACAATCGTACCAACTCACGAAATAATTTCCGTCCTGAAAACCGGGGAGTGAGAGGGTTGCTCCTTGCACAACGGGAGGCAATCCTTCCCTTTCTACATATTCGTGATTGTATCTGTTATTTAGGACCCAGCCTGCGGCCATGTCTTGGTCTTCAGATCGCAATACATAAGCATCCAGTAAAGAGCCTATCTCTCCAAAAAGGTAAGTGGAAATCGTGATCCAATCGGCCCCCGTATTGTCCACTCCGATAGTGTGCGGGCCTGCTGGAACATCAATCGTATAATCTGTGTTGATTTGACCTCTTTCATCTAATACCTTCTCTCCATCCAAATAGATGACGATTCTTGGTGAATTACCTGCCGTCCCAGCTGTGCGGACAGTGAAAGTACCTGCTTCTGGCATATTAAGCGAGAAGGTTGGTGGACTGCGATATTGGGTGTTCCATGAACTTCCATATAGGTATTGTCCCAGACTTGCAGTCTCAGGCTCTTTCTGGCCATGTTCGTTGATGCTAATTTCCGGCGTTCCGATGCCTCCCCATCCTAGTGTGGGTGTAATCGAGAGATCTCCTGGAGCTCCGGCCAATAAGCTTTTAGAAGCTTGCATGTTCCGCTCTAGGAATGGGATTTCTGCTGCTAAATTAGCAATTGGGCCGAGGTGGTAGTACAAATCGTTAGGAGCTATATAGCTATCCCACCACCAACTCATCCCCGTTCCTAGTCCTCCACTGAATAGTGGAGACCAAAGTCCATTGTGGAAGTGGATTCCATCTGGATCCATATTACGTAATTGTGCGCCATGATTGCCTAGACCAAATTCTCCTGTCAAAGTGGGTTTGCTGTAGGCATCGATGTATTTCTTTACGCCTTGAGAGAGTACTCGTTCTAGGTTAGCGGCATTGAAATAGAAGTGCGTTTGGGTGATGTCCATGTCTGGAAGAGCCCACATCATGGGATCATTATAGTCATGGGCAAAACTAGTTGTAATTAAATGCTCGTAGCTGTCAATGACTTTGATGTACTCAGCAATTTCGGAATGCCAGTCAATTACCTTCTGTTTGTACTGATTAAATTCATCTGTCCATTCTACCTCATTGAACAACTCCCAGGCCATGATACTGCGAGCGTAACCCCAGCGCGCAATGATATATCTGATTCGATTTTTGGTGTGTGCAATGGCTTCTTCATTTTTGAAGAAATCCCAGGTGTTTTGACAAGGGCCACCGTTGGCGGAATTATAGGGACTCTCTTGCCAGTTCGGATTAACTTCTGTTGAAACCTGCCCATGGTGCTGAAGCGCTACCATGACGTAGATGCCATTTTCGCTGCAATAATCAAAAAGCCAATCTTGGTAAATACTGTTAGACTCTTTGTATTGCCGAAGTCCTTGGTATTGGTTCTGTCCAGCTCTCCATTCTAAGCCTAGCCCCCAGTGGGCATGCCAAAGTCGGAAGAAATTCCCGCCTTGTTCTTTCAATTTTCCCAGCCAATTTCGGTAGTCGAGGTAAGGGTTATTGCTCTGCCAGCAGATGTTTTCACCGATGGCTATATATTGCTCTCCGCTATCAAAGCTGAGGAAGTTGGTTTGATTACTTCTAACAAATCCTTTATTCTGAGGGCTGGTATTGGGATTGCACTGAAAGGTCTGCGTGGGAAAGGCGGCACTTCCATTATTATCCTCCAAATAGAGTGCATAGGTCCAAGTGCCAAGTTCATCTGGCGCAAAACGAATACGGAATTGTCCCTCAGTGTTCTCCGTCCTTAGGCTGCCAGTTTGAGGATTAATGGAGAGGTCCCACATGAAGAAGCCATCTATCGATCGCTGTTGTCCGGAAGGGCTAGTAAAAATAGCGCTCAGCCGCACTTGGTCATAGTCATAGGGGTTATCGTATTGGGCGCTGAGGTCTACACTCAATTCTAATTTCTCATACCTTTCCACGGTAGTGGAAGATGGAGCAACACTATTGATTACCGGCTCCATAAACTGCGTAGTGGCGGGCTTGTAGTCAATTGCTTTTGAGCCTAAATTACGCAACTTTTTGCTTTCATTCTCAGCTAGAGGCAATGCCGAACTTGCAGACAGGGATGCTGTCCAGAGCAGACAAGAAAGGAACAACAAAGAGCTGATGGAGAGCTGTAATGTAGATCGATTAAGCATAAGCGATTGAAATTAAAAAGGAAATGCAAGGGGCTTGCTCCTACTTGTAAGACCCCAGCATCGCATCTTGTAAGGTACCAATTTGGTCAATTAAAATTTGACGTGGGCTTTGCATCTATGAAACTCCGTTACGTGTAAACATTGATAATGTCCAATAAAATCTCCAATCTGGTTCAAAGTAGATCCATTTAAAGCAAATGGGTAGTCTTCACCCTGATTGGCTATTGCCCGATTCATCTTTCATTTGTAAGATATTAAGTGCTTTGTTGAAGGGAGCGAGCTGCTTGTTTCATAAGTAGGGGGGCTTTGTAACAATTGAGCGCCCTAAATGTAGATGGCGGCAGAGAATGTGACATTTACACCCGCTATATGTACGATAGTCGTACCAGGTGTGGACTTAAGATGTGGGACCTTTGAACCAACCAAGGCTTTAGATTAAGAGTTAAGGCTCAGGATGCCATAGGACCATTGTACCTTTAGAGGGTTTTCGGGGCATGAACATTCAAATCACTTAATGATGCCTTTTGGCAGGTAACTGAAAGAACAAGACAAGATCGTAAAAACAGTTAGCATGAAACAACTAGATGTAAGATGGGCAGCAGGAATGCTGTTGGCAATTTCCCTTGCGGCCACGATGCCGAATGAAAAACAGATGACGATCGTGCAGGAACCAATAGACAAGGAGGCAACCAAGGCAACAAAAGCGCTTTATTACAACTTGCTGGACCTGTCCGGCAAGCAAGTGCTATTTGGTCAGGAAGATGCCTTGGCTTATGGTGTGGAATGGAAAACTTGGCACAAAAGCCGCTCGGATGTAAAGGACGTTTGTGGGATGCATCCTGCACTAGTCGGTTGGGAAATGAGTAAATTGGGACAAGGGGAATATAATATTGACTCTGTCCATTTCCAGCATATGAAAGGTTGGATGAAGGAAATTTATAAAATGGGTGGAGTTAATACACTGAGCTGGCACATGGATAACTTTGTTACCAAAGGAGACTCTTGGGATGTCGGTGAAAAAGTGGTGAAAACTATTCTTCCAGGAGGGAGGAATCATGAGGTCTATAAAGAGAAACTAGATCTTTTTGCGGAGTATGTGAAATCTTTGAAGGTAGGGTTCCTCTTTAGAAAACAGATTCCCATTATTTTTCGACCTTTTCATGAACATACAGGTAGTTGGTTCTGGTGGGGACGCTCACATTGTACGGCTGAGGAATACAAAACGCTATGGAGGTTTACAGTGGATTATCTTAGGGAGGAAAAACAACTTCATAATATCTTATACTGCTATTCAACAGATGTTTTCCAGGATGAAGCTGATTACCTAGAGTTCTATCCTGGCGATGAATATGTGGATATCTTGGGGATGGACGACTATCATGATCTTTCGATTAAAGGTAAAAGTGAGGACTTGGTGCGGAGGCTTCGGATGTTGGTGCAGATGGCCGAAGCTAAGGGGAAGGTTCCCGCCTTCTCTGAAACAGGACAAGAAGCCATTCCCGAGGAGAATTGGTGGACCGAAAGACTTCTCGAACCCATCAAATCAGATGAGATTGCCTCTCGAATTGCCTATATGATGGTTTGGCGAAATGCTAGGAAAGACCATCATTACGGCCCTTACCCTAATCATCAAAGTGCTACAGATTTCAAAACTTTCAGTCAAGACCAATGGCTAATTCTCGAAGGGCGCATCCCCGATTTATACCGTTTCCCGAAAGGAAAATGACCCAAGAACTCGTTTGGGTAGATAAAGGATGATACCCAGCTACAGAATCCTAATAGTCCTTTGCTCATAATTATTAGGATGTTTAAAAAATGATCAATTTTAGTAAAGTCAAACTGGTCTAACCTTTGGCTTAGTAAATGGATGACAACAACTTATGGAATTACATGCTATCGATATCGCCATTATCATTGCCTACATCCTAGCTACGATTGGGATTGGCTTTTGGATATCAAATCGAGCCTCCAAAAACATGAAGAGTTACTTCTTAGGAGGCAATGAAATTAAATGGTATATGTTGGGCTTATCCAACGCCTCTGGGATGTTTGATATCAGCGGGACGATGTGGATGGTCACACTCTTGTTTATTTATGGATTAAAGAGTGTATGGATACCTTGGTTGTGGCCAGTCTTTAACCAGATATTCTTAATGGTTTTTCTCTCCATTTGGCTGCGGCGCTCCGGGGTGATGACCGGGGCAGAGTGGATTAAATTTCGGTTTGGAGATGGACGGGGGGCAAACCTTTCGCATATGATCGTGGTCATTTTTGCCATTGTAGTTGTGATTACTTACGTAGCCTATGGGTTTATTGGAATTGGCAAATTTGCGGCCGCGTTTTTGCCCTGGCAGTTGGCTACTGATGCTACGCAGAATGAGATTATATATGGCTTGATCTTTACGATTTTGACTACACTCTATGTAGTCAAGGGAGGGATGTTCAGCGTGGTATTTACGGAGGTGTTGCAGTATGTGATCATGACAATTGCCAGTGTTGCTATTGGGATTATCGGGATGCAACAGGTTTCTCCAGAGCTATTGGCCAAGTTTGTACCGGAGGGCTGGGGTGATGTCTTTTTTGGCTGGAAGCTAGATCTAGATTGGTCTAACCTGATGGCTGCTGCGAATGACAAGATCGCCTCAGATGGCTGGGAGTTGTTTGGCATTTTCTTCATGATGGTTTTGCTAAAGGGAATTCTCCAAAGTATGGCTGGCCCCGCTCCCAATTATGACATGCAGCGCGTCCTATCTACACGTACGCCGAAGGAGGCAGCAAAGATGAGTGGATTTGTTAATGTAATTCTACTGTTCCCGCGCTATATGTTGATCACGGGTTTAACTATTCTCGCGCTAGTATTTTTTAGTGATGAGTTGAATGGCATGGGGGCAGATGTAGACTTTGAGCAGATTCTTCCCTTTGCGATTCGCAATTTCGTACCGGTCGGCTTGATGGGGCTATTGATTGCTGGTTTATTGGCTGCCTTTATGTCCTCTTTTGCTGCTACGGTGAATGCCGCACCAGCTTACCTAGTCAATGATATCTATAAGCGGTACATTAATGATAAGGCTTCTGATAAAACCTATATCAATATGAGCTACCTCTGCTCCATAGCGGTGGTGGTGATCGGAACCATTTTCGGTTTTGCTTTAGATTCCTTGAATAACATTATCGATTGGTTAGTAGCTGCTTTGTTTGGTGGATACACTGCAGCTAATCTATTGAAGTGGTATTGGTGGAGGTTTAATAGCTACGGCTACTTCTGGGGAATGATGGCGGGCATTGTGGCCGCTATGGTCTTGCCTGTTTTACTCCCTTCTTATACTGCACTGGAGGCATTTCCGATTAATCTTGGGCTATCAGTGATAGCCTGTATAGTAGGCAGTCTAATGACGGAACCAGACGATGATGAAGTACTCAAGGAATTTTATAAAAAAACAAGGCCTTGGGGTTTCTGGAAGCCCATCTACGATAAGCTACATGCTGAAAACCCCAATGTAGAGCCCAACAAGGATTTTGGTCGAGATATGGTGAATGTGGTGGTTGGGATAGTTTGGCAAACTGCGATCACGGCATCTTCCATATTCTTAGTTATTCAGGATTTCAGGAGCATGTGGATCAGCTTCGTAATCGTGGCGGTTTGTACGCTAGTATTAAAGTACAATTGGTACGACAAGATGGAGGATTATCCAGCAGATCTTGCGAATGAACTTAAATAATACAACCAGGTAAAACATCGGACTAGTAATGGCAACAACAATGCTGAATACGACTTTTCAAGAACAGATAAAAGAACTACTGACCAAGTACGAACAATTGATCAACCGCAAGAATGAGCCTGCCCCCGATGGGAATGGGGTGTATCGACGCTGGAAATATCCCGTTTTGACTGCTGCTCATGCCCCGGTTTTCTGGCGTTTCGATCTTAATGAAAAGACCAACCCTTACCTGATGGAAAGACAGGGGGTAAATGCGGCCTTTAATGCTGGAGCCATATACTGGCAAGGAAAATACCTAATGGTTGTACGTGTGGAGGGGGACGACCGGAAATCCTTTTTTGCGATAGCTGAAAGTCCTAATGGCGTGGATCAATTCCGTTTTTGGGATTATCCCATCACCATGCCTGAAACGGAGGTGCCAGATACCAATGTGTATGACATGAGGCTCACGGCCCATGAAGATGGCTGGATTTACGGTCTTTTCTGTACAGAACGCAAAGACCAAACTCGCCCAAATGATACTTCTGCCGCAGAAGCTCAATGTGGCATTGCTAGAACCAAAGATCTCAAGACCTGGGAAAGGTTGCCAGACTTAATTACCTATTCTGGTCAACAGCGCAATGTGGTTCTTCATCCTGAGTTTATTGATGGAAAATATGGGCTCTATACCCGCCCTCAAGATGGGTTTATTAGTGTAGGAAGTGGCGGTGGAATTGGTTGGGGGCTAACAGAGAGTATGGAGGATGCGGAGGTAAAGTCCGAAGTAATTGTGGATACCAAAATCTACCATACCATCAAGGAAGTGAAAAATGGCCAAGGGCCGCCACCGATTAAAACGAAACAGGGTTGGTTACACCTTGCGCATGGGGTTAGAAATACAGCAGCTGGCCTTCGATATGTTTTGTACTTATTCATGACTGACCCGGAAAAGCCTTGGCAGATTACCCATGCGCCAGCAGGTCATTTCATCTCACCAAAAGGAGAGGAAAGGGTAGGGGATGTTTCTAATGTTACTTTTTCCAATGGTTGGATTGTGAATGAAAAGCAGGAAGTATTTATCTACTACGCTTCTTCTGATACGCGCATGCATGTAGCTACCACTACTGTTGATCAGCTCTTGGATTATGTCGTAAATACTCCCCCAGATGGCTTGCGCTCGGCAGCGAGCGTGGAGCAACGAAAACAACTGATTGACAAGAATCTCCAGATATTAAACCAACTTGACCTGTCTTAAACGAAATCCTTATGTCGGGGAATATTGATGTATCTCTTTTGAAAAAGGAGATGCAAAATGAACTGGATCATCTTTTGAGATGGTGGTCGACTCACATGGTAGATCAGCAACATGGAGGATTTTATGGCCGGATGGATCACAACAATCAATTGTATCCTTTTGCGGATAAGGCCATCATTATGCATAGTCGGATTCTTTGGAGTTTCGCCGCTGCGGCGAAACTGACAGATGAACTCTCTTACCGAGCTATGGCAGATCATGCCTACACGTTTATCGAGGCACACTTTATAGACCGCAAGTATGGCGGAGTATACTGGATGTTGGATTTTCAAGGAAAGTTGGGCAATGACCGCAAGCAAATTTATGCACAGGCCTTTACCATTTATGCGCTAGCAGAATATTACCAATTGACGGCTTTACCCGAAGCGTTAGAGCAGGCTCTAGCCCTCTTCGAAAAGATAGAGCAATATAGTTTTGACCCCATACAGGGCGGGTATTTTGAAGCATTTGGCCGACGTTGGGAATCGATTGCAGATCTGCGACTGAGTTCTAAGGATGCCAATGAGGCTAAGACTATGAACACCCATCTACACATCTTGGAGGCATATACCACTTTATATCGTGCGAGCCAGAACCAGCAAGTGGGAATGGCTTTGAAACGACTAATTCGTTGTTTCATGGAACGATTTGTTGATGAGAAGACTGGGCACCTAATCCTATTCTTTGATGAAAAATGGGAAGCAAAATCCAAGGTAATTTCCTATGGTCACGATATAGAAGCCAGCTGGCTAATCATCGAGGCCATGGCTCTTTTCGATGCTACTGAATGGCAATCATCGGTAAAAGATTGGGCCTTAGCACTGGCAAAGGTTACCGCAGGAGAGGGCTTGGATGAGGAGGGGGGCTTAAATAATGAGCAAGAAGCGGATGGAGAAATCGATACAGATAAGCATTGGTGGCCGCAAGCGGAAGCAGTTATTGGCTTTTGGAATGCCTGGGAATTATCTGGTGAAGCGACATTTCAACACTTAGCCGTGGATATTTGGCAGTACATTCAGCTCGATATCAAAGATGAAAAGGGGGGGGAGTGGATATGGGGGCGTAGAAAAAACGGAAGCCTACTCTTGCAAGAAGACAAGGCAGGTCCATGGAAGGCGCCGTATCATAATGGCCGGATGTGTATAGAGATGATTCGACGACTCTCAGAGCAATTAGACTAACCTTTTTTGTTTAATTACCTATCTATTCTCACCTATACAATCTAAGTTGTGGTTTTTTTACCCGTAAAAGTGTAGAATTATCGATACTTTTATGTTAGCACATGAGAACTTGTCAAATGGTAATCCCCTATCTCCTTAGCCGAAAATCTTTATCCGTTTATAGTCTCCCCCATTCTCAATAACCATTTGAGTGCATAATGCTGCTTTGATTTTGCAGCACTATTGGAAGTTAAATTATCAAATAAGAAAGTCATACAGTTGTTCAAGCGTAATTACATATGCTTACTCCTGAGTTGTCTTTGCGTAGTCGGTTCTAGCCAACATGAAATAGTAAACAGCCTTGAATTGCAGTTCGCCAAGGCTACGGATCCGAAAGAAAAGGTTGATCTATTGCTTGATATTGGGACGGCTTACCAGGAGTATGATTATCCAAGGTCACTTGCCTCTGGCTATGATGCGCTTGCCCTAGCTAAAGAGATCGATTATCGAGAAGGAGTATTCTATGCTTACGACTTACTTGGTGTGGGTTACAACGGGATCGGGCCAATTGATAGTGCTCATCATTATCATCAATTGGGCTTGTCTTTAGCCAATGAACTCCAAGATCCGGGATGCCTGGCCATTTCCAAAAATAACTTAGGTATTTACTTCCTTAACCAGGGTAATTATGCACTGGGCTTACAATATTTTCAGGAAGCGCTGGAGCATGATGAGGATCTAGGAGATTATGTGGATCCCACCTCTTTGTATGCGAATATCGGAATCATCCATGAAGAGCTTGGCGATTTGTCACTAGCCATTGAGTACTATCTTAAATCGAGTGATGCGGCATTGGCCATTGGAGGAAAAGACTACATAGCATATTCCTTCCTAGACTTAGGATATGTGGCCGCCTTGCAAGAGGACTATGATTTGGCCATGCAGCACTATGATTCTGCTTTGGTGCTATACTATGAATTGGGCTATCAGCATCGCATTGCTGAAACGCTCTATTATCAAGGGGAAATTCATTTTGACCGAAAAGACTATGAAAAGGCCCTGGCTAACCAAAATGCAGCATTGGCAGTTTATGAGCAACTGGGGGCTATCGAGGATATACCGAGTATGTATGGTATTATTGGGGAGATATATGAAAAAACTGAAGATTATGAGGCTGCCATTCAGTTTTATCTCCAAGCTATTGAAAGAGCCAAGGAGGCGAGCTTTTCTTCCCTTATGCCTACGCTTTATGAAGAACTATCAGGAATCTATGCGAAAGTAAATGATTACGAGAAGGCCTATCAGGCCATGATGAAATTTCAGGAGCTTCAGGATAGTTTTTTGAATGCAGCTACGAGGGAAAGAATCTCCAAACTTGAGATGGGCTATCAACTGAAGGTTCAGGAAGCGGAAAATCTTGAGTTGACAAAGCGACAAGCACAACAGAGCATAATCCTTCGACAACGGACCCTTATCGCCATAGCTACAGGCTTGATCGCTCTGCTATTGATTTTGCTGGTGATTAGACAGTATCGAACCAATAAAGTGAAAGCTGAACTTAATCGTCAATTGGAAGGTACCGTACAGAAGCGGACCGCCGCTTTGGAAGCGGCCAACGAACAATTGCGGCGATCTAATGATGAACTAGAACGATTCACTTTTATTGCGTCGCATGATCTCAAGGAACCCTTGCGGAACATCACCAGTTTTGTCAATCTTATCCAACGAAAATTAAGGAATAGTGCTGATCAGGACCTGCAAGACTATTTGGGCTTTGTGACGCGTAACACGAAACAACTCTATGCTTTAGTGGAGGATATACTGACGCACTCTAGAGTTAGACAGGGTGAAACTGCTGATCTCGGTACTGTAGAATTAGATGAAGTATTGCAAGATATTAAATCGAACTTAAGTCATATTTTGGAAGAAAGATCGGCCAAGATTATTTGGTCTGATCTCCCCAGTGTCGCAGGGCATCGTTCCGACTTTTATCTGCTATTTAAGAATCTGATTGAAAATGGTCTAAAGTATAATGAATCGCCAGCTCCTGTAATTCAAGTAATAGCTCAATTGGAAGAAGAAAATTGGTGCTTTTCCTGTAAAGACAATGGGTTAGGTATTGCTCCTGCCTATCATAAGCAGATCTTTCAGATGTTCACTAGATTGAATAACAGAGGTAAGTACTTGGGGTCAGGAATTGGCCTTGCCACCTGCCAGAAGATTGTGCAGAAGTACAATGGGGAAATGTGGGTAGAAAGTGCGGAAGGGCAAGGAAGTACCTTTCATTTTCGCTTACCTCGTTCCGTGGTGGAATTGGCCTTGGAAAAAGCTTGATGAAGTACTGGATATGCGCTCGTCTTTTACAAATCTCTTCCTCATTACTTAACAAAGATTTAATGTTGGGGTCCTCTCGAATTATGAATTAATCCTGATCTTTCGCGCTGCCTTGTACAAATGGTACAACAAACTCCTACCTCACAAAATGTTACGACCTATGGAGCTTCGATCCGATTTGTCACCCTTTGTCGCAGCTTTGATCAGCGAAGCAGAATTAATTCCCGCAGCCAGGAAAGAACTCTTGCTGCGTTTTGCCTCCTATGTGGCATCTCGATCTCATGAGGAGCGCATCGCCCTTAACTTTATCTGTACCCACAACTCTCGAAGGAGTCATCTGGCCCAAATTTGGGCTGCTACAGCCGCGTATTATTATGCGATTCCGAACATACAGACCTTTTCGGGAGGAACTGAAGCTACCGCATTTAATCCTAGAGCCGTGGCTGCTATGGAACGAGCCGGGTTCAAAATTGAGGCCGGTGAAGGTGATAATCCTATTTATTCGGTTTCCTTCGCCGCCGAAACTGATCCGCTCCAATGTTTCAGTAAAGTATACGATCACGACACCAACCCTAAATCCAAGTTTGCCGCCATTATGACATGCTCAGATGCAGATGAGAATTGCCCATTTATTCCCGGAGTAGATCTTCGTTTGGCATTGACCTATGAAGACCCGAAACTGGCAGATGATACACCAGAAGAAACGGCGCGCTATGATGAAAGAGTGCGGCAAATTGGAAGAGAAATTTTTTATGCATTTAGTTTAGTCAATGAGTAAGTATATCGCGGAATTAGTAGGAACTTTTGCGCTGGTTTTTTGTGGTACCGGCGCCATTATCATCAATGAGGTCAGTGGAGGGGCTGTTGGGCATCAAGGGATAGCCATCACATTTGGGTTGATCGTGATGGCTATGGTTTATTCCATTGGGGAACGCTCAGGCGCGCATATTAATCCAGCTGTTACCATTGCCTTTACCTTATCAAAGAAATTTCCAGTCCAACACTTACTACCTTATATCATTGCTCAGCTAGTAGGCGCTTTACTTGCTAGTGGCCTTTTGCGCTTTCTTTTTCCAGAAGCCAAGACCCTGGGCGAAACACTCCCAGCTGGTTCTATCCAGCAATCCTTTATTCTGGAGGTTGTTCTGAGTTTCTTTCTCATGTTTGTCATCTTTCAGGTCGTCTCCTCTTCCAAAGAAATCAGCCATTGGGCAGGAGCGGCTATTGGTGCGACGGTCTTGTTGGAGGCGATGTTCGCTGGTCCTATCTGCGGCGCTTCCATGAATCCAGCCAGGTCTATAGGACCAGCGGTGGTTAATGGTAATCTGACGCACCTTTGGGCCTATATTGTGGCACCGATCCTTGGGATGATCATCAGTCTTGGCGTGTGGAAATTATTGCAAGAGGAGCAATAATCTTTTCCTTCCCCCGCTCTCATTTCTATTCTATCGTTCTGCTCATTTGCTGACAGGATCTAAAACTATTTTTTGTGACCTTCGTCTTACCATTGCATTCCATTAAGAAGGATTAGTATTCATCTATAAAACTCAAAACAATCATGCGCTTAATCTCTGCTCTACTCTTTTTATTTCTAGTTAATATTTGTGTAGCTCAATCCGGTCCATCTGTTGGGGATAAAGCCCCATCTCTGAACATCACAGATTGGCTAGCGAATGTACCTGCCGACAAATCTCTGGAGGGCCGGCCTATCGTTGTCGATTTTTGGGCTACTTGGTGTGGCCCTTGTATCAAAGCCGTCCCCCATTTCAATGAACTAAAAGCTGAATTTGCCACGAATAAGGAGCTTTTGTTCCTCTCGATGTCAGACGAGAAGCCAGATAAGATCAATCGCTCTTTAAAAAGGATTGACTTTCAATCAGCAGTAGTCACTGATGCCGCCGGTAAAACTCATGAGGCTTTCCAAATCAATGCTATCCCTGTTACCTACTTAATTGATAAGGCGGGAATCATTCAGTGGATCGGAAGCCCTGAACTTTTGACGGCTACACTCATCACGCAATTCCTCGCTGGTGAACCCCTTCAGGCGGGGCCAAGTATAGAAATAGTTGAAGAGGAAGAATCGGATGAAAATCCTGCAGCTCCATCGGAACAGGACTTTTCGACCGTATTTGGCCTACTGAAGAATAAGGACATCAAATACCTGTTCAAGGTCTCTGCGACGGAAGATCCCAAGGCCATGGGCATTAATGCATTGCCCAAAGCCTATTTCAAAATGGGCAACAGTCTTGGCCAACAGCTTGCCGATCTTTGGGGGATAGGACAGGGGAGGATTGATGCCCCAGAAGGTATGCTGGAAACACTTTACAATGTCAGTTACGTAAACCGTTCAGGCATCGGAAAAGAAGAAGCCATGATGGAGATCAAGGAACAATTCTTACGCACCTTGGGGCTTAAGATGACGGCTGAAGAGCGTGAAACAGTAGTGTATCAGTTGGTGGTGGAAAACGCTGATCGCCTAGAAAAGGCCGAAGGAGAAATGTCTGGAGTCAGTGATGCAGGTGATCAAAAGGTATTTACCAATCAGGATATCTCTTCTGTCCTTACTGAGTTGGAAAAGTCTATGGGCCTTTTGTTTGAGGATAAAACAGAACTTACAGAGACCTATGATTTTCTGCTCAATCAAACAGACTTGCAAGGACTCAAATCGGATCTAGCTAGTTATGGTTTAACGCTTGAAGCAACCAAGCGAACCATGGAGTTTTACAAATTATCTACGGTGACGGATAAGTAGTATTTAAGTCCGATGGAGGATTTGACGAAGTTGATAAAAGAAACGGTCTATCAATCGTAGATCTTCTGTGATGATCTCTGCAGAGCCGGTCATCTCCTGTCGAAATTCAATGGACTGATTATAGCTCGTGATCAAGTTGTCAGGGAGCTGTACTTCAAGAATGTAGTTGCCGTCTCGATCAGTCAAAGGAGAAACGTGTTGAACTACACCTTTCAGCACGCCAAATTCATCACTGGGATAATTATCCACTCGGATATTGACGGCTTGGCCTTTTGCTAGCTTGCCTGCGTTCTGCTTAGGTGCGCGCAGGCGAGCTAGGTACGCTCGGTTATCTGCAGGGATGAGGGTGAAGACTAGATCCCCCTGTCGGACGACTTGATTGGCAGTATAGTAGTCGAGAAAGCTAACTTGGCCCTCAATCTCGGATTGTAGTACGTACTTCAGCTCCCAATCTTTAATAGCATTTTTCAATTGCTGAAAGGAACGAATCACAGTTTTGAGTAAGGCTAATTCGGTCTTATTCCGGTTGATCTTGGTAGCTTGACTTCGCTTCTGCGCTTCGCCTATGGCTTGTTTGATCTGAGAAATAGAAAGAACAATGTTGTTTTGGTTTTTTTGGGCCTGCACGAATGATAGCTGTTTCTCTTCCAAGTCCATTTGAGAGATTGCGCCATCTTTGTATAGTTGTTCCTGACGCCGGAGGTCCGTTGCTTTAATGCTTAGTTCTTTCTCTCCCAGCTCCATTTGCTGTTGCAAGGCGAATAAGCGTTGGCGAAGTTCCGTCTCAGAGATGGCATTGGCACTTTCTTCGACCTGGAAAGGATCCCATTCTTTGTTGAGTAAATAGCTGTAGTAGTCCGTTTCGAATTGCGTAAATGATGTTTCGATCTCACCTAAAAGTAAGACCGGAAGGGAGTCAAATGGGAAATAGAAGGTGGATTGATTGAGGGCTATCTGATCTACAATCTCTTGCAGGCGCAACACATCTTTTGTGCTCGCTGTGTTTTCAATGACGGCTAATTTTTGGCCCTCTTCGACCGTTTCATTATTGCCAACAAAGATGATTTCTAGGCGCCCGGAAGCATTGGCGTACTCCTTTTGGGGCGGGATGACTGTGGTCAAGCTGGCTTCCGCTGTAATAATATCTGGGTATTTGATCACCCAAGATAGATACAAGAGCATCATTAATATGCCGAAGATCACTAGATTGCCCCAGCGCACTAACCAGTGTGGTACCCGCGTGAGAATTTCCTGGACTTCTTCACTCCTCAATTGTATTTGATCAAGTTGGTCTGCTTCCATGTTAGTTACCAAGTTCTAGTTGATTTTTAACCAATTGGTAATAATATCCTCCTTGCGCTACCAAATTTCGATGGTCTCCCAATTCGACCACTCTCCCTTGATTTAAAACCACTATCTGATGGGCATTTTTCACCGTACTTAAGCGATGTGCAATAATCAGTACTGTTTTATCCGTGAAAAATCGATTGAGTTTTTCCATGATGACCTTTTCATTATTGGCATCCAGTGCGGAGGTAGCTTCGTCAAAGAAAAGGATATCAGGGTCCTTATATACCGCCCGCGCAATGAGCAAACGTTGCTTTTGGCCAGTGCTTAATCCCATTCCTTCCATCCCAATGGGGGTGTTGTAAGTCAGCGGAAGCCGCTCGATGTAGTCTCGGATATTAGCCACATCTACAGCTAACCGTAATCGTTCTTTATCTACGTATGGCTGGCCTACTGCGATGTTGTTGGCGATGGTATCGTTAAAGATGTAGCCCTCCTGCATGACCACTCCCACCTTATCTCGCCAGCTGGGCTGAGATATGTTTTTGAGGTCAAAAGGGCCATAGTCCACCCCACCTGCTTGTGGATGGTAGAACTTCAGGAGAAGTTTCATCAAGGTAGTTTTTCCACTCCCGCTCACACCGACAATCGCAGTTACCTTATTCGCAGGAATTTTAAAACTTAGATTCTGCAATACATATTGATCAGTGCCTTTGTAGCGGAAACTGAGGCTTTTAAGCTGTAAATCTAGGCCCCTGGGCAATGCTTTGATCTTTTGATCAAGCGGATCTTCTTCTGCTTTCAATTGATGTATTTCACCCAGGCGTTCTAGGGAAATTTTGGCATCCTGTAGCTCTCGTAGGAAGTTGATCAATTGACCGATAGGAGCATTCAACTGTCCAACGATAAACGCGATAGCCAACATCATTCCTAGGGTGATCTCCCCTTGAATCACAAGCAAGGCAGCAACAATGGTAATGAAGATATTTTTGAGCTCATTGATAAAGGAAGAGCCCACACTTTGGTATTGTTCCAAGGCCAGGTTTTGGATGGAAACCTTGAACAAACGGGCTTGTACATGTTCCCAGCCCCAGCGTTTCTGGCGTTCAGCATTGTGCAGCTTCACCTCTTGCATACCATTGATCATTTCAATGACTTTGCTCTGTTCCTTGCTGATCTCGGCAAACTGCTTGTAGTCTAGTTTTTTGCGCTTTCTAAAAAACAGTAAGATCCATCCAAAGTAGAGCAGGCTTCCGATTAAGAAGATGGCGAAAATGCGAAGATCATAGTAGGCTAACACCAAGCCGAAAATGAGTAAATTAACCAGAGAGAATAGCACGCTAATAGAGGAGGTAGTGAGTATCCTTTCGATGCGCTTGTGATCGTTGATGCGTTGTAAAATATCGCCGGTCATCTTGGTGTCGAAGTAAGCGATAGGAAGGCTCATGAGCTTAATGAAGAAGTCAGATACTAGCGAGATATTTATCCGTGTACTGAGGTGAAGCAATATCCATCTTCTCAATACTTCAACCGCTGTTTTACCAAAGAAAAGGGCCAGTTGAGCAAATAGAATCAGGTAAATGAAGTTAATGTCCTGGTGCTTAATCCCAATATCTACGACGCTTTGTGTGAGGAAGGGGAAAATCAGTTGCAATAAACTAGCAGCCAGTAGTCCAATGATGAGTTGAACGACTAGGTTTTTATACTTAAAAAGATAACGCGATAAGTAAGCTAGGTTAAAGGTTGAGGGTTCTTCAGCGAGGGTATCCTCTTCGTAAAATTGAGGGGTAGGTTCCAAGAGAAGAGCTATCCCCTCTTGTGTTTCCTCGGAAGCGGATTGACTTACCCATCTCTGAAGGAAATCATCTTTAACATAGTGAATTAATCCATGGCCAGGATCTGAGATATAGATCCGGTCTCGCTTTATCTTGTACAGTACCACGAAGTGGTCATGATTCCAATGGAGAATGCAAGGAAGTTGAGCTTGGCGCAATTGCTGATAATTGACTTGTAAGGCCAAACTGCGAAACCCGATGGCCTCCGCTGCTGTACTGACGCCAAACAAATTACTGCCCATTCTGGTCGTTTCTGCAAGTTCTCGCAAAGACTGAATATCCACTAGTTTCCCATAGTGCTTTGAGATAATCTTTAAGCAAGTAGGGCCACAGTCTTTGGTTTCGGATTGTTTATAAAATGGGAAGGTCGGCATGAATCTGATTCTACGGTCAAATTGGTCGTGGACTGATGAGGTAGAGCAGGCCCAAGAAACTCGGACCTGCTGCGGTGATTTATGTTACCAAGGCATGCATTGGTTACTGATGCAGTAACCAGGGCAACCAGGGTGGCCACCCATGCAACACATGGTGCCATTCGGTTGTCCGGAACAATTAGATAAACAACCAGGGCGACCGCCATTGATTTCCTTTTGCTTTGCTTTGTCTAATACTTTAGCGTCTTTCAAACTCAAGATTTGCTTTTTCATACAAGAAAAATTTGATGAAATAATTTGGTTATAAATAGAGAAATCCGGATTCGAATAGGATGTGTGACAGAGGGAGGAAATAGCGTACTATAGCGCTAAGCAGCCACTTCCTCTACCTCATTATTTGTCGTACTTAATTGGGGAAGAAGATCTTCCAATAGGTAATATATATCCTCCATGTTGTAATATGGAGGCAGGAGATATTCGTGTAAGATGCTGACGGGTGTGAAAATGAGGCCTTGCTCATTGCACCAATCTCGATGCTGCTGAAGAATATTGATGGCACCGGTTTCTAAGTTTTGGCCGTATTTAGCTTGCCAAGCTTCAAAGTTCTGATCTTGGAACCATTCAGCCAGTGCCTTTAAAGCTTTGGCGGGCCCAAGATTTTTGTAGATGGCTACCGTATGAGCTGCGATATGTAAAGTGGGGCTGCTACTATCTTCCAGGCTAACATTGAAGCGCAACACCAAGCTTACGCGATCTCCATACCGCTCCAACAACTTTTGGTAGCCCAGAAAGGTAGGCTGACAGTAGGTGCAAGATGGGTTGGTGACAGCATATAATTTAAATTTAGCATTTGGATTACCCATGATCAACGCGCTACCGTGATCCATGCTTGATAGCTGGAATTGTTTTTGAGCCTGGAGCAAAGGTTTGAAGTTATCGGCTTCTTTTTTGAAACTGGAGTACTCTAACGCCTCCTTCTTAAAGCCCTGGTGTTCCTGAAGCAGCGATTTAGTATACCGCCAAGCCAGACTAAGGAGTAAGAATAGTCCAGCTATGCTGATGTAAGTCGACGCGGCTAGCTCTATGGATCGATCAGCTAAATGCAACACTAGGAATTGGGCCAGTAAAACGGCACTAATACCCAGACAAAGTGTGCACCATTTCTTCACCTCTCTCCACTGATACAAGAGCGTGTAGAGGATGATAGGTAATGAAGCCAAGGCTAGTGGGTAAAATGAGATGGCAGGAGCCGCTAGAATTGCCGTTGTACATATTGTTAGGAGGAAGTAAATCAACGCTAAATCTCCTAAGGAAACATTCATTGGAAGCTTACTTCCTTTACTGGTGATTACCTCCGTACAATCTGTCGCTTCATTGATCCGGCACCACTTATCCGTCACGGCAGATTGAAAACCGAGCTCTGCCTTGAGCACCAAAATGGACAAATAGAGACCCACAGCAGATAGTAGGGTGTATAGAATGGAAGGCCATCCCACCCCTTGTGCCCATAGGTTAGCTCCGATACAGACTGACAACAAGACAATGAGAATAGTAGTAAAAGATGAGCTTCGCCAACTAGAGCTGGTGTTTTCATTTGGTTCGACAGCCAGTATTACACCTTCCCACTGCTTAAGAAATTCAGCTTTTGTAAGGTTTGTACGGCCATCCTCTGAGACTAGTTTGACCTGATCGACTTGCCTTTCTACCATGGCAATCTGACGGAAGCCCTTTGGCGAAACTACAGCTAACCAGCAATTTGGGAGTTCATCGAAGCTTTCCTCCGGAACAGTTGCGGCAATGTGTTCTACGCGATAGAAGTCTAAGATGTCCGTAAAGGACCTAACACTAGGATAATTCGGATGGGCTTCTAGTTGTAGTTGTAATTCTCTTTTATTGAAATAGTATTTATTCTTTTGCAAGAATAAATCTAATACCTCATAGGGATTGGTGACCATGTACGATAATTCTATTTGTTTAACACAATACGATTTTGGTTGACCTAAAGACGATTAAGTCTAGATCATTAGCATAGGCAAATACATCTTCCGCCGATCCAGGTCTACCTGAACCAAGTAGAAGATTCGTAAGCATTACGAGCGAACAAACTTGGTGTATTGTTCCAGTAATAGCTGTGTAAAAGACTCATATGCAGTCTTTTATTCGCAATCGGGTATAAAATTGTGTAGAAGTGTATCTGTGTTGGGTGCGATATTGGATTATAATTTACTTTCCTAATATCTATGGTATAACTTAACTGAGTGATAATACAAGATCACTACAAGGACGTAGCGATGTTTAACTGCTGGGGAAATGTGGTTAGAATTGAAGCTGTGAGAATAGTAACGCTATTAACTGTGAGCAAATTATATCTTTATATTGAAAAAAGCAAAAAATAAATTAATCTTTGCTCAGATTTTGCAAACACCTTACTTTTTAAAATAGCGTCTCCTCCAGTTAATACTTTGATAGCAAAGGATTTGTATTTCAAGAAGTACTTCCTAGCGTCCTAGAGGATTTGGCGAAGTTTTAAATGCTGAAGCAAAAGAACCGTCTTAGCATCCTTGATGTCGCCGGTCTTAATCATCTTAAAGGCCTCGTCAAAGGGGATTTCTAGCACTTCAATATTTTCCTGTTCGTCTGCCACGCCGCCACCATCATGGATTTTCATTTGTTTGTCGTAAGCAGCGATAAAGAGATACAGTATTTCCGTCACGGAACCTGGGGACATATAGACCTCCATTACTTTCTCTACCTCAGCGATCTGATAACCTGTTTCTTCTTCTGTTTCTCGCCGGATGCAATCCTCGGGATTGTCTTCATCCAGGAGCCCAGCGCAAGCCTCTATCAGTAGCCCAGATTCATTTCCATTGACGTAGGTGGGCATGCGGAATTGGCGCGTGAGAATCACCGTTTTTTGCTCTACATTGTACAACAATATAGCGGCGCCATTGCCCCGGTCGTAGGCTTCTCTTTCCTGTGTTTCCCAGCTCCCATCTTCTTTTTGAAAGTCAAAATTATACTTTCGGAGCGTATACCAATTGTCAGAAAGTAATTCTACCTGATTGATCTTTACTTTGGGGTTATTCATTTGTTCAAAAGAGGTTAAAAGTTTATACTGAATTGTTGTAAGAGGTATTGATAGAAGCGATCCTTATCCACCTTCATAGCCACCTTGGCCTTATACTCACCTTCCTTTAATCGTATGGTCTGACCCGCATTTGGAGCTTGCGTAGCCACCTTCAAGGGGATTTCTTCAAATTCGAATGCGTCTGGAATACCAAGGTAACTTGTGGCTAAAATATCCCACATGTAGTACGTATACTCATAAGCAGGGATGGTGTTTAGGGTACTGGCCCAAAACTGTCCAGCCAAATTGGCCGCATCATAGTCCGCAATTCTGGCCAGGTCCTTCAGAAAGCTATAATTGACCGGTACGGAATTGGTCACATCTAATGGAAAGAGGGTAATAGGGATACCAGACTCAAACAGCCTTTTGGAACTAATCGGGTCCCAGAAGACATTCCATTCTGCCGTGCTATTGTGATTGTACGTAACTACATTTCCTCCCGTATCTACGGCTCCCCCCATCCAAATCACTTCCTTTACCTTGGTGCTTAGTTCCGGATACCTTTGCAAGGTACGCACTAGGTTAGAGCAGGGGCCGGTCATTAACACCGCGATGGACTCCTCAGCCTTTTGGAGTTCTTGTGCCAGTAGCTCCACACTCTCCAGCACCTCCGTCGGTTTCGCTATCTCCACATTGATCATCAAGGGCATGGCATTGACCACCATCGGGCCTGCGCGCCACTCCAGGGGAAAAGCATTGATGCCATGATAATTACCACGTGCCACGGGCACCTTAGATTGCGAAAACAGTTGCAGCAGTTTTCGCGTGCTTTCCTCGGCATAGTCACCAATGCAATCTGCAGGAGTGATGGAGACCCCTTTCAGGTCGATATGGTCCATCGTAAGGACGAGCATGAGTGATAGCAAGTCATCGACACCGCCATCATGGTCGAATAAGAGAGCTTGTGGCATAGGTCAGCATTTTGAGGCGGCAAGGTAGTGAATTTTCCAACACTCACCCGCTCAGTGTTATTTTCGACTCATACAAGGTATCGGCTATTTCCTCAATAAATGAAGCGGCTACCTGCTCCCTTTTTAGCTCTTTGGGAAGACTATGCCATTTGATCCCATGAACTGCTGCGATTCGCCGTGCCCATTTGACACTTTCGGCATCTTCAGGCCCTCCCACTATGAAATGACGCCGCTGCGGAGCCTTAAGGTATTCTTGCAAGTAATAGCCAAATTCCCAACGGGAAGTTGGTCCAATGTTGGCCGGAAAATTCTCGGCAGAAGTATTGTCCCAATAGGTAGGCAACCAGAAGGCGGTGATGTCACAGGCCTGTAAATACTGCCATTCCCAGGGAATCTGCTTATTCAGGGCATCGTTCAATAAGGGCCCATGTTCATAGACATCTATACCCGACCAGCTACAGTTGTGAGGTTCTGGGGCAACTACGGTCATGCTAGGGTCAAGTCGGTGATCTTGCTGGAGGCGATCTATCACCGTTCTTCGCCAGCCTTGGTGCATTTGATTTTCGGGGGGCGTCGGTCCGGCCAGGAATACGCCCAATTTTGGGAAGACCGTGGTGTGCTCGCGGGCGAAAATGACTCGAATTTTTTCTTTTTCCATAATTTTTTACTACTACTCACCCGGTGAGTAAGCCACCCGGTGAGTGCGCATTTTCGCCCCGCATTCCGACCAACTTTCCAAGACGGAGGCAAAAGAGATGTTTAAATTTTCTACTAAGTCCATGGACGAGGCAAAATGCTGAATTATTCCATCCTTAGACGCCTGAATCGGTCCCTCCAGTTGATCCAAACAGGTCACCACCAAATGCTTCTTGGTTGTACCCGAGAAGTTGCCATCACATGCCAACGCGTAGTTAATCATATCTAGGTCTAAGATGCTGCAGCGCTGATGCCCCTGCCAAGGATTGTATTGGTTTGTTTCTTTAGGATTTGGAGCATAGTGTAAGGGGAATTGTTCATTGGATAGGAAACCGTTGCCATGCCGGGTTTGATAGGCGCGTGTAATGTAGAATATCTCCGGCATGGACAAGCGATTTCGGTTGATCAGAGAAAAAGCGTTTCTAGAGGTCGTGGAGGCATGGGTAACATTTGGGAAAAAACCAAAATCCATGTCCAACAGAATACCTTGACTACCTTCAAAGATGAGGTCGGAATAATGTTCCTTGATGTCGCCAAAGAAGGTCTTTTCTTGGACAAGCGTGAAAGTATCGGTGATATCTGTGGCAGCTTGTTGGAACAACTCCAATTGTGCTAAGAAAGCGTCGTCAGTAAAGTAGTCCTGTCCTAGGTCTCGGTAGTGTTGAGCGATGGCTTTTAATTTTTGCTCCACTACCATCGGATATCGCAAATCTTGTGCATAGAGCTTGTAGGGCGTGAGTTGGCGAGCAATGGTCGCACCAAAACCTAACCCACAACTGCCATGCTGGTTCTTCTTTTCTGTATGTCGATTGAAAAACACATCATATGGCGTTGTGACGGGCGCCAAAGCATCGACGAATAGGGTAGGAGTGTGGCCTAGCGCTCTTAAGGCGAGCCATTCGTTGAGGTAATTGATCGGTGACAGGGTACAGAAAGAACTCCAGTAAGATGGGACTCCTCTTAGACTACCTGCTCCGAAACTGGAGAAAACGTGTCGTTCTCCACTTCCCGTTACCACCGTATGCCCCGCCTGATGCCCTCCTGAAAAACGGATAACTAAGGGCTGCTCACTCTGCGAACAAAGGAAATCGGTCGTTAGCCCTTTCCCCTCATCACCGTATCCTAATCCTAAAATGATTTTGGTTTTCATGTTGTGTAATTTGGGTAAAAGACTGGGACATCACTTTCGATGCCCCAGTGCTTGATCTATAACTTAATGATGCCGTTGTCTTGTTGACTCAAACTTTTGCCAGAAACATTGACTAGAGCTCTCTTAACCGCCTTCGCCGTGCCACTATCAAAGCTAGAAGCCACCTTATCTAGTTTCACGCCATGGATCACCGCGATTGTACTTGCAATTAGTTCTGCGATCGCATTTTGATCATCCAAGATGAGTAGATTCTCACCGAGTAAATCTCGCCAGTAACCAATGATCCTGGGATCATCTCGGTAGCTAGCTTCATTGACATGAATATGGAAGACGTGATACATACGTTGGGCTTGTGCTAGCACATCCTTAGCACTGATGGGACTAGCCTCGGAGTAGCCCATAATCGCTTTTAGTCGATCGGCATCGACCTCATCCCAGCTCATCTCATCACCCATAGTGAAAAGGAAGCCCTTCTTGTTGCGTTTTTCAAAGCAATCGATTGAAGTATGACGACCAGCGATCAACCACGCTAGGAGGTAAGACTCCATCGTTTGTCCTCCTCCTCCTCCTTCTAAGTAGATGCTGGACAGGCAATGATTTAATTCATCCGTACCGGATTCAAACTGCCCTACTTGTAAGGGCGCTCTATCCGAAATGTGGTCTCCAATGGCAGCAAAAAGAACTTGTGGATCTTCTACGCCATGATCAAGCAGGGTATCCATAAGAGAACCCAATTTGTGTCGGATCAGATGTTCGGGTATGTTCCTCATAGAGCCGGTGACGTCTAAGAAGACTCCGATGGCTAGGGAGTTGGGGTGGGCGGCAGAGTCGCGGCTTTCGCGGAAGCTTAATCCATATGGATTCATGTCATCAGCTACTCTTCGAGTGGTATTGGACTTGAAGATAGCATTGGTTGATTTTTTGGAGTAGTCAGCCTTGAGGTTGGCATAGGCTGATCTCGACCAGTTTGTATATCCCATTTTCTTTGGTTTTTGATGTTAACAATAATTATCTAGAGGGCTAGCGGTACAAAGCGAGGCTCGAAATGCCTCTGTAAAAGATTTCTATATTCATCGTAGCAGGCGTAAGCATTTTCATGCCGGTCTAACAGAAAGTCAATGTAGGCACCCAGGTGAGTCTTCTTTAACTTGATGCCCGCGCCTGATTTATCTCCTAACAAGTAAGCTGCGGTTCTTTTGCAGCATTCTAAGTCAATTAAAGTGCTGGCTCGTTTATCAGAGAAGACATCTTTCGGGTACCAATTCCGATAGGCGGCGGAAATACTGCTTAAGCGATCTCCTACTCTTTTCATGTGGTAAAAGGAAGTCAAGACAATGCCATGCGTCTCTGGCAAAATGAAAATGCTTCGGGGATTAATCCCCCCATGTACGAAGCCTTCCTGGGCCAACCAGGCCAACAGTTCCAAGAGGCGTGAAAGCACCCAGTTGACATGTTCTTGTGGAAGCTCTAAACTATGCAGCGGCACGGCGCGAAAAGGAAATTCAACAGCTAAAACATCCGTCATTTCCATCCGAGCTGGTAAATACAGCTGAAAATGTTGTGCCGCGCTAGACTTTAGGTGTTTAAGACGCTGATAGTTCTGGTTGGACGTAGAGAGTAAGTCCAATTCTCCACGAAATATGGCTTCCTTTCTTTGTGTCCAGATACTACCCGCATCATCGGTAATTACAATTCCCTTCTCATGCTTTAAGCGAAGCTCATTCAATCGGATTAATGCTTCTTCAGCCATTGGCTCTGTACAAAGGTCAGGGTGCAGTTGCTTGACGGCCTCCCGGTAGTGTTTTTTGATATTGCCTGCCGGAAATAGGCTCAGTAAACTTGGAGCAGAGATGATCTTTTGGATCAATGTATGCACAGTATTGCGATGGTATAAGGGGTTATGAGGTGCTGACATCTTTACTTAGTTTTGAAATGAAACTAACTAATAATGCAAGTATATGTTATCTTAGTTTAAAAGTCAAACTAAGTGCTGTTTTTTTTGATTTTTTTTGTTTGTGGGGTAGTGGAAGGAAGGATTTTGATGATTTGGGCCTTTTTGCTGAACATTTGGTCGATAAATACCGCATATGCTTTAACAATTCTGGCAGAGAGGCGTTTCTAATGGAGTTACTGTATGCTACCCTGTACACCTATCCCATCATGAGATAGGCCGAGAAGAATGCCTCCAATTAGAGATTTAAGATAAACTGCCTTTATGAGCCGCTTCTTTCCTATAACCAAAAGGATTTTCCGTTGGGTCCTTTACATCGCCTTGGCCCTGGTGGCCATCCTATTCATAGTAATTGAATCTTTTGATCGTTATGTCTCATCAGAAAAGGGAACCCGATGGTGGTACAAGGATATTCCTCGACAGGATTGGACGATCAACTATACGCCTTCTGGCCTCAGGTACCTAGAAATTGGAGATGCTAACAAACAACCTCTATTGTTGGTTCATGGCGCGCCTGGGAGTGTAATGGATTGGAGTGCTGTAGCTAAAAGAGAAAGGATCTATGAGAAGTACAGATTGTTGGTAGTAGATCGTCCAGGTTATGGAGGGACGAAACCTAGAGGAGCGGAAAAAGATCTAAAGGTGCATGCTGAAAAGATTTTGGAAGTACTAGAGGGAGAAACGCAAAAGGCAGTGATCATGGGGCATAGTTATGGTGGCCCTATTGCGGTCATTATGGGAGCGCTGCAGCCTGAGAAGATTGCCAAAATTGTGGGCGTATCTGGACAATATGATCCAGACAATGAGGTTACCTTCCGAATCTCTTATTTCCTAAACTTTAAGATCTTCCGGTTTTTATTGCCTAGGATGCTTTGGGTCTCTAATGTGGAAAAACTAAGCCATCCCGATGCCCTCCGTAATATTCTTCCTCTGTATCCAAAAATCAGCGTTCCTGTCGTATTAATTCATGGGGATGCAGATACTTTGGTTCCCTATCCGAATTCACCTTTCTTGATGGAATTGATGAAGAATGACAAGGAATTGGTAACGATCGCCGATGGAGACCATCCCTTGCAGATGCAAGCACCTGATATGTTAGCGGACTTTGTGCTCAACACAGAACAGGTACCCGCTGAGGTCACACTTGAGGAGGAAGGTGAACTGGCGAAGTAAGCAGCTTCCCTACCAATATCTATCCCCAGCCGTCGTCTGGTGTTTTCCACCAACGACACACGTTTGGCTTTCATAACCTACTCAAATAATTCAACACAGCACTTATTCCTCTGCCACCTGAACCTGCTTCATCCCCTCCCTCCCGTAAAAGGTTGGAAAATACATCTGTTCTATCTTAGCCGGATTCAAAGTGAATTCCCCGGAAAATCTAGGTTCTAGCGGTATCTTAAATTGATGCTTGCCAGGTGGAAGGCTTTCAATAAATATGCTGGTTTGATGAATATCATATTCTCGATGCACTTCCACTCCCCTTCTTCCATTAGGCTTACTGGCATAGGAGCAGGAGGCCGGTATCGGCACTTCAAGCATAAGATAACCCGCTCGTTTGCTGCTTTCCACTTCGACGACCAACTCTGCCTTTTTGGCTTTTTCTAGCTGAACTACTTTGGTTCCTTCTTGCTGAAGGTAACTAGTAACGGCAAAGATAGAATCTGTCTTTGCGGGCGTTTTATTCCAGTAGGTTTGGTAGGCGGTAATGTATAGTTGGTTACCTCCTATCTTCTTAAGGGTAAGGTTTCCTATCGATTCAGGGAGTTGGAGACTGTATGGGAAAGTATTGATTTTCTTTTCCACCGGGCCTGACAACTGCACTTGAACCTTTTCTCTGACATTTCTCTCTTCCGCTAATAAACCTGGCAATATCGATTGTAGAATTTTCGCCGTTTCCAATGTGTTGCGCCAATTATGACGCTGTCCTGTGGCTTGTCTACTCTCTATGAAGAAGGTCCTGGCTTTTTGCGCTTCGTTGGCTTTGCCCGCCTCAATTAAGATGTCATGGGCCAAGAGGGTAAGTCTGATATCTTTTCCCGGAAAACCATAGGAGGGCACACCCCAATAGTGACTCCCAAAGAGCGTGGTTTTACGATGGTGATAGAGACTGTCCAATTCATAAGGGAGTCCCCTCAATTGCTTGATACGTAAAATCTCAAGTTGCTGACCTATACTGTTGGATTGAGTGTCAAGAACGGACAGACGTTTCTCATACGGAAAGTTTTGATCGGCCTGTGCCAATATCGAAAGATTCTGTAGCACCTCATGTTCTGGCCAGGTTTTGGAATCTCTGGTTAGATTGCGAAGTGCCATTTCTAAGCTTCGAGAGGAGTACCCGAGTTCGTTAGCCATCAGCAAGGCCTTAATCACATGTCGGGTAATCCAACTTTTACTTGTACTTCTATTCCACCAGCCCCATCCGCCTGCTTCATTTTGATTTTGCTCCAGACGAGTAATACATTTTTGAATCTGTCCCTCTTCCTCAAAAGGTTCGTCCAGTTGCTTCCTTAGAGATTTCTCCAGGCAGAGCGCCATCAACTTACTAGCGGTTTGCTCATTGCAACCGTATTTGTATTTTTTTAAATAATCAATTTCTCGAATGAGCTGCGGTAAGAGGTCTTGTTCCATATATAGGTCGATTGGCCCCATGTTTTCGGTAAAGGAAAGTTCTAGGCTAGTATCTTGGTCCAAGATTTCAAAGATGCCCCGGGTTTCTTCCGTTCCTGTTCGGAGGACGGGTATCTTGCGCCTTTCTCCATCCTCGTAGTTGTTGTTTAGCATTGAAAGGGAATAGGTGATGGCCAGTGTGTCTCCGGCCATCCCTGCGTGGATGTTAGTAAATTCCACTTTCCCGGTAGAGAGCCAACTTTCCTGTTGACTAAGTAATGAATCGGATGATAGAAAGCGCGTTTTTATCTGTAACGAGTCGGGGGTATAGTTGGAGCTCTTGCCGATTACATCCACTTCATCTCCCTCAACTAAGAATCGAGGAACGGCTAGCTGAGCTATGACGGGTTTGAAGGCTCTTGTTTCGGCGAAACCCACTCCACTTCGCTTTCTTCTGTCCATTCCCAAGGCATAGGCCTTCCAGGCCGTGATATTATCAGGAAATTTCACTTTGAAGGAAGCCTTCCCATTTTTATCCGTGATAATATTCGGTTCCCAATAGGCATAATCTTTGAAGTTGGAGCGAAGACTTGAGGCGGTATTATTGTCGTTGAAAACATCAAGATCTGGAACAAGATTAGTGGTGATGACGATTATTCCGTTTGCGGCTTGAGCCCCATATAGTGCTATTGCTTTTTCTCCTTTAAGCTCCGTCAGGCTACGAATTTGACTAGGGTGTAATTTGGATGGATCTCCAATTTTACCGTCAATCAAAAACAAAGGCCCATCCACTGTGCTACTACGGGATCCCCGAATCATAATTTTAGTGCCCGTCTCCGTAATTTGAACACCTGCCATGCGACCCTGCAAAAGAGCAGTTAGGATTTCCGGATCTGAGTTTAGGTTTTGTTCAACAATGACGCCAACAGCTTTCATTTTGGGCCGATGTGCACCACTCGCCACTGCATAAGCTGTTACTACCACTTCATCTAGATGCACCCCAGAGGTGGAAAGCTCAACATTGGAGTATCGCCCATTGGCTCGCAGCTCTTGATTTTGAAACCCAGTATAGCTAATGATTAAGGTAGCATTCGGATCATTCACTTGTAACTCATATCGGCCATCCAGATCAGTAACAGTTCCTCGAGTAGTTCCCTTGATCAATACGGAGGCGCCTATAAGTGGCTCTCCCGTCTCATCCTCAACATACCCACTGATCAGGTAAGGGTTGCCCACGTAGGGCCAGGGTTGGGGACTACTGGCTGGTCTGCTGGAGGGATCAGTATGAAAACTCAACTTAATATTGGACAACCATCCAGTCGTATCGGGTAGGAAGCCTTGCTGACTGAGGTATTGGTAAAGGGTACTATGAGCTTTTACCTCAATATTTCTCCGGTGAAGTGACCAATCATTTCTGATTAGGGTCAAGGTATAGATCCCTTCGGGTAAATTCCTAAGTCGTCGCTGAGCGGCTCGGAAAATAGCTAAAGTGGCATCTCCCTTCTGTAGGACTACTGCTTTGAGCGGGCGTAAGTTGGATCTGTATCGAAAATGATAATGTCCTTTTTGAGCAGCTTTTTGCCAATTCCGATTGAATCCCATGTAAGCAATTTCCTTTTTCGGATCCTGTAGAATTTTCTGGGTATGCACCAGCTGCCCAACGGGTGGACTAGGTATGTTGGTTGGTAAAAGTTCTTTCTTATCGGGGAAGAAATCAAACGTATACAAGCGTTCTCGGTTTTTGGAGATACGGTAGCTGAACCCCGGTTCAAATAGGAAATCGGAAGTGATACCCCCTATCTCTTTGTAATGTAGACGCGAGCCTTGTTGGAATGGACCCATTAGGGCTTTCCGTCCATGCCGATGGTTATATTGTCTTCTGTGGCTGTGTATATTAAATCCTTCATCCCAGACTAAGGTGGTATGGTTTGTCACCTCATCTAATACGAAGATGGATGAGCTTATCAGTTTTTTTTCCTCTTTTGTTAAGGCTGGGGGCATGGCTCTCCGTTGAATTCGATGACGCTTGTCCCACTTTGCCCAATGAATGAGGTCGATAGAGAATTCCAACTTGTGCCCTTTCCGCAGTAGGATGCTATCAATGGTAATTTCTTCCTCATTTGTCCGCAGTGTAATTCGATTTAAACCTGCTATTCCTCGAAAGCTGTAGGGCGCTGGAGAGCTGATACCTTGGTAATAGACCAATTTACGATTACAATAAATGAGGTGTATCGGAACGTGCTTTCCATTCTTCACCAAAAAGGGAGCAAATTGAGCGATGTCTTGGTTGAAGGTGTCTCGAGTTAGTGTGTCGGATTGCAGGTATACACCTTTCTTAGGGAAAAGTAGTCGATAGTAGTGTGAACGCTCTAAAGACAGGGAGCGCAGCCACTTTTGCTTAATAGGAAGCTGCCAATTATCTTCCCGGATGGTAGGCTCAAGCCTGTTATAAGCAATAGGAGCAACACTCTTTCGGTAAGCTATACTAGCTGGCTGATAATGTGAATCAGAATTGAATTGTGCATTAATGGCACCCGCAGCCAAATTCACGCCTTTTACCGGCCGCCCTCTAAAGTCTTTAACCGATACTTGAACCTCCGTTTGCTCACCTGGTGCCACCTGCAATGGAGGTTCTATACTGACTTGCAATAGTTTTCGATATCTTTTGACCTCTTGTTCTCGAGTATACGCTTGCCCACCCCATTGGAACTGATATTTCAGATAGTAGGTATTCGATTTTTTGGCCAGTAATTTCTGCCTCCAAACGGAGTCGCGAGTAGCGCCTTCGGTTAGCGTGCCTCCGTAGTGTCGGACTATCCAGTGGACTGGGATTTTGTGTGGATTATTTAAGGAAAGCAATAATGAATCACCTACTTGAGTGGCTTGAAAGTCCACTTCACTGCGAGCACCATAGGAATTGCTCAAATTCAGCGATTTGTAGGCTCCGGATGCAAATAATCGATAACTACTGACATGATCAGCCAATGCCATCTTGAGAGGCAATTCAACAAAACTGCTGTCCAAGGTAAACGTTTCCCCTACTAGCAAAGTCTGAACGAGTAAGGCTTGCGTGGCTTCTTCTCGTTCATTACGAAGATAGCGAGCAATGAGGTTCCCTTCTTGTAATTGCATTTTAATCTCATGTTGGATGGGGCTGAAATAGAAGCTGGTTTGTTTCTCTTGTAGCTCACCATTGCTATTGGTGAATTCGGCCTTCACAGAAACCTTCATGCGAGCGGCTGGGAAAATACTATCCGGTAGGTCCAATTCGAGCTGACCTACCTCAGCAAGCTCTCCCTCATAGGTCCACAAGGTGTCTTTCACGAGGACTTCCTCCTCGTGGAAGGTCAGCAGCTGATCGGCCAAGAAGTATAATTTTACTCGAGTATCGTAGACGGGTAAATTGTTTTGATCCTTTGCACTAGCCGTAATGGAGTAAGGTGTTCCTTGACGGAAAGTATCTTGCAGTGTTTGCAGATCGTAGCTGACCTCATCCAACTGATAAGCCTCATATTTAAAGGAATGACTCAGTCCATTGAGACGCCAGCGTTCGGGGTGTTCGAGTGAGATGCGATAATTTTGATCCAGTTGTATTGAATCAGGGAGTGGCCATTCCAATAGGAAAGCACCTGCAGTCACGGGTGGCAGTAAAGTGTCTACAATCGGTTTGGATCGTTGGTTTCTTCGAATTTTTACCTCAAGGGACCTATTCAGTGGCCGTCCTTTCGGATTGGTGACAAAAGCTTTCAATCGGAGGGTGTCTCCAGGCTGATATTTTGGTAAATTACTGACTACATAACCATGTAAGGAGCGTGATTGTCGGCTCCTGCCGAAACGCCATCGAGGTTTCCATCTTCCCCACCGGATCAATCCTCGGAAGTAGTAATACAAGCCCTTACTCCACCGAATCGGGCTACTCACATAGTAGCCGAAAGGAGTCTGGGTGAATTGTCGGTAACGTTTACTGATCAAAGAACGCCCGTGGCGGGTATCAATCTCATAAAAGAGCGTGTCATTGAGCAATTGTACCTCTAAGAAGCCGCCTCGGTTTCTCCTGGGAATTTGATAGCATTCTAGAGAGGTGTTGTATTTGACCTTCCGTTGCCCAAGCTTTATGCTAGCATTTTTGATCGTATTCCCCTGGTCATCCAGTACCCGAAGCATTAAGTCACGTTCATTCTGCAAGCTAATGACGCTATGCGTATGCTCACTAGAGAGTTCTATAGACAGATGCTCCTCTACTGCATGCACGAACAGATAATGACCATTCTGTTGAGCCGCTTTGGGTGTATAACCCAGAATCCCAAAGCTATCAACTACGGTATGGAAGTAGGCGTCCGGGATGGGCTTTTGCCCTTGCTTGTATAGTTCTTTAGCTTCTTTGGCGGAAATGCGAAAGATGAGTCCAATCGGTTGTTGAGCCTGAAGGTAGGAGAGACCCAATACCAGTGAGAGTGCGAGATATACTCGACGCAAACAAAGTCCTGTAAACCAGAACTTACTTTGGTCGGTATATACTGGACTTGGAGACGATTTGGACTTCCAAATTTCTCCAACATCAGCATAGAGCTTTTTCATATAGGGGTTTCTGCGTTTTCTATTGAAACTGCTAACTCCCTATAAATGCTGCTTTTATGAAGCGGGAAACTTTGTCAGCTATATTGCCTACCTTAATAGGGAAAAGCGCCATGACTGCCAGGTCAGGGCGCTTTTCTTACTTTATGAGTAGTCAGTTATATCTTTAAGAAAACGCCAAAAGAGTAGGATGGATTGGCGAAAATGATTCTTCCAGAAAGGGCCTGTGCGTAAGTTGCTGACACGCCCCATTTATCGTTAAACTGATAGGCAATTTCCGGAGAAATGGTAAAGTGCTCACTGTTATTGGCAAAGATACTGGTGCTGTTTGGCGTATCCGTAGAATTTCCATTCTTCAGGGACTTGATACCATACAGTCGCAGTATCGTAGTGATGCCTGTCTTGGGGAATGTCGCACCTCCCTCGATACCATAGCGAAGTTCATCCGAGAATCCATTGGTTCGATTGTTGAATCCTCCGTAAGCAGAAGAGTAGAAGTTGATTCCACCTAGACCAAAAGAGGTCCCAATATCTAACTGTAGTAGTTGGTTGAATTCACCATCACCGGTTTGTAGCGTACCGGTAGATCCGCCACTTGCAATGCCTAAGGGCAAACCAAAATATAGACTAGCACTTAGTACTACTGGTTTATTGACAATTAAACCGTACTTCAATCCGATATCCGTATCACCAATGCTATTGATGGCTTCCCCTGGATTAACCAATTCTCCCGTCGTTCCGGATATCTCATTATTAAATACTGCTCTACTATATAGTGGGAAATATAGGATACCTGTCAGCCGATCGGTCAAGCCATATTCGGCATAGAGACTGGTGTTATAAATAGCGCTGGTAATATTGGGGTCTAGTAGTCCTGTATCTGTGTAATGTTTATCGGCTACCACCCACCATTGTGAGAGTTTGAAAAAGCCCCCATTTTTTGGGGTAGGCCAAGGACCTCCTGCCTGTAGTTGGATGCTAAAGAAAAGGCCAGCTATTAGAATGAATATATTGCGTTTCATGATCTTTAATTGGTTCTCTGATGATTGAGTAACAGTTTTGTTTGTATTAATTGATCTCGCCATCTCCCACTTTTACGCGGAATGGCTTACAGAAGAAGAGCAAGTAGTTATAGGTATCTAATCCGATATCTGCAGGTATTTCATAGGTATGAGCTCCATTAAATTGGGTGACCATACCGATCTCGTAGGCATTAGTAGTCGTATTCGGATTATTAGTTAGATACACATACAAACCGGGTAGGGCTGAGGAGGCTCTGTAACTTTCATCAAAAGATAAGATCAAAGAATTGCCCTCTTGGAAGAGTTCAAAATCTCCCGTTAGTACGTAACTACTAGTGGTTTTGATCGAGCCGTTTCTATTCGTCATTGCCTCCACCTCGGTTGTGACATCTGAAACAACTACCTCAAAAGAATCTTCGACGGGCGCTCTATCGGGTATGTTCACAGTTGCAGTAATGGTAGCGGCACCCTTTTCATGGGCAGTGGCTAATCCACTTGGGGATACACTGATGACGTTGGCATCAGAGGTGTTCCAATCTACTTGGCGATCTTCCGCCTGACCAATATTATTGAAGAACATGACTTCAAATTGGAAGCTATCGCCTAGTTTTAGACTATCAATTCTATTGTTGATACGCAGGCGTTCTGGAACTTCGTCGGCAATGATATCATCGCCGATACAACTGGTAAGGAGAGAAAGCAGTAAGCCTAAAAAAAGTATGGAGTACTTACTCATGATTATCTTGGTTTATTATTTATCTGACAATTATGTTTCTCTGATAATTGGTTGATCAGAGCATTCTAAGTTCGGTACAAATGTATTCGGAGCCAGTTGGGAAAGAATCACGAAAAGATCACAAAAGATCACAGAAATGTTGGGCTGAGGCGGGAAGCTGGCTCTTCGTCGCGGCCGGGACCATTGTTGGATTTCGTTTAAACAATTTCACTACTTGGCCCATCCTTTTTCATCCGATTTGATGTCTAGGCGGGTGCCTGTAGCGTTAATTGAAAATGCATCGGAACTTTTATGTTGCTAGCTTTGTAATTCTAGCGATTGAAAGAAAAAACCTAAAACCTGCTGAAGACTATGCGAGAAATTATCTATTACGTAGCCACTTCCCTAGACGGCTATATTGCCGGCCCGGAAGAAGATATCTCCCTCTTTGCTTACGAAGGCAATGGAGTACAGCAATACCAAAAAGATTTACTGGATTTTGACACGGTGATCATGGGCCGCAAGACTTATGAGTTTGGATACAAATTTGGGCTTCAACCTGGAGCACCAGCCTATCCTCACATGCGTCACTATATCTTTTCCTCTTCTATGGTATTGGAAAATGCCGATGAAAAAGTGAAAGTAGTGCCCATGAATCTAGATTTGATTCATCAGCTCAAAGCAGAGGAAGGCACGCCGATTTACCTCTGTGGAGGAGGCGAGTTTGCCGCCTGGCTCCTGGAACACGATCTCATTGATGTATTGAAAGTAAAACTGAACCCAATTGTGTTGGGCGGAGGGACACCCTTATTTGGTAGTTCCACTAAAGCCTTTAAAGGTAGATTGGAGTCCTCGGAAAACTATGAGGGAGGATTGATGTTTAATACCTACCGATTGAAAAGTTGAGACGATAAAGGCGTGGGTAACTGAATTCTATCTTCCTGGATCGTCCAAAAGATAGAATTCAGTTACTGCAACATTAAAAGGACAGTGAATAACCGATACTAATGTTGTAAAAGAAGGGAGTATTTCCCAGACCAATTTCCCTAGCTTTATGAACCTCTTGGCTTTCGCTTTGGGTATTGTAGTAACTCAATTGATTGCCTTCTAGAGAAGAAGAAATTCTTGGCCACCAACGGAAATTCGGGACGATCATAAAGCCACGCAAAAAGTTGTCTTGACGCTTGAAGGGGCGCCAATTGGCGTACAGTCCCAAGCCTAGCGTGAAGGTGGTATAGTCACCAATTAGATTTTCACTAGTATAGTCAGTATCATGGTAGTACAACTCATACCTGTGCCATTTGGGCTCCAGTCGTAGATTCAACCAATCGGTGAATCGGTAGCCGACACCAAACCCAGTAGTCCAGGGCAGGTGAATATCCAGGCCTTGCTCCCGATCGTTACCTTGCTCCAATTGGTCATTGGTAACACTCAAAGCCACACCGTGCGAATAGTCAAAGACAAATCGATCGTAGAAGAGGTTTCCTTCTATATTAAAACCTCCTTGCGTGATCTGCCCAAGGCCAAACACTAGGTTCACGCGGTTCTCGAACTTTGCTTGTTGGGCGGTGAGCGCCTGAGAGAAGAATAATAACAGAAAAAGCGGGATTAATCTCATGATCAAATTTTATTGTTTAAGATTGATCACAAAGATTAGGGGGAATTAAGGGAGAAAAAAGGACAAATGTCTACTTCTTTCGATTAGCCAATTTATTTCGAATCCTACTCAAATGGCGAGGTGCTATGCCAAGCATGGAAGCAATATACTTTTGAGGAATCTCCAGCGCCTGTTTCGGATATTTTTCAAGGAAATCGAGATAACGCTTTTCACTATCCGTAGTAATCAATTGGAAAACTCGGTCTTCGTAGCCGACAATTTCGGATTCCAAAGATAGGGTCCAGAGTTGCTGAATTTCGGGAAACTTATCCTTAACGGCATAGAATTGCTCACGACTGGTACTCAATAATTCGCAGTGCTCTATGCATTCTAGGTTTTCTTGACTGGGTCGTTGACTTACAAAACTAGAGAAGGCCGTCACAAAGTTGTTTTCTAGGGAAACCCAGCGGGTATATTCTTTGCCGTCGATATTGTAGAAATGTCGGATTTTACCTTTAAGGATGAAAGCAACACGCTTAGCAATCTGGTTCTCTCGGATCCATATCGTGCCCTTATCATGGCGTTGAGGTTGGAAAATCTGGAAAGCCTCCCGTAGTGCAGGGCTAACTACTACCCCATAACTTTGCAGATACGATTCTAAAGCTTCCATATGCTGATTAGCGTATATTCAAATTTTAGTCCCTGCGAACCCGTATTGAACAATAGGGCACGACGGCTAAAATACGAAATCATGAATTACCTCTGTCCTTGCCAAAGGAGCCAGAATTATCAATGGAACACTACCATAGGGAGATTGCTAGCATAGGAAATTATAGGACCTCTTACCTTCATTACTCGTTTCTGGAACGTTATTCCGTACTTTGGAGGATCTCATACTCACCATTCGTTCGGATATATATGAGCACCTCTTCCGTCGCCCTGGAAGCGATGGTATGCACCGCCTCTCCCGTTGAACCGAAATAACTACCAGCCTCCAAAGCCTTTTTTTCAGACTCCTCTGGCATTTGATACGCTAACTCTCCACCGATAACCACCGCTCGGAAAACAGGACCCTGACTCAGAATCTTTCCGGAAAAGCCAGCTGGCAACTTCAGCAATGTTCCATGCAGTTGGTTTCCTCTAGGTTTACCCCATAGGAAAGCAATCTCTACTCCATTGGAAGTTGTGGAGATTTTAGGTTGATCGATCGACTTGAGCTTTGATGCATCTAGCCAGACAATATTGGATGCATCTATATTGACGGGGCGCTCCCCCTTATCCGATGCTTCTTCGGTAGGGAGGACCAGATAGGGGCCTCCATCAATTTCAATGTATGCGATATTCTTACTACCACTAGCCGCAGTGATATGTACTTCCCCTGCGGGTTGCGTCCAAAAGGAGCTAGGAGGTAACCACATTTTTTCTGCCTGTGGATCATCATTGTGTAGAAGACCACTAATCACCATCCCACGATAAGTGACATTGTGGATATGAGGGGGTGATGAAAAGCCATCCACAAACTGAACCAGAAAACCTGTTGGCCCAGCCTTTGTACGATCGCCCCAGAGGTTGGCTGCCCTTGGCCCTTTAGCCCCCCGAGCGGGGTTCAGTGCCGTCCACTTTACTTCTGAATGTAAAACAACTTCGTTGGTCGGATTGAGTATGTTTGATGGAGCACTGCTTTCAGATTCAGCTTGTGGACTTTCACAAGCGGCTAGGAGGCCGACGTAGATAAGCACTAAGAGGTATCTCATTTTCTATGAATATATGGGTGATTTTAGCCCCGCAAAGGTGTTGGGTTCTGGGGATAACTCCATGTATGATTATGGGATACTTTTGTATTTTTCAAGGTAGCACTAGTCCACTACCGTAGGGTGACAGCCTTTTGTAAGATAGGATGTTGTTTTAGCTATCGTAGGATTAGAGGACGAATACATGCCTAAAGCACTACCTTATATGGCTTATTATTCCGGTAAGACCGTGACTCGTATAGCTTTCAAGCCTTCCACCCCTTGCATTTTGTCCAATTCGAGGTCCTCAATTTTCGCATCGATATAGTGGTTACGAACTAGATGATCCAGATACTGCTGGTACTCCTGCCTATCCTTGTCTTGTAGCCAGACGATGGCAATTTTACCCTTCTGCGTAAGGCGTTCATTCGTTCCTTTGATGTATGCTTTATCGATGCGCTTTTTTAGAATTTCGTAACGTACATTATAGGCTCCATCGATGTCAAATTGCTTTTCATCCATTTGAAAACGTATGCTCAAAGTGTTGTTGTAAACAAAGATCAACTGAGCTGTCTGCAAGTATACTGGGAACTTTTTAGCCTCTTGCTCAACGAGTCTCGTGACCCCACACATGACGATCAATTGCCATAGCCGAAAGTTCTGTAGGTAAAAGGAGTGGAACTCGTCCTTTTCGAGAATGGATTGTCCCAAGTAGAGATTATACTCTACGCCATCCGTCTGAAATTTTTCGAAGAAGTGCGGAAGCGTCTTCTGCATTCTTTCTTCCTCCTGCATCAAATAGTGACTAATGGTTTCATTGACCAGGGTGACACTATCTTCGTATGCTTTTCGTTGGCGGTACACGATGTCCAATTCGGGATCTAAATAATCGAAGTAAGCCTGTGCTAACTCCATGGATTTTTGAGAAAAACTAGGCATCAACTTACGAATCACCGGATGAATTTGTTCGGTGAGTAGTTCCACAATTCTCGACTCGTCACTTGAAACAAAAGCTCCTTCTTTTAGTCTTTCACAATGGGATTGTACCTCCTCTGCGTAGATATTCAGTAAATGAAAATGGATGGATTCACCGCAGTGAAGTAGCAATTTGTTGACTCGTTCTAGGTTGTCCACCAGATCCTGGGAGATGGATTCATTTCGTAGTTTAGAGGACCCGACTATATCAGCCTGGCCATATAATGGATATACATCTTTGAAAACGATGGTGTCAAGACCAACTTGTTTTTCTTCCACTACTCTTTCCCAGAAATATTTGCTAGCCACTTTTCTAAATTTCCATTCTACACTGGGATGGATGGAGGTGAACTCCTGTTGCATCGTCAGTCGAACAGAGTTTTCCATTTCATTGATAAACTTATTAGTGCCCATCGCAAAAAGGGAAATGAATTCTTCTAGCTGGATGACGGTGAGTTGACTGAATCGATAGGGCTGTGGGGAAGCCAGTTCAAAAATACTAATGATTCTCCCATCATCATCAAAGATGGGAGCTAGCAATAAACTCCTCACTCCCTTTTCTATCAGTGCTTTTTCAAGCGGAGATACATGTTCTTTCTTTGGAAGATCCACTATGATCACGGGCTTGCCTTCTACTAGCACTTTTCCGTATGCTGATTCGATATCTTCCAAAGAAGGTCGTACCAAGGCAGCATCATAATGCCGTAATAAGGACCAAGTAAGACTTTCTATCCAAGGGCCATCCACTGTTTGTAAACTTCCCAGCAGAATCTCGGGCATTTCCAGGAAGGATCTAGCGAGGATTTCCAGGTAGTCACGATCCTCTTCGTGGTCACTCTTCCCTCCTTCATTGGCGGCCATTTCTTTCATTTTAGAAAGAATTTCCGCTTTGGTGACATCTGATATAAAACCAATGACAATACCTTCAAATACAAAATTTTCGGGGGGTATATACTCCAACCAAAGCTGCTGATCATTCAAGTTATTAAGTAACCGATGTATTTGTTCAGGGGTTAATTGCTTTAAGGGTTTTACCTTTTTAACTTCCAGATAGTCTAAATGGACGTCAAACCTGTAGTGTCTTTCTATTTTCGTTTCACGTTCCCGCAACGTCATTCCTTCGCCAACAAACATCTCCACTTGTTGACCATAGAAGGTATTCAATACGGCAGCCCCCGCCAGCAATATATTGGGAGAATGGGGACCAGATAAGTTTTGATTGCTCAATTTGATATCACACTCATAATCGCTGAGCTGTGCGTTGAAGTCCTCTGTTTGGAAGCGGAAAGGGTAGTTCTCAAATGGGCCTTTAATATATCCCATCTGACCTTCCAGAAAGAAGGCGGGAAAGACAAGGTGCATGACCGCATCTAACTCTTTCTGCAGGAGGGATGATTCTCCTTCCTCCGTATTCTCTTGAAGGCGAAGCTCGGCAGCTTGCAGGCGAGCGATGGTTGTCTCCAAAACATCTCCCTGAATAGACTTGCTTTTGTCTTGGAGTGTTTTGATTAGCTTGGAAAAACTGAATCTTGATGCATAGGGAGATGGTGGGATGTTCTTTGAGAAATCTTGAAAATCCTGCAGCGGTAGATAGCGATCATCCATAGTCTTTGATGGGGTGTGGGATGGAGTACTTTGCATGGTTTTGGCTTTAATACGGAACAAGGATTTTCTCAAAGGTGCTTTTAATACAGCTAAGTTCTCATTTGAAGGGGAAATTTGATATCGCACATTTAGGATTCCGATGTGATTGAAAGTTATGACTTTTTCGATGATTTTTTTGCCACTTCTTACCTTTGTATATTGACTAATGAGATTCGGTCACACTAGTATAACAAAACAGAATCAACTATGGCTCAAAAGCTAAGCGACGCACAAAAGGAATTGCTCAAAAGGTATGGCCGACTCTATCGAATCCATCATTCCAACCTCAATAAGATTAGTGTGGAGCAGGAATATGAATCGGTTAAACGAGAAATGGATCGCCAAAGTTTGAACCACCAAGATTATGAGGAATTTGAGCGGATGGAAAAGTACTTACAGGCAGCCGACGACTTGATTAGGGAAGGAGAGGAAAAGAAAGTGGCCAACAACTATGGGATTATTAAAATCATAGTGGGAATGATCCTTCTGTTTCTGGGTATTGGGTTATCTGCTGATACGTCATTTTTTTTCTACGGTGCCCTACTTAGTGGGATTGGACTTATAATTAATGGAGGTATGGATATCTATTTTGCAAAAGAATAGCCAAGCTTCCCCTAAGCGAAGAAGAACATCTAGCGGTAAACCTGAGTTTAATTGGTATGGAAAAACTAAAACTGGCACTGGATTGGACACCTAATATTAATCACATCGGATTCTTTGTAGCCCAAGAGAAAGGCTTCTATGAAGAGTTGGGCCTAGAGGTCTTTATAGCAGATCCATCCTTGGATAATTATGGGGTTACTCCTGCCAAAAAGGTAGAATTGGGGCTTGTCGATTTTGCGTTGTGCCCAACGGAAAGTATCATTAGCTATCGAACAAAGGAAACCCCATTCGATCTAATCGCCATTGCCGCCATACTCCAGGAAGATTTGAGTGCTATCGTAGTAAAGGGAGATTCAGGTATTAATTCACCAAAAGACCTAGATCATAAAATCTATAGTTCTTATCGAGCTAGATATGAAGATGGCATTGTAAAAGAGATGATCAAAAATGACGGAGGGGAGGGGAATTTGACTGTTGTCTATCCGGATAAACTCGGAATTTGGAATACCTTGTTAAAGGGGGAGGCTGATGCGACCTGGATATTCCTAAACTGGGAAGGGGTGCAAGTCGAGTATTCGCTCCATCGACTGCAGTATTTCAAAATGCGCGACTATGCTATTCCGTATTCCTATTCGCCCGTAATTGCGGCAAGCGAATCGAAGATATCGGAGAATAAAACCCAATACAGCGCCTTTATCCAAGCCACGAAAAAAGGGTTCTTATACTGTCAAGAATCGCCAGCTGCCGCCGCGAAGATCCTGGCCCATTATATTCCGCCACACGATCAGGGCATCAACTTGGAAAGGGCACTAGAACTCTCTGCCCCGTATTTCGGTACCGAAGAAACCTGGGGAAGATTAGAACAAACCATAGTTGATGACTTCCTCCAGTGGATCTACGAGAAAAAATTAGAGACCAATCAGCTTGATTTTGCACAAATTTGTACAACGGACTGTTTAGCGTAAGGCATTGCTAGGAATGGAAATCTTTAGGCTAAGGAAGATATATATAGGGTAGTTGGCTCACCATTCGTCAATGGAGAGGCGTATATTTAGGCATTAACGTACCCTCATCATGAAATCACTCAAGAAAATCCTGCTTGAACTAGTCCCCGTATTTCTAGGGGTAATTCTTGCCCTGTTTTTCAACAACATCAACGAAAACAGAATCGAAAGGAAAAAGATCGCTGGGCTACTGACCAAAATAGAATTAGGTACCGAAAAGAACATCCGGAACCTTAATATGCAGCTACAGCAAAACCAAAAGGTGGTGGATTCTTTGACCTATTATCAAGCCGATACAAGCCTGCGCATCGGGGATATCCTTACCAAAGCGGGAGGTGTTAGATATATCCAATTTGATTTAGCCGCTTGGAACGTCTTGAAAGGCTCAGAGCTATTAGTGGATGTCGATTATGATTTAGCTTCTCTGCTGTATTTATTGAACGAAAGCATCACTGATGCGGGTACTATTCCGATCCCTTTTAAGGCATCTGATCAAGAAGCCAAGGAAGAAACGATTGTGGACCTTTCGGATTACATCGGCTCGATCAAACATCGCATCTTTTTATCAGAAGAGATACAGAAACTACTGAGGAAGAGGTAGACTGCTTTGCTGTGAAGTTGAATTGTAGGTTAAAAGTCTTCTTTTAAGCTAAAGCTCTTATTGTATATAGATTCATATTCTATAGCTACTTGTATCTGTAAGTCCTGCCTAACCTCTATTGGCCAACTAAGTAAAATGTAGGATTGCTCCGGCTTTAGAATGGAAGCTTCAGCAAGGTGCCACATTTGAGAAATCTGCCCTTCTAAGCCTCTTTTCTTCATGACCTGTAACCAGGGGTTTTCGATATCAGCATCTACTTTTTGTCCATCAAGGTATACGTAAAACCCCTTTATGATGGCCGGGCCCAGACCGTTGTTGGAAAGCCGGATGGATTTCGTTTGATTATGAGAAATAGTTTCAAAGCTGAGTAAAGGTTTTACAGTCAGGCGATTATGCCTGCGTTCTTCGAATCCCTGCCAAAGTGAGATGGCCAAGGCCAGAATAGCGATGAATAGGGCCAAACCAGATTGGATTTTTTCCTTTTTCATATTTCCCATTTGTATAATAGATATGGCAAATCCCTTTTCCAAAATAGCCCTTTCGAAATTTTCCACCAAGAAAATATGGCCGTTCTATCTGTAAGCTTACCGAATTGCTTTTAGATTGTTGGCATAGTTCCTATCCGGCCGTGTCAAGAAGGGATCAATGCTGATATACTTTGGCAGTGAGTCCACTACAATCTTGACCTCCGTCAAGCTGTCCTGAATCCGATGTGCTGCCAAGTATGGGATGTAGTCGGTTTTTTCAATGTGTTTAGGATGAGTATTGAAACATCCGATTTGGATCGGTTCCTCGATGTCTATGGCTACTTCTTTTCCAGACGCTAGCGTTTTGAACCTCTTCGCGGAGATAGTGGCTAAGACCTCATATTGTCCATTGGGTAAACGTTTGTGCTGAACATTGTCCACGCTGAGTTCATACCGAATGATTTGCTTCATCCAGCCGTCAATTAGGGTATGATGCTCCTGGGTTGTTACATTGTACAACTCATCTATGAAGTTCAATACATGTACCCCTGGTGTGGTGTTTGGAGCATATTTCTCCAACAGATTACGGAGAGCGATATTAAATTTTTCTTCACCAATTAAATCGCGAATGGAGGACAAAACCAGGCTGCTTTTTCCATCAATTAGATAACGCTCACCTTGCTCAAGGTACAAGGGGGCTTCCTTGGCTGAAGCAAAAGCCCGTCCTCTAAAGTATTGCTCATTGGCGGTCTTGTTGATTTCCCAAACGGGCCCCTTGCCATACATCTTTTCCAACACATTGGCTGCGGTATATTTAGCTAGACCGAAGGTGAGGAAACCTGCGCCAGGGGCATTTTGCGGTGACATGGAGATGCCCCACCATTGATGAGCGATCTGCTCTGCTGTCCGCTTGGCCACCAAGTGAAAGGTTTGCTTTTTGCTGTTATCTATTAAGTATACTTTATCTTCTGCTAGATTAATCATTCCTGCTTGTGCATCACCTTCCCTTGGGAAATAAGAAGGTATTTCAGCAATTCGAACTTGTTGGAAGGGATAGACGCCGAAGTTCTTCCGACCATAGGATAAAGTAGCACAAGCTGTAGCCTCAATCGTTGGAAGATTGATATCGTGTCTGGGATGGTAGAAAGATTCTAATTCAATACCATTGCAGCTGCGTTTTTGAGTTTCATATTGTGCCGAAACATAGGCTATCACAGGCGAGCTTTTTTCGGGATACTGATACTGATAGAAGTATCTACCATCCTCGGTCCATTTCTTGATCAAGTCGCCTGGAGCAAGCGCTACATGATCTATTGAGGTGGAAACGATGGACCTGAATGATATATCCCGACCTTCTACAGAGGGACTCGGGATATTTGGGTTTTCTTGGAGTACTACCTCCCTTTTGGGGAGTCCTCGTCTATGTCTCAGGAGTGGATCTGATAGCTCACGAGTTTTGTCATAAGTTAATGCGGGTTCGAAAAACTCATGTCTTAGGTAAATCCCATTTTCTAGGATGGAATGATCAGGCTTAAAAGGGAGTGATTGATGAGTTAGTTCATATCCTAAATGTGTTTTTGCTTGAGGTTGAAGGGGCTGATCGAATTCAAAAAGATAGGCCCCGAATATGGTGTCTTCAGAAATCAAGGTGGCATTTTCAAGAAAAATGGTGGAGAGTTTTTTCGTGGCGGTTAGGAATATCTGTTGAACGGGAATACTATTGCGATTAACCAACTGGTATTCAGCTGCTATCGAATACCGCTGCGCTTCCGGATAAATGTCAACCTCAGTTTGAATACTATCTATGGTAAGCTTGGGAAGGCCTTGATACTGTTTAAACTTTCGCTCATACCCTTCCCTATACTCTATACTTACCCTCCTACTCTGATATTGCCCGTCCGTGTTTAGTTTATAGTAAAACATGCTTCCGGCAGCCATGAAGCCGATGAAGGATAGGCTTAAAGCGATAAGTTCGGAGCGTTTCCATGGAGTCCCGAAAATGCTTTTCCAGTTGCGACGGGGTTCTATGATCTGTCGATTCCAGTTTTTTAGGGAAAACATAGACAACATGATGCTCAAGAGCACCCAGTAAAGAGCATAGGTGGGGAAGGCGCCAACTTGTATGCCGTAGCCTGCCATATTCGAATAAGTAATGGAAGGCATTACTCCGATTCGTAGCATCGGATGTTCGATACCAATCTGGTAGGATAGGGGAGTAGTTAATGCCAAAAGGATAAACCCGGTAAAAACCATCCCAAGATATTTTCGCTTGATGATACTTTGTACATAAATGGCAAGCGATGACCATATCAAGATGGGAATTCCATGGTAGTAGAAAAGCAGCAGGTACTGTTTGAAATCGATTGTCGTAAAACCATTAGCCAATTGAAAAACAACACAGACCATCGTAAGGGTGGCGATGAGCAACATAGGAAGCAGCGTCAGTGTTAATAATTTGGACAGAAAGAAGACCCAATTGCGCGTAGGGGTAGCGTCGAGGATTCCATCGAACTTACGGTCTTGTGCCTTCCAGATTAATTCACCGCTGTAGAAGACAATTAAGATTTTACTGAGAATCGGGATGATTTCAATGACCGTTTCAATCACTAAATGGGTAAAAGGGTGCCAGCTGTCACCATGGATGCCTCCTGCAAAGAATCTGATATATAACTCAAATGCCAAGGCCGCAAAGAGGGTGAATAAGATTGTAAGAAAGGGGAGACTCTGAATGATCTCGAAGACGTCCATTTTGACGGAATACCAAAAGGCGCGCCACTGGGTTCTCCTGTTAATTAGAATTTTTGCGGATTGGTAAAGCTTGGTTGTTTTTTGGACAACGGTCTGGCTTGGTTTCTGTCTTCTCTTCTGTGCCGTCTTCCGGAAGGAGAACAGGCGATAAGTAAGCCCTAATAGGATAAAAGAAAGACCAAGCCAAAGGAGACGATTCCAAACATAATTTCCAGAGAAGGATAGGGAAAGAGTGCTCTTGTCAAAAGGGGTCCAGTACTGGGTATGTTCGAAAAAGGTGGAAATGGCAAAGGGGTCGGCCAAAGCGGCTCTGGTCATCTGTTCAGCGGAGGCGGGTACAGAGGAAGCAAACATCGGGGAGTTGGAGTAAATCCCTACAATGAAGTACAACAGATACATAAGAATGGCCGCGGCATAAGTCGCCATATTACTCTTGGATAATAGACTCACCGAAAACAGTACGGAAGTACAGATAAACACATTCGGCACTATGATCACCAAGAAGGGCCAGCCATAGGTTTGCCATTGAAAAGGGGCAATGCGAGAAGCCTCTAAACCAGAAAACGATACCCCCATCAGAAATCCAGGAAGAAATAGACTAAAGGCAAAAACACTAAACATAAACACCCCGATAAATCTGCTCCAAAAGAAATCCACCTTCTGTACGGCCGTACTATAAATGAGGGCTTCCATCCGATCTTTGCTATCGCGGATCACACCATTTACCGCAAAGAACATAATGATAAAGACACTCATCAGCGACGTATTCCCTGTGAAGTAACTGACTTGAAAGGGCGCATTAAAGTCGACCAAGGCAGGCGCATTGCCCGACTTCCCTAGAAAATACCCTAGGCAGAAAAACAACAGGCCGGCAATAGGAAGGGCTCGCTGCTTTGATTGGTATAGCAGTTCAAAACGCAATAGTTGTAGTAACATGGGTTTAGATCATTTCTAGGAGTGATGGAGATGTGTCTGGGAAAAGTAGTAGTCCTCAAGGCCAGCTTTGGTGAGCTCGAAACCGGAACTAGGCTGACTGTCGGAAAGTACTTTGATGAGGGTGTCTCCTCCGACCAGCTGCGTAGATATGACTCGATATTTTTCCTGATAGGTAGGTAGTTCTGCTTTTGCAATGGGCTTCCTCCATACCTTTCCTGCAAGGGTGCTCACCAGATCCGTAGGATTCCCCACGGCTATAATCTTGCCCTTGGCCAGAATGGCCATTTGTTTGCAGAGTTCCTGCACATCCTCTACGATATGGGTAGAAAGGATAACAATGATGTGTTTGCCGATTTCGCTCAACAAATTGAGAAATCGATTTCTCTCTTCAGGATCAAGTCCGGCGGAAGGTTCATCAACGATGATCAGCTTAGGGGCACCTAACAGAGCTTGTGCGATGCCAAACCGCTGTTTCATACCACCCGAAAAGGTATAAACCGACTTCTTACGATACTGATAGAGATTGGTTTGTTGCAATAATGTCTCTACCTGTTCCTTGCGTTCCTTCTTATTGCTGATACCTTTCAAAATGGCGAGATAATTCAGTAGCTCTTGTGCGGAGATTTTTGGATATACACCAAACTCTTGTGGTAAGAAGCCAAGCGCCATCCGGACAACCTGTGGGGTTTTGACGACATCCACATCATTGAAAATCACGGAACCTCCCGTGGGCTTCTGCAAGGCCGCAATGGTGCGCATCAGGGACGATTTACCCGCCCCATTCGCCCCTAACAAGCCGAACATGCCATTAGTAATAGTCAAATTGATCCCGTCCAAGGCCTTGACCCCATTGGCGTAGGTCTTGGAGATGTTTTTTAGGATAAGTGTATTCATGACTTTGAGTTAAGGTCTGCTCTGCACTTCTTCCAAGAGGTGAAGTATTTCTTGGCAAATGATTGCTGCATTTTCCTTTTTGGTGTAAATGCTATTGTGGTTACCATTGATCGTCAGCAGCTTACCAGCCGTGGAGAGATCTGCCAATTCTTGTTGCATTTTCATGGTCTCAGCAGTGGCCCAGTCCGGGTCGATACCATATCGGTGATAGGCCTGTACCTGTCTTTCATGTGCCACGAATACTTGGATAGGCATGGTACCAAAGTCCTTGGCTGATTTGGCGCGTTCAAATACGGAAGCGGATACTTGGTCCTCCCTAAGGACTGCTCGGAGGTATTTTCCGTTATAGGTATAGCCTAGGGCGCGATCGTTTACATCCTGCGGCAAGCCTTCGGCAGCCAGGAGCGGTCCAAAAAGGTGATCAAATAGAGTCAAGACACCCAAGTCTGCTACGACGGCTAAGGTTGTAAGCAAACCTTCTGTGGAAGGGGGCGGGGGCAGATTCAGTCTTTCGCGAAAATCCGGATGACTAGAATCTAAAAAAACCAATCCGGCCACTTCATCAGGATAGAGTTGGGCAAAAACGCGAATGAATAGACCACCCATCGAATGCCCGGCTAAAATATAGGGAGGAGATTCTCCCGCCTTTTCCAGAAGCGAATGTAATTCACGGACAACGGTCTCTGCATCGCGAGGCGTCTGACTGGCCTCACTATAGACTATGCCCGCTCGGTCGTAACGAACTACTCGCATGCTATCTTTCAGTCCTTCACTCAACCAATGATAATGGTCGCTGGGAACACCTAATCCTCCTTCAAGGACTAGGGTGGGTTTATTGCTTTTTGCACCCTCAGCATGGATATGGAGTTTAAAGTCGCCGACTTCCACCAATTCGCCGGGAGCGGGTGGTTTGGTATCAAATAACCGGAAGATTAATCCAGCAAAAATGATGAGCATCAATATGGATCCAATGATTAAGCCGATCCACTTCAAAACCTTCAGCAAAATTTTCATAATGATCTCTAGTTTGGTGAATTCAATTCAAACATAGAGTCATTGAGGCATGCCTTATAATTATTATGATGAACCCAATGAAAACCAGAATACACCCTCATTCCCATTGACCCAATACCATTTGATACAAAAATGATGGTGTTGGACTCAAAATCGATCCCGTTGATCAAAATCCTTTCCGGGTCAAGGAAAGGAACGATACCTTTGTGTTATGCGAAGTGTTTTGAAGAATACTCGGGCTTTAATCTTAGGGGCAGTTATTACGGCAAGTATTGCGGCTGTGCTTTATACGGATGCTAACTTTTCCATAGTAGACCCAGGATATGCTTCCCCCGCGCTTTCCATTTTTTTGAATACTATACTCTTTGGGTTTTGTTGGTGGTTGACCGCTTTTTTACTCAACAAGTTTCCCTTGTACAAGATTTTGATGGTATTGGGGTTGCTTGTTATAGCTATTGTAGCTGAACGACTTATGACGGTCCCCAATAACCCTATTACAATTCCGGCCATCATTCTATTCTGGATAGGTGTCGCTTATCTGACGATGACCGAATTTGTTTGGAAGTATAGAACCTTGATTCTTTTCGTCTTCGGTCTAGTTCTGTCCTACTACTTCTTTCTCTTTCTAAGCGCTCCGAATAATTCAGTAGATCATCGTCTCGATTTCGCCAATGTCATGTTAATTCCCATCCCGGTTTTTGCGGTACTGTGGGGCTACGAGCAATGGCGTTGGTTAGCTACCTTGAAGTCTGACAAAGCCAAGGCAGAATTGATGCTGCTTAAAAGCCAGATCAATCCTCACTTCTTTTTCAATACCTTGAATAATCTATATGGGTTAGTGGTGGAAAAATCGGAAGATGCACCTGAGGTAGTGCTCAAATTGTCGGACATGATGCGCTATACGATTTACGAAGGAAGAGAAGAGGTAGTATCATTAACAGATGAAATCACCTATCTAGAGAATTATATTGAACTGCATAAGATTCGCTATCAGCAAAAGGTAGATATACGGTTCACTCATCAGCTCGCCCAGGATTATAAAGTGGCTCCTTTATTGTTTATTGTTTTATTGGAAAACGCCTTTAAGCATGGCGTAGAACGGATGAGAGAGGGCGCTTATGTCATACTACATCTGGCTGCTGAACGGAGTCGGATTACTTTTACTATCGAAAATAATTTCAAGCTTACGACTAGCGATAAACCTGGAGGGATAGGATTGGATAATCTCAAGAAGAGATTGGAACATATCTATCCTAACCGTCATCAGCTTGAGATAGAACAGCAAGCATCTATTTACAAAGTCCGATTAATGATTGATCTACAATGACTAAGTATCTAATCATAGATGATGAACCGATAGCTCACCGCATTATTGAAGGCTATTGTCAGAAGTTACCGTATCTAGAAAAAGTAGGTAATTGTTACGATGCCTTTGAAGCCATGCAGTTGCTAAATCAAACCCAGGTAGATCTGATATTTTTGGACATCAACATGCCAGAATTGAGCGGTTTTGAGCTCTTGAAATCTATGCCAGATCCTCCTGCTACTATTGTCACTTCTGCGTATAAAGAGTTTGCTTTAGAAGGCTATGAATTGGACATTTCGGATTACTTATTAAAGCCCTTTTCCTTTGCCCGTTTTCTCAAGGCGATGAACAAGACCATTGGTGTAAAAATGCCTACTACTCCTACACCAAGTGTCGAAAAAAGAAACACCCATTTCTTTATTAAGGGAGATAAAAAGATACATCAAATCAAGATTGAGGATATTCTATTTGTGGAAGCTTATGGAAATTATACCAAGATCCATCTAGAGGAGGAAATGATCCTGAGTCATGAGAAGATTTCTGGTTTGGAGGAATCACTGCCTGCTGATGAGTTCCTGCGTGTGCATAAATCCTTTATCGTGGCTACCAAAAAAATAAAAACGATTGAGGGTAATCGCATTTCCATAGAAGAACACAAGATACCAATTGGTCAAACCTATAAGAATGGCTTGATGAAGCGGATTAATAAGCGGTGAGGCCGGGTTGTTCAAGGCTGATTGAGTGCAGAAATCGCCCAGAGGAGATGTTCGTTTCATTTTGTCACACTACTTAAGCTCCTGAATTCCTTCTCTTTGGTTCTCTTTCCAATTTACCGTTTTAAAAAAGAAAGACCTGACTAGTCTAGGAGCAGTCAGGCCTTACGGATACTTTTTATCTAAATTATGGAAATCTTTCTATAATGAAATGATAGCAAATCATTGCTTACACAACGGCCAAAAAGTGGTTTCCTGCTCCGTCCCCATTGGAAGCCAAACCGCCTCCCGTATCTGTGCCAGCCTTTTGAGAAATTGAGCATTGAGCCTTTCCCACTACTTCACCGCCGCGGGCCACAAGTCCATGTGTAGCGTCCCCTTTGCGAGGACTTGGGAATTGGGCTTTACCCACCACTTCACCACCGCGAGCAAGCCCTCCACCGCCACTTCCAGCGTTCTGGGCTAATAAGGCTTGAGGTTGAATAGTGAATAATAAAGCCGCTACTAGAAGGAATAATCCTGCTAATGTTCTCATGATTTAATGGATATTACGTTAAAAAATAGTAGTAGAGTGCTACTGCATAGTGTGAGTTTTTGACGATTGCCTGATTATTTTGTCACACTACTTAAGTGAGGGGTGGATTGTAGTAATGTAATTGTTAATGCACTTCAATGTGTAGGAAATTTCACACAGGTGTCCCTAGAATTCGATGAAATTGATATATATATCGACAATATATATGTATCATAGTGGATGGGGTTGAAAACAGGGAAGGACTGGGATGACATGGCTCAATAGCCTCCACCTATCTCAAGACTTCAAGCTCCACCTCAATCTGCTCAATCAAGGACCTGCACTCCTCTAAACTATCCTCGAGTAAATCAATGATTACATCCTTATTCAGTAAGGCCGTATTGAGTTCCACCAAAAAGGGATTATCATTAGCCATAGCCGGCAAATCGTTCAAGGAGTAGATCTTCGAGTCATTTTGGTCAAATTCTATTTTCAGATACTTATTGTAGAAGGGCCGCATGATGGTTGCGAACTGATACTTGGGATCTATTTTGGTTTTGTTATCCATGTAAGGAATGACACTTTCGTAGTACAACACAAGGTGGTTTCTAAGAGAATCATTCGAGATGGTTTTTAGGCCTTTCCGCAGAGCACGTTCATAGGTAGCCACGACGAAGATGGGCGTGGAAGTGGCGGCAATAGATCTGAAGTAGTTAGTAATAGAGTCATTACGGGGCCGTCTGTTATAAATGATATCTCGCAGAGCTGTTTGTTTTCGAAGAGAGATGTTTTGGATTTCGAGTGCGGATTGATAAGTAAGTGTGTCTTGCGCTAAATCCTTCTGAATGCCTTCCAGTAAATTAACCTCTTCAATTCCTTCTAGTCTATTCTCATTCCAACTATTGACTTGCAAGGCCAATAAGATACCCACCATGACTAGTAAGATTTCGCCAATGGCATATAGGAGATACTGTCTGAAACTCCCTTCTTGCAATAGTTTTCGTCGGATTTTTCTAAAGAACTGTAGCATGATGTTGATTTATTCAGCTGCTCTTTTGCTTATTTGACCATCCATTTGGAGAAACGGTTACAAAATTGCAGGGCAGATATCCGAAGTTTTAGTCAAGAACTGGTGATTATGGTTAGCTCTGCAACTCCAATCTGCCTCTAAAGCAATTTTCTACACAGCTCCCAATTATGCGACCTGCCAACCAGTCTGCCAAGACAACTTGTTCTAAATTAACGCCATGCTTTTCTCCTAGATAATTAACTAGATGTAACCCTTTTTCTAACCAGATTCGTAGCTCTTCATCAATGTTCAGGGTTTGGAGGATGGAAGTTAGCCAGTCATATTGCCCAAAATAGTTACTGAAGCTCACTTCACTACAAAGCCACCAGCCGATTCCTATCGCTACGGACATGCGCAATATCATCCCGATAACATTAGCCATAGAAAGTCTCCTGCCTTTTAGCAGACTTCCTAAAGTAATGGTGAGATTGATTTTGAACATATCTGGTGTCTTTTTACGCTATATAAGACAAACCCGATGCCAATTATTTAAATTGTTGATTTTCAGTAGATTATAATGAGTTTAACTTGTTTGTGTAGACTAAAAGTATCCGATAATGAACAATCCCGTTCGAAAACGGACGGCACCCATGTTTTTATAAACTCGAAGTGGATGCCAACTTGCTTTTTTATGAAGAATGAAGGAGGGGAAATGGTGTGAAAAGGGGCAGGAAATGACGAGATAAAAAGCCCAAAAATCAACAAACCTAACTTGAACATCAAGTTAGGTTTGTTGAATAAACGGAGCAAGGATAGAAGTCCGGTTTTATCGTTTTATGCTATTCGTCGCGAAGCGCTTCAATAGGATTTGCCAGCGCCGCTGAAATGCTTTGTAGACTAACGGTCAAAAAGGCGATGGTTAGCGCTAGGGTACCTGCAATGGCAAAAATCCACCACCCCATTTGGATTCGATATACATAATTCTCCAACCAGCGTTCCGCAAAATACCACGCGATGGGGACAGCCAATACGATAGCAAAGATTACCAGTTGAATAAAATCCTTTGAAAGGAGTCCCACAATAGTTTGTACGGATGCGCCCAGGATTTTGCGAATTCCGATTTCCTTGGCACGTTGTTGAATCACAAAAGAGATCATGCCGAATAGCCCCATACAACTTATGAAAATAGCTAACATGGTGAAAATGCCCGCTAGATTGCCGATGCGTTCCTCATCACCGAATTTTTCTGCATAATCTTGATCGACAAACTCATATTCGAAAGGATTAATGGGGTCGTATTTCTTATACAACTGCTCTAGCGTTTGAAGTGCCTCTTGAGTGGCAACACCAGGCGTAAGTTTAGCTATGATATTGTCAGAGTCACTTCCAGAGCTGAGCACAAAGATCATTTGTCCTACCGCTTCGTATGGAGATTGAGTAATCATATCTTCAACCACTCCAATAATCTTATACTGCTCGTCTCCGCCCCAATTAATCGTTTTCCCGATCGGATCTTCAAATCCTAAATATTGGACGGCTGCCTCATTGATGACGAAAGCCGACGAATCTGTGCTAAGATTGCTGGAAAAATCACGTCCTTCCAATACTCGCCAACCGACGGTTTGACCAAAATCGGGAGTGACACGTACGGTAGTAAACATATCACCATCTTCTGGTGCTCTGCCTTCCCAATCGAAACCGCTACTAGTGGACCAGGTTTGTGTAATTGGGGAGGAAGCCAGCGCAATTTCCTGCACAGTCCTGGATTGGAGTAATTCGTTTTTAAAGGCATTGTAATGACTGTTAAAGCGGCCATCCTTTATGGGAATATTGACTAGGCGATCTTGGTCATAGCCAATGGAACGATCCTTGGTATGCTGGATTTGCTGAAATACGACCAAGGTACCAATGATCAGTATAATGGAAACGGTGAATTGAAGAACCACCAGGACCTTTCTTGGTACGTGGGCTAAACGCCCCTGCTGAAAGCTCCCTTTTAGTGCCTTTACAGGTTGGAAGGAAGAGAGGTAAAAGGCAGGATAACTACCGGCTAGGAAGGCTGTGAAAAGACTGAAGGCCGCTCCCAGTACCCAAAACCAAACATTGTTCAAAGGGAAGATCATCTCCTTGTCAGCGATCTGGTTGAAGAAGGGCAGGCAAAGTTGAACCAAGCCTAAGGCGAGCGTAAACGCTAGTACCGTGACAAGTAGGGATT